>Ga0192240_10008_pt1 | contig 159016 bp, 143 predicted proteins | sample Koala_Koa27_H3_FD_131237 | JGI IMG/M metagenome (GOLD analysis project Ga0192240, IMG submission 131237) | Enriched cells from koala feces incubated with labeled cellulose particles, San Francisco Zoo, California, United States - Koala_Koa2-7_H3 ...
TAATGCAAGAAATGAACAGAAAAACCTATCTTTTCGATAAAGTATTCTATCAATTCCTTTGCATTCTATTATTAATATTCCTATATTAGGAATTTAAAGACATATCCACATTTATCAAAACTTACAACATATCTTCTCTTAGGCAGTTTTAATTACAATCTATCATTCTATACCCCTTTTTTAGAACAAACTATCACAGAATAAAAAACACTAAACATTTAGCAACAAAACCCATTGTCATCATAACAAAAAGTCATACATTTGCAAAGTAGACAAACAAATAGTCACAGCAATCAACGTTTAAAAGATATTATGACACAAAACATACAATTCACAAAGATGCATGGAACAGGAAACGATTACATATATATAAATATGTTAGAATTTCCTTTACAAGATCCGGAAAAACTCTCTATTCGATGGAGTACCTTTCATACCGGTATTGGATCAGACGGTCTTGTATTAATTGATAAATCAGAGATTGCTGATTTTAGTATGCGAATATTCAATGCAGATGGTTCTGAAGCCATGATGTGTGGAAATGCAACCCGCTGTATTGGAAAATATGTATATGAAAAAGGATTGACAGACAAGCAAATTGTTACTCTGGAAACATTATCCGGTATTAAAACATTAAATTTACAGGTCACAAACGAAGAGGTGACGGAAGTAACAGTAGATATGGGTAAGCCGGAAATCGGAGAAAGAGACCTTTCATTCCAAGTAGAAGGACACTCCTTTCAGGGTACTATCATTTCCATGGGAAATCCTCATTTGGTTATTTTTGTAGATGATGTAGAAAAAATTGAACTGGACAAGGTAGGTCCTCTATTAGAGCATCATTCTCTATTCCCCAACCGGACCAATGTTGAATTTGTTCAAATCCTTGAAGAAGATATTCTACGGATGAGAGTCTGGGAAAGAGGATCAGGAATCACCCAGGCATGTGGAACAGGAGCCTGCGCCACTGCAATTGCAGCAATTATAAGGGGAAAAAGCAGCAGGAAAGTAAAAATTATTATGGATGGAGGACCACTTGACATTGAATGGGATGAAACAACCGGAAATATCTTTATGACCGGAGAGGCGGTGATCGTTTTTGAAGGTTCTATCCGGTTATAAATACAAACACATAAAACAACAACATAAAACAATGGATTTATATGGCACTGATTAATGAACATTACATGAAATTGCCGAACAATTATTTATTTTCTGATATAGCTAAGAAAGTAAATAGTTTTAAGGTAACTCATCCAAAAGAAAAAATAATCCGGTTAGGGATCGGGGATGTGACCCAACCACTTCCAGCAGCAGTCCGGGAGGCCATGCACAAAGCAGTAGATGACATGGGTAGCAAAGAAACTTTTCATGGCTACGGTCCGGAACAGGGATATTCTTTTTTAATCGACGCTATAATAAAAAATGATTTTGCAAGCCGGGGGATCACCATAGAGCCGAGTGAGGTTTTTGTCAGCGACGGTGCAAAAAGTGATACAGGTAATATCGGAGATATTTTACGGCACGATAATAGTATTGGCGTAACTGATCCGGTTTATCCGGTTTATATAGATTCTAATGTAATGAGTGGCCGTGCAGGAGTGTTGGAAAACGGGAAATGGAATGATGTAGTTTATATTCCCTGTACTGAAGAGAATAACTTCATCCCGGATCTGCCCAGCCGGAGAGTAGATATTTTGTATCTCTGCTATCCAAATAATCCGACCGGAACTACTCTTACTAAACAAGAATTGAAGAAGTGGGTAAATTATGCATTAGCAAACGATGTTCTTATCATGTATGATGCAGCATATGAGGCTTATATACAGGATCCGGACATCCCCCACTCTATTTATGAAATTAAAGGAGCTAAGAAAGTAGCGATTGAATTCCGGAGTTTTTCCAAAACAGCAGGTTTCACCGGTATACGTTGTGGATATACAGTTGTACCGAAAGAGTTAAATGCTTTTACATTGGACGGACAACGGGTTCAGTTAAATAAACTATGGAATCGTCGTCAAAGTACCAAGTTTAACGGAACAAGTTATATTACCCAACGAGGTGCGGAGGCCGTTTATTCACCGGAAGGAAAGGCACAGGTAAAAGAGACTATTAATTTCTATATGACCAACGCCCGGATCATGCGGGAAGGCTTACTGGAATGCGGTCTGAAAGTATATGGAGGAGATAACGCTCCCTATCTTTGGATCAAAACTCCAAACGACATGAGTTCCCGGAAATTTTTTGAAAAACTATTATACGAGGTTAACATTGTAGGTACTCCCGGAGTGGGCTTTGGTCCCAGTGGAGAAGGCTATTTACGGTTAACCGCTTTTGGAGACAGAGATGACACTTTGGAAGCTATGAGTAGAATGAAAAAGTGGTTATTATAGGTTGCTTTTGGAACAATCCGGCCGGTAAAGGGAAGAAGGCAAGGTATTAGGTATTAGATTAATAAGTTTAGGTAAAACAATTGAAGCAAAATGGAAACAATTAAATTCAGACAGGTAAAGTCAATACTACTTGGAATACTTATATCTACTTCTATATTCGCACAGGAAAATGCGAAATTTGAGATCACCCCTTCTGCTGACCTGGTTAGTAATTATGTGTGGCGAGGCGTTTATCAGGCCGGAGTATCCATTCAACCCAGTCTTACATTATCCTACGGAGGCTTGTCTTTAACAGCCTGGGGATCTACAGATTTTTCAACCATTGGAAAAGAATTTGACCTGACATTAGGGTACGAGATCGGAGGATTCAATATCGCTTTCACCGATTATTGGTGGGGAGATGAAGGGATCCGTTACGGAAATTATACAGCAAACCACTATCTGGAAGGAACCATAGGGTATAATTTCGGAGAAAGTTTTCCGCTGACAGTTGCCTGGAATACCATGTTCGGTATGGATGGCGACAGAAAAGAGAATGGAGACCATTACTACTCCACCTATGTGGAAGCCTATTACGATTTCAGCGTAAAAGGAATAGATCTGACAGCCGGAATAGGGGTATCCCCATGGACAGGGATGTACCACCGGGAGGGGAAAGATGGTTTTGCACTATGTGCTCTCTCGTTAAAGGCAAGTAAAGATATCCGGATCACAGATTCATTTGCGTTACCTGTTTTTACAGAGGTGGTGTTTGCCCCCAACCAAGATAACGTATTTATTGTATTCGGGATCAGTTTATAAATTATATATCTAAAAAACTATAGCTATCAGGTTATTCGAAAAAGGTTAGTATAGAGAAACCGTCCCCTGTTTATTGATTTTATAGAATGTTATACCGCAACCATCTCTGGGAGGCGGACGGGGACTCTATGCACCTTTTCAATACCATATAATAAAAAAGTAGGTATGAAAAAGATTGAAGCAATTATCCGTAGAACAAAGTTTGAAGACGTGAAAGAGGCGTTATTAGAAGCTGATATAGAATGGTTTTCTTATTACGAAGTAAGAGGTGTGGGAAAAGCCAGACAAGGCAGGATCTACCGTGGTATAGTGTATGATACCAGCAGCATCGAACGTATTTTGATCTCGATTGTGGTACGTGACAAAAATGTGGAAAAAACAGTTCAGGCAGTCGTGAATGCAGCTCAGACAGGAGAGATTGGTGACGGACGAATCTTTGTAATCCCTGTGCAAGACTCCATCCGTATTCGTACCGGGGAACGTGGTGATATAGCACTTTACAATGCTGAACACGAAGAATAAGGAATGAGAATCAAAATTTAAAACGAAAAGATGATAAAATTATGGACACTACATATACAATAACCGATTTAGCATTATCGCTCGACACCGTATGGATGTTGCTTGCCGCCATGTTAGTATTCTTCATGCAACCAGGATTCGCTCTGGTAGAAGCAGGATTTACCCGTACCAAGAATACAGCTAATATATTAATGAAGAATTTATTGGATTTTTCCTTAGGTTCTATTTTATTCTGGGCGATCGGATTCGGAATTATGTGGGGAAGTGGTGATTTTATGGGAATGCCGCATTTCTTCAATTTCAACTTTCTGGAAACAGAACTTCCAATCGAAGGATTTCTGGTTTTCCAAACCGTATTCTGCGCAACAGCGGCTACGATCGTATCCGGTGCAATGGCTGAAAGAACTAAATTTTCCATGTATATAGCCTATACTATTCTAATCAGTGTGCTGATCTATCCGGTTTCCGGACACTGGACCTGGGGAGGAGGATGGCTGATGAACGAAGAAGAAACCGGCTTCATGATGAGTACATTCGGTACTGTTTTTCATGATTTTGCCGGCTCAACGATTGTTCACTCTGTCGGAGGCTGGGTAGCCCTGGTGGGAGCTGCTATTATCGGTCCCCGTATCGGAAAGTACAGCAAAGATGGCAAATCACGGGCTATCCCTGGTCACAACCTGACTATAGCTGCTTTAGGAGTTTTTATCCTGTGGTTTGGCTGGTTCGGCTTTAACCCAGGTTCGCAATTAGCAGCTTCCGGTGAGGAAAACCGGGTAGCTATCTCACATGTATTCCTGACAACTAACTTATCAGCCTGTGCCGGAGGGCTTTTCTCACTGATCACAGCATGGCTCAAATATAAAAAGCCCTCCCTTTCACTTTCCCTGAATGGTGTACTGGCTGGATTAGTGGGTATCACCGCAGGTTGTGATCTGGTATCACCAGCAGGAGCTGCAGTTATCGGGGCCATTAGTGGCGTAGTAATGATCTTTGCTGTAGATTTCATTGATAAAGTCTTAAAGATTGATGATCCGGTAGGTGCTTCTGCCGTACATGGAGTCTGTGGATTCCTGGGAACTGTTCTTACGGGGCTACTTGCCATCGAAGAGGGATGGTTCTATGGAGCGGGTCCTAATTTCTTCCTGGCACAGCTATTCGGAACGACAGTAGTAGGTTGTTGGGCAGCATTCATGGGCTTCATTGTATTCAAAGGATTAGATTTGGTTCATGGCCTGAGAGTCCCTACCCGCGTAGAAGAAGAAGGGCTGGATATTTATGAACATGGTGAAACGACCTATAATAATTAAACAGACCGGGGTGGTCTGAAAAGATCACCCCTCACTCAAAACACAAAACAAAAGATTCAACAATAAATAGAAAAGTTATGGCACTTATTATTCCAAATGATTACAGACAAATGTTGATGCCTGAAACTACAGAACAGGCCATCCAATTATTAAAAACCGGCTTTCAGGAAAAACTATCCAAAACATTAAACCTACGTCGCGTAACCGCTCCGCTATTTGTTCTGTCCGGTACTGGTATAAATGATGACCTGAACGGAGTAGAACGGGCTGTCAAATTTCCGATCTTATGTATGGGAGACCGCCAGGCAGAAGTAGTTCACTCACTTGCCAAATGGAAGCGTATGAAATTAGCGGCCTACCGCATCCCTGCGGGATATGGCCTCTACACCGATATGAATGCAATCCGGAGTGATGAAGAATTAGATAACCTGCACTCTTTATATGTAGATCAATGGGACTGGGAAAGAACCATTCACCCGGAAGACCGCAACCTGGATTATTTGAAAAAGACAGCCCGCCAGATATATGGCATATTAAAAGAAATTGAGGCACAGGTATATGACCCATATCCTCACATTACCCCCTCCCTGCCGGCAGATATCACTTTTATCCACTCGGAGGAACTACTCCAGATGTATCCGGAACTATCCCCCCGCGAAAGAGAAAGCAAAGCGGCAGAAAAATTCGGTGCGATCTTTATTATCGGAATCGGAGGGATACTAACCAACGGAGAAAAACATGATGGACGTGCACCGGACTACGATGACTGGAGTACTCAGAATATAGATGGCTTCTCCGGTTTGAATGGAGACATCATCCTTTGGAATGAAGTATTACAATGTGCCTTTGAACTATCCTCTATGGGAATCCGGGTAGACAAAACAGCACTACAGTACCAGTTAGAAACCTGTAATTGTCCGGAACGTAAGGAGCTTGAATTCCACAAGGCACTCCTTGAAGACAAACTACCTCTTTCCATAGGAGGTGGAATCGGCCAGAGCCGTTTATGTATGTTCTTCCTCAAAAAGGCTCATATTGGAGAAGTTCAGGCTTCTATATGGCCGGAAGAACAGATCGAAATTTGCAGTAAAAACAATATCCATTTATTATAACTTCTATAAAACAAATTAGTATGTCAAAGTTAAGATTTAGAGTTGTAGAATCAGCTTTTGAAAAAAAAGCCGCGGAGGTGAAAATGCCAGTAGAAAGACCCTCTGAATATTTTGCTATGAATGTATTCAACCGTGAGAAAATGTTCAAGTACCTTCCGGAAAAAACATTTTCGCTGTTAGTTGACTCTATAGATAACGGTGCTCCTTTAAACCGTGATATTGCCGATGCTGTGGCAAACGGCATGAAAAAATGGGCGATTGAAATGGGTGCTACTCACTATACTCACTGGTTCCATCCTCTGACAGAAGGAACAGCAGAAAAACATGATGCTTTTGTTGAACCGGATGGCAAAGGAGGAATGATCGAAAAATTCTCCGGAAAACTATTGATTCAGCAGGAGCCGGACGCTTCCAGTTTCCCCAATGGTGGTATCCGTAATACTTTTGAAGCTCGTGGTTACACAGCATGGGATCCCTCTTCTCCTGCTTTTATTGTGGGAGACACCTTACATATTCCTACCGTTTTCATCTCTTATACAGGTGAACCTCTGGATTACAAAGCCCCTCTGTTGAAAGCTCTGGAGGCAGTTAGTAAAGCAGCCGTAGAAGTATGTCATTATTTTGACCCATCAGTCTCCAAAGTATTTTCTTACTTAGGATGGGAACAGGAATATTTCTTAGTGGATGAAGGTTTATATGCAGCTCGCCCGGACCTATTACTCACCGGCCGTACTTTAATGGGACATGAGAGTAGTAAAAACCAGCAGCTGGAGGACCATTATTTCGGAGCAATCCCTACCCGGGTGATCGAATTTATGAGAGATCTGGAAATTGAAGCATGGAAGCTGGGTATACCCGTAAAAACCCGTCATAATGAGGTAGCCCCTAACCAGTTTGAGCTGGCTCCGGTATTTGAAGAGTGTAACCTGGCCAACGATCATAACCTACTGATCATGGGTCTTATGCGTAACATCGCACGCCAGCATGGATTCCGTGTTCTTCTTCACGAAAAACCATTCAAGGGGGTAAACGGATCGGGTAAACATAATAACTGGTCATTAGGAACAGACACAGGTGTATTGCTGATGGCTCCAGGAAAAACTCCGGAAGATAACTTACGCTTTATTACTTTTGTCTCTAATGTTCTGAAAGCGGTATATAAACATAATGCTTTGCTAAAAGCCAGTATTTCTTCTGCCAGCAATGCACACCGTTTAGGAGCTAATGAAGCACCCCCTGCTATTATTTCAAGTTTCCTTGGGACCCAGGTTTCTGCTATACTGGAACGCTTAGAGAACAGTGATTCCGAAGACTTCATATTAGCAGACAAACAAGGTCTGAAACTGGATATCGCACGAATACCAGAACTATTGATTGATAACACGGACCGTAACCGTACTTCTCCTTTCGCTTTCACCGGTAACCGCTTTGAGTTCCGTGCAGTGGGTTCCGAAGCTAACTGCGCTTGTGCTATGTTAGCGTTAAATGCAGCCGTTGCGGAACAGTTGAAGACATTTAAAGCTGAAGTGGATGAAAAGATCGCTGCCGGAAAAGAAAAGTTTGCAGCTATCTTAGAAGTACTACGCAAAGATATTAAAGAGAGCAAAGCCATCCGTTTTGATGGTAACGGTTACGGAGACGAATGGAAAGAAGAAGCTAAACTTCGTGGTCTGGATTGCGAAACCAGTGTTCCATTGATCTTTGATGCCTATCTGAAAGAAAGTACAGTACAGATGTTCGAATCCACCGGTGTTATGAATCACAAAGAGCTGGAAGCCCGTAACGAAGTGAAATGGGAAATGTACACAAAGAAAATCCAGATCGAAGCCCGTGTATTAGGAGATCTGGCCATGAATCACATCATTCCTATAGCAACGAAATATCAATCTTCACTAATCGACAACGTATATAAAATGCGTGAACTTTTCCCTGCGGATAAAGCGTCGAAACTATCTGCCAAAAATCTGGAGATTATTGAAGATATAGCAGACAGAACCATCTTTATCAAAGAAAAAGTGGATGAAATGGTGGAAGCCCGTAAAGTTGCTAATAAGATTGAAAGTGAACGAGAAAAAGCAATTGCTTATCATGATGTAATCTATCCGATGTTAGAAGAGATCCGTTATCATGTTGACAAATTAGAATTGGTAGTAGATAACGAAATGTGGACACTACCTAAATACAGAGAGCTTTTATTTATCAGATAATAAATTCAGGCAACAGTTTTTTGTTGATTGTTTTGTGTTTGCAAGGAGAGGAAGCTGTGAAGCATGCCTCTCCTTCTTTATTTATATATCATCCACTAATTACAAACGTGGATCGTATGGCAAGCTACCAGTGCCGCGGTTTCTGTACGAAGCCGGCTATCACCTAAACTAATAGGTTCAAATCCCTGTTCCAATGCCAGTCTGATTTCTTCAGGGCTAAAATCTCCTTCCGGCCCTATAAGGATCAGGACATTTTCTCCGGGAAGATAAGTTTTCTTCAGTAGTTTTTTTCTCCCGGCTCACAATGGGCAATAAATTTACGTCCTGCGAAAGGCTTAGACACAAAATCACGGAAGGTCGTCATTTCTCTCAAAACCGGTAGAGTAGCTTTCTGAGACTGTTTCATTGCACTTACCGCGATCTTTTCCAGACGAGGAATCTTCACCTCTTTTCTTTCGGAATAGCGACACTGCAAACAAGTGATTTCATCAATCCCAATCTCTGTAGCTTTTTCAACAAACCTTTCCAGCCGGTCCATATTTTTTGTGGGTGCTACTGCTATGTGCAAATCAAAATTCCATAGATCAGGTTGTTCCCACTGGTCTATAAGATTCACTTCACAATGTTTTGGATGTGCCCGGGTAATAGCGGCTTTATAGAAAGAGCCTTTTCCATCTGTCAGTAGGATCTCATTGCCTTCTACCAGCCTCAATACCCGAATTGCATGTTGAGCTTCTTCCTGAGGTAACTCCGGATTTACGGCAATATCCGGTGTGTAAAATATTTGCATATAAAAATGATTTTAACCCATTATCATTCCTATGATAGTCGCGGACATCACAGACACTAAAGCTCCTCCGATCATAGCCGGGAAACCAAATTTGGTGATCATATGTTGCTTCTCCGGCGCCAATACTCCCATACCGCCTAACAAAATACCGATAGATGAGATATTGGCAAACCCGCATAAAATATAGGTTGACATAATAATCGATTTCTCATAGACAAACAATCCCGCCTCTTTCCACTGCTGCATCTGGAAATAAGCCACAAATTCATTCAGGATCGTTTTTTGCCCCAGCAAAGAGCCCACCAACATAATATCATCCGCAGGAATACCAATCAGCCACATAAAAGGAGACAGTAGGAATCCGACCATAAACTGGAAAGTCAGTCCGGTTGATTTTCCCTCTGTGAATTTCACAATCCAATCATTGATACCGGTATATTTTCCGATCACATCCTGCGTAATGTAATTAGCCAAAGCTACTAAAGCAATAAAAACAAGCAGCATCGCCGCGATATTCACCATTAGTTTCACTCCGGTAGAAGTACCGGCAGAGATCGCATCCAAAGCAGTTGACTGTTGATTTATTCTTTCCATCTGAACCATCCGGTCACTTACCGGTTCGGTTTGCGGACATAGAATTTTAGCAATTACGATAGCTCCCGGAGCAGCCATCAGAGAGGCTGACAGGAGATGTTTCGCAAACATGATCCGCACGACAGGATCCTCTCCTCCCAACATACCAATATAAGTTCCCATCACAGAACCAGCGATAGTTCCCATCCCGGACACCAAAACCAGAAAGATCTCCGAACGGTTCATTGCCGGCAAATAATTCTTGATCAATACAGGGGATTCTGTCATACCTAAAAATACATTCCCGGCTGAAACCAGACCTTCTGAACCGGAAATATTCATAACCCGGCGTAACATCCAGGAGAAAGCATTAACAACTCGTTGGATAACTCCCCAATGATAAAAAAGAGAAACAAGTGCGGAGAAAAAGATTACCATAGGGAGAGAGTGTAACAGAAAACTAAATCCATTGGATCTTAACGCATAGGGGCCTAACAAAAACACAAGCCCTTCATGTGTAAAGTCCATTAGCTTCACAAATCCTCCACCTAACCATTCAAAGACAGTTCCGACAAAAGGGATATGCAAAACCGCTAAAGCAAATACTAATTGCAGGAAAAGTCCCGCTCCTACTAATTTCCAGTCAATCTTTTTCCGGTCATAGCTCATCAGAAAAGCTACCCCTACGACTGACAACATACCTAAAATTCCCCGTAAAATTGATTCAAAGTTAATACTTAGTGCCTGTTCCATTTTCTTTATTTATTGTTCTTCACGACGACGCAACTCGTCTTTATACATTTTTGCATTTTCATAATTCTCGCTTGCTATCGCAGCTTCGAGTCGTTCCTTTAATTCATCTGCATCCAGAGAAAATAACCATTCCCGCAACTGTCCTTCATCTTTGATATCCCCGGGTTCCAGCTCTTCTGGATCCGGTAATTCGTTTTCCTCAGCAAATAAAGACTCTTCCAGTACTACACCACATTCCTGCATAATCTCTTCCGTTGTATAAATCTCACATTGAGTCCGTAAAGCAATCGCAATCGCATCGGACGTTCTGGAATCAAGCAGTACTTCCCGCCCTTCCTGGGTAAAAAGCAGTCTGGAGTAAAAAACCCCTTCTTCAAATTTATAAATAAAAACCTCCTGAAGATCAATATTAAAGGCCTTGGAAAAATTAGCAAACAGATCATGTGTCAAAGGACGTGGAGGAATAATCTCTTCCAAAGCAATGGCAATAGACTGTGCTTCCGCTGTTCCTACTATGATAGGAATTCTCCGTAAGCCATTTTCCTCTGCCAGGATTAATGCATAGGCACCCGATTGGATCTGGCTATTGGTTAATCCCTGTACTCTTAATTTTATTTTTGTATTCACGCCTATAAATGAATTTAGTATGTACAAAAGTAACATTATTTTAAAATAGACCATAAAATCCGCTTCTATATATTTGTCATTTTCTTTCTGACAAAATGCATTTTTATAAAATAGTTGAAAAACCATCTTTTCCTGCTAAATAGAAAGTTTATCACATCCGACCCCTATCTTTGCCAAAATGAATACTAAACAGATCGGGACAATTTATATCATATCTATTACACTTTATTTAAAAAAAATAATACAAGCCAAGGGGATTACAACTATTTTTTACCTTTATATGCCTTTACTCCTATATTATGATACCTAAAAGCTCGGATTTCAATAAATTTGATCTTCTATTACACAGCATTGAGTTCTGTAAAGTAGATAGTAAGAAAATATGACTTGATATTTAGTAGATGCATATGATGAATATGCCAGGAGTTATTCCTACATTATTTTTACTATTAAAAGGATTTTCATGGTTAAACCATACCCCTATTTTTTGTAACTAAGAAAATATTTATGATGGAATGGATTTCATTACAGGAAGCAAGTGAAAGGTATAAGATACCTAAACAACAAATTAACAACCTAATTCAGAAAAAAGTAATTTCATCCTCTAAATTAGGCAATTTCAGAATGGTAGATAATACGGAGATCCAGGAATATTTGTACTACCATAAAACAAACAGGCAAACCACAAATGAGAAGTTTTTCTCACCGGAAGAGGAAGAAAATGAAATTTATAACGAGAAAAAAATTTTCAATATGACTTCTTTCTATAACATTTTTCATATCATGAAAATGATATTTGATGAAATGTTATTATTAATCAGTGATAATAACCGGAGAGAAATTTTCACAGATCTGTGTTTGAACGGTAATATCAAAAAAACAGCAGAAGCACATGGTATAAATTCAAAAACAGCTTTTCATTACTATAATATGTCTAAAAAGGAGATTCACCGGAAAGCTGGTTTCCTGAAAAGTTACCGCAAAGAAAAAGCGGAATTGCTTTTAACTATCCGTAAATATATAATCAATGAACAGAATCTCCTGAATGAAATAAAACAATTAAAGGATCATTTGAAAAGATGTTCCCTGAATAACGAAGATTGTTCGGATCTTCCATCCGTAGAATTGGTATCTGTAGAAGTTGCACGGATCTTATCTTTGTCCCTTCGTAAAGATCTTCTTTTTAGTGCCCGGCTAATGAATAGTATGGAATCCGAAGAGTTAGAAACGGTAGAAGACCTTTTACGATTTATAAAAGAAAAAGGTATTGACCGACTGTTAACATTAAATGGATATGGAGAAAAATCTCATATGGAATTAAAAGAGAAATTATTATCAAACGGAATTTTAAATGAAGAGAATGAAATTCCTTTATTAAAGTATATATATTAGAGACAGGTATAAAAAAGAAAAGGTTGTTCTCACGAACAACCTTTTCTTCATTGCTAACCTTAAATCTAATACCATGAAAAACACAATGCAAATATATTGATTTTATGTTTTACAGCACAATTATAGAACATGAATCATTTAGCTATTAATTCTATTTAACAAATTATACTGTAAAACAGATTCTTTTTCTATTCTTTTCATAAAACTGCCCTTAAAGAAAATCCTCAGTTTCTGTTACGTCCTCCCAGGAAGATCATTACATAATAGATCAATGTAGCCAGAGAACCTAACGCCGCCACTACATAGGTATAGGCAGCAGATTTCAACGCGTCGGCAGCCATTGCGTGCGTACTACCATTAGTAATACCCGCCCTGTTCAACCAGGCAAGCGCACGTTGGCTGGCATTTATTTCTACCGGCAATGTGATAAAACTAAACAGCGTGGTCGTTGCAAATAAAATAATCCCAAACAACAACAATTGAGGAAAGGTCTGTACCATCAATATACCAGCCAGCAGCACCCAGGTCATGATCTTGGATGAAAAACTAACCACTGGCACCAAAGCAGAACGCATTTTCAAAGGAGCATAAGCTGTCGCATGCTGAATAGCATGACCACATTCATGCGCCGCCACTGCTGCAGCAGCAATACTATTACTATAATAAACAGATTCACTCAGATTTACTGTCTGGTTAGTAGGGTTATAGTTATCCGTCAGATGTCCGGCAGTTGAAATTATTTTTACATCATATATCCCATTATCATGTAACATTTTCTCTGCCACATCTTTTCCCGTCATACCATTTGACATCGGGATCTTAGAATATTTTTCGAATTTACTTTGAAGGCGGTAAGAAACCAGCCAGCTCATCAGAGCGATCCCAATAAATAATATCCAATACAATTCCATACTTTCTTATTTAAATTATATATATACTCAAACAAAAACTTTGCCAAAGCTAAAAATGGCAGAAGTACAACTTTCAGGGTGTGTTCTTCTGCCATTTTTATACTTTCAACAGGTTATTCACCTGACTTTTAGTCTTCCGTATAGCGAACAATTGTTTGTGCACGATCCGGGCCGACAGAAACAATCTTGATCGGCACTTCCAGTTCTTCTTCTAAAAATGCCAGATACGCATTGAATTCTTCCGGGAATTCATCTTCGCTTTGCATTTTAGTCATATCTGTGTTCCAGCCTGGCAATTCGACATAGACCGGCTCAATCGTTTCATTTATTTCATAGGGAAACTGAGTCAACTCTTTTCCATCCATTTTGTAAGCAACACATGCCTTAATCGTGTCAAAACCGTCTAACACATCACTTTTCATCATGATTAGCTGTGTCACCCCATTAATCATCACCGCATATTTCAAAGCAACCAGATCAATCCATCCGCAGCGGCGTTTACGGCCTGTCACAGAACCAAACTCATGTCCGATACGGCAAAGTTCATCTCCGGTTTCGTCAAACAGTTCAGTTGGAAATGGTCCGCTACCAACACGGGTACAGTAGGCTTTAAAAATACCATATACATTTCCGATACTTCTTGGAGACACCCCTAAACCTGTACAGCATCCTGCGCAAACGGTATTGGAAGAAGTGACAAAAGGATAAGAACCGAAATCAATATCCAGTAATGTACCCTGTGCACCTTCTGCTAAAACAGATTTTTCTTCTTTCAGATACTCATTAATAACATGTTCACTATCAATAAGGTTGAAACGTTTCAGATACTCGAGGGCTTCCAGCCATTGAGTTTCCAGTTCCGTAATGTCATATGAATAATTCATCGATTGAAGGATCGCTTCATGCCTGGCTTTTGCTGCTGCGTATTTAGCTTCAAAGTTATGCAGCAGATCTCCTACACGCACACCATTACGGCTGATTTTATCGGTATAAGTCGGACCAATACCTTTTCCTGTAGTACCAATCTTCCCTTCCCCTTTAGCTGCTTCATAAGCAGCATCCAGTACCCGGTGAGTCGGAAGGATCAAATGAGCCTTTTTAGAAATATATAAACGTTTAGTCAAATCGTGTCCACTGGTTGCCAGTGCTTCTGCTTCCTGTTTAAACAACAGGGGATCCAATACCACTCCATTTCCTATGATATTGACCTTACCTCCCTGGAAGATTCCGGAAGGAATTGATCTCAGAATATATTTCTGTTCATTGAACTCCAATGTATGACCTGCATTAGGTCCTCCCTGGAAACGGGTTATCACATCATATTCAGGCGTCAGGACATCTACGATCTTTCCTTTCCCTTCGTCACCCCACTGTAGTCCTAATAATACATCTACTTTCATTTTCTATTACGAATAGGCTTATTAATATTTTTATTTTTAGACTTTCCTGTTTTTCCCGTATTTACATCTACTACATAATCCATACACATACAGCGAATGGTGTTCGGGGTAAAACCTTCTGGTTTTCAATCTGTCAATTGGTAAATTAAACATTGTATTCTTGATTTCACGCAGCTTTCCACATCTCGTACAGATCAGATACAAATGATTTTCTGCATATATTCTTAATTCATACTGAATTGATTGAGAATTAATCTGATGCCGTACCAATACTCCAGCGTCTACTAACACTTCCACCGTATTATAAACGGTGGATTTACTTACGTGAAAGTTTTCTTTATCTAACCTTTGATGGAGGGCATATATATCGAAGTGTCCCGGGAAGGTACAGATCTGCTCAAGAATGGTGTATCTCTCCGGTGTTTTCCGCAACTTTTTGTCTGTTAAATAAACGGTAAAGTTTGCTTCTATATCCTGATATAATTTATCATCCATATTGATAGCGTCTCCACGCAAAACTACAAAGTTAACGTATTTATTTTAAAGAAAAAAAAACCCTATAAGTAATATTCAAATTCAAATTTCAGATCTTCATAAAATTCTCTTTTCTCAGAAGAGGTAGAATCCACATAGTCTGAAAAGAAGGCCAGGACTTCTTCTGCCTGTGAATGGGACTGCCTTCCATATCTCTTCAAGGCCAGTAACGCAGCCCGTTGTATACGGGAAACGCCATCATCCAAACGAATCTTAGACTCTTTTAACAGAAGTTGGATGCATTCCGGTGAAACGGATACTCCCTTATTAAATAAACGGACAAATAACAAAAAGCCGGTAACCGGGAAAAAACCTTCTGTTCTGGTTATCCAGCAAGCGGCTAATTCCGGAGCAAAAGGAACCGATTGCAGCAGATGCAGCGTGTAAAGTTCCGCAATCTCCTGATGACGGATTTCCGAAGTCCATTTATCAGCCTCCTCTTTCGTAAATTCTTCCGCCGGATAGATCAAAGTGGCAAGAATCTTCATCTCTCTCACATCTTCCTGCCATAGCACACGCGCCAGGTCTGCATTCTTTTCATACCGGGAAGCAATTTCCCGGATCTTAGAGAGAGAAACCCCAAAATTCAATTTATAATCAATTCCCTTCTCCCGCATGCTGGTGGAAACGATCCCATTCATCGCCCGACGAAGCTGAACACGAATGTTTTTAAGTATTTCTTCCTGCATTCCCTGTTCAATTATAGGCCGGAAGGAAACCATACTCTTTACTATAACGAAGCATCTGCTCCGTATATCCCTCCGTATAATCCAACACTATATCAACGACCTCACCTTTTTTATTAGTCACCTCTTTCATGACCGGATTGACAAACCCGCGATAAGGAGACAAATTCAAACGGGCATATCTTTCCAGCACTTCAGCATGCAACGCCGGATCTATTTTTACGGCATATGCTTCTACCAGCTGGCTTCCAGCAACTAAGTCTCCTTCACTTTTAATGCGCTGGACCTCGGCCAGTAATTGTCCGAAAAGTTTACGTAGCCTTTCATAGTCGTTGATCACCACAAAGGTTTTTCCATCCTTCTGTTTTAATTCAACCACCTGTTCCGGCGTCCCTTTTTCAAATACCCATTTAGCAATTAACTGACGGTTACGCATATGGGCTTCCTCCACCTCTTTACTCTGTTCAATACGAACCAACTGAGTCATCAGTCCGTTCATCATGAACTTATAGTATTCTGCTTTATAGGCCTCCTGATCAGGCACCAGTCCCAGCTCCAGCAGTTTAGGATCTGCAATATAATATAAGCCAAACAGGTCTGCCCGGGCCTCCTCTAACGTGGAACTATAAGATTTCAAGCCGTCCGGATCCACTCCCGGAAGGATGATACCCGAACCATGTCCCAGACACTCATGCAGATCAGTATGCAGATTATCAGTGATAAATCCATATTTCCGGATCAATTCCCTTTCCACATCACTCCATACAAACTCTTCGTTGAAACCACTTCCCTGAGAGGCTCTGTCATACGCCTCTGTTATATTTTCGATCGTTACGGATTTGGAACCATAATCCCGTCTGATCCAGTTAGAGTTTGGCAGATTGATCCCGATTGGAGTAGCCGGATAACAATCACCACCAATCGTAGCCACCGTGATCACTTTAGCGGTTACCCCTTTGACCTCTTTCTTTTTGAAACGATCATCCACCGGAGAGTGGTCTTCAAACCATTGGGCATTATCACTGATCAGTTTCGTACGTTTGGTCGCTTCTTTATTAATGAAGTTCACGGTTGATTCCCAACTGGCTTTCATTCCCAAAGGATCACCATAGGTTTCAATAAAACCATTCACAAAATCTACTTCCGAATCCGTATCCCCCACCCAAAGAATAGAATATTCATCAAATGTTTTCAGATCTCCGGTCTGATAATATTCGATCAACTTCTCAATCACGGCTTTTTGGGTATCATTTTCAGCATAGGCAACCGCTTTCTGTAATTCAGAAACAATCGGCTCAATCGCCTGCGTATATAAACCACCGACTTTCCAGACTTTTTCCACGATCTCTCCGTTCACTTTTGCCAACCGGCTGTTCAACCCATAAGAGACAGGGGTGGAATCAGCCGGGTCTTTCATCCGGTCATAGAATGCTTCCACCTCTTTCTGGGTTAACCCCTCTTCATAATAGTTATTTGCAGATGTCCGGATCAGATCCACGTTTCCACTCTGGACCGTTTTCTTTGCCAGAATGGTTGGATTGAATATCACCGGAGCGATCTCCATGAGGAACTGATCGGTGGTCTGTCCGGGTCTTAAAGGAAGATCCGAGGCACTCACATGCCGGTAACAACTGATGAAGTAATCCGGCGTAAAGCCCGGCATCAACTTATCTTCTCCATAGTGATGGTGTATACCATTCGAGAACCAAATGCGTTTCAGATAGGTTTCGAGTGCTTTGAATTCGTCCGTCTCCCGGTCACCCTGATACTTCGTATATATGGCTTCCATCGTTTGGCGAATGGCCAGGTTGTAACGGCAATTCTGGTCAAACAGAATATCACGTCCCATCAATCCGGCCCGGGACAAATGATACAGGAGTTGTTTCTGCTGTAAAGAGAGAGATTCAAAACCGGGAACCTGGTAACGAAGGATCTGTAAATCCGCGAACTGATCTACCACATAATTAAAATCGTTCTCCGGCTGAGTAGTCCGTTTACTTGTCTGTTCCGTGCAGGCACACATAGCAATTGCTGTCATAAATGATAACATTATTTTTTTCATCTCTTACTATAACAAATTTAGTATTTGGAAGTTGGAGTTCGTTTAGTCGCAAAGGTAGCTAAATAATCGATCCTTTAGCATATCACTTTTATATTTTATACCTTTACAAAAGCTTTTAAAAATAAAAAATGGAAATAGCAGCATTAGTTTCAGGAGGGGTGGACAGCTCTGTTGTGGTACATCAACTCAAAGAGGCTGGGTATGAACCGACTATTTTCTATATCCGGATCGGAATGGAAGACAAAGACGGATATATTGACTGCCCGGCTGAAGAGGATATTGAGATCACTACTTACATCGCCCGTAAGTATGGGTGCCGGATGGAAGTGGTTTCTCTGCATGATGAATATTGGGACAAAGTGGTCAGCTACACCATTGAGTCTGTCAAGCGGGGATTAACTCCGAACCCGGATATGATGTGTAATAAATATATCAAATTCGGATGTTTTGAAGAGAAATGGGGTAAAGACTTCGATAAAATAGTAACCGGACATTATGCTACCACGACAGAGATAGAGGGTAAGACCTGGTTGTCTACCGCCAAAGATCTTTTTAAAGACCAGACGGACTTTCTGGCCCAGATCACTAATTTACAGATCCGCAAATTGATGTTCCCGATCGGAGATCTGTTGAAAAGTGAAGTACGGGAGATTGCGGCCCAACAGAAACTACCCAGTGCTATGCGGAAAGACAGCCAGGGGGTCTGCTTTTTAGGAAAGATCAACTACAATGATTTTATAGAACGGTACCTGGGAAAACGTACAGGAAAGATCATTGAGTTTGAAACCGGTAAAGTCCTGGGTAAACACAACGGATACTGGTTCCATACGATCGGTCAGCGTAAAGGCTTAGGCCTGAGTGGCGGCCCGTGGTTCGTGATCAAAAAAGATATAAAAAGAAATATCATTTATGTTTCCAACGGAAAAACTCCGGAAACACAATATGGGAAAACGATCAACCTACAGGGATTTGACTTTATTACGGAAGATCCCTGGGGAGATTTTACCGGAGAAAAAGAGATCACGTTCAAAATCCGCCACACACCGGAATTCACACCCGGAAGGCTTCGTAAAACAGGAGACCTATACACAATCGAATCGGATGAAAAAATACAGGGGATCGCTCCCGGGCAGTATGGAGTAGTCTACGATAAAGATCACCGGCTCTGTTTCGGAAGCGGAATGATTATCGATGATAACAAATAAAAAAGCGATCCGTCGGGATCGCTTTTTTATCATATATAAATCAGGATCTTATTTGATCACATATAAATTACTGATCGATTCATCATTGCATACACGACGGATCGCTTCAGCGAACATTTCCGCGATAGAAAGAACTTTCACTTTCGGACACTCTTTCGTATAAGGAATAGAATCCGTAAAGATCATTTCTGTCAAAGCAGACTCCTGCACCCGTTGGGAAGCAGGATCTGACATCACAGCATGACTGGCGATCGCCCGTACGGACTTAGCACCATTCGCTAACATCAGGTCCGCAGCCTTTGTAATGGTACCGGCTGTGTCCACCATATCATCTACCAATAAAACATCCATACCTTTTACATCTCCAATGATACGCATTTCTGCCACTTCATTCGCACGTAAACGGGATTTGTGACAGATAACCATCGGCAATCCTAAATATTTAGAATAGCTGCTTGCTCTTTTTGTTCCACCCACATCCGGAGTTGCAATCACCAGATTATCTACAGGTAAGCACTCCTGAATATATTTCAGGAATACAGAAGAAGCATACAGGTGATCTACAGGCACATTAAAGAAGCCCTGGATCTGGTCTGCATGCAGGTCCATTGTTATCAAACGGTTAATTCCGGCTGTGCTTAGCATATCAGCGATCAGTTTCGCTCCGATAGAAACACGAGGCTGATCTTTTCTGTCCTGACGCGCCCAGCCAAAGTAAGGGACAACAGCAATAATAGAATGTGCAGAAGCACGTTTAGCAGCATCAATCATTAATAACAATTCCATCAGATTCTCTGAATTAGGAAATGTTGACTGAACTAAGAACACGTCTCTTCCGCGAATCGACTCTTCATAGGAAACCGAAAATTCACCATCTGTAAAGTACTGAATGTTCATCTGCCCTAAAGGACAATTTAAACTTTTACAGATCTTCTCTGCCAAATACCGTGAATTGGTTCCTGAAAACACCAAGAATGGGGTTTGTGCGCTCATTGTTGAATTTTAATCTTAAACTAAATAGGTTTGAATTTGGGTGCAAAATTACAAAACTTATTTACAATATAAGACTATCATCAAAAAAGTTTACAATCTAATCATTTCTGTTGATAGGTAAATTTCAGCACTTTCCCGGAATTTGCCGGAAGAATTACCTCATAGGGACAGGCTATCGTCAATGTTCCGATCGTCTTTTCCCCACTTAACAGATTAGAGACCATGGCCGGTTGATTATCTTCAAAACCCAGGGACTCAAACGCACCTGCAGGAATGACAACCTTCACTTTCCGTTCTTCATTAGCAAAATTGACAATAACTAATAATACTTCTTCACGATATTTACGGAGAAAAGCGTATTGCCGGTGCACATCAAAACAGGGATTGTGAGTATTCGCATACATCAGATCATGAAATCCTCCCCTCACAATGGCCGGTTCTGAAGCTGCTACATTTAATATCGCCTTATATTCTTCATATAATTTCTTTTGCTCCACAGTGAGCTGTTCACCATTAAATGTGCCCTTATTTATCCAGTTCCTCAACGTTTCCACACTCCAGTAATCAAAAATAGTGGTCCGTCCGTCCCGTCCGCTAAATCCCTCTTCATCCATCCCCCGCTCACCGAACTCCTGTCCGGAATAGACCATGACCGGGTTTGTGTTCATCATAGCCGAAATGATCATTCCCGGAATACCCGGGCGGGCATCGCCGGCAAAGAAAGTAGACGCAATCCGTTGCTCATCATGATTTTCAAGGAAATTCAACATATGACTCTGCACTTTTTCCACGCTCTGCCAGGCACGGGTAATTTCCGTTGCCGGAGCATATCCACACATCACATCACGCACCGTGTCATACAGACCCACCTTGTCATAGAGGTAGTCAAAATGTCCCCGGTAGATATAATTATAGTACTCACCCGGATTATAGATCTCTGCAATAAAACAAACCCCATACGTATTCTTCACTTGTGGTATGACCCAGTTCCAAAACTCTACCGGAACCATTTCCGCCATATCACAGCGGAAACCATCCACTCCTTTACTACCCCAGAACAGTAATATATCCAGCATTTTATGCCAGGTGTTCGGGACCGGATCAAAATGTTTTGTCTTCCCATTGAGGTAATCCACTCCATAGTTTAGTTTAACAGTTTCATACCAGTCGTTCTTACCCGGATAGGCGTCGAAATGGTCATTACCGGTCACTTTTGCCGGAAATTCAGAATATTCGAACGGTTCATCCTGATCTCCGAACCGGATATATAAAGGTTGACCGGGGATATAATAGAAATTATTCCGGGGATTAAATGCGTGCAAGGTATCATCGTGCTCTCCCAGATCTTCCACATAGGAGGGTTTGGCATCGGAATGATACTGCCGGGCCACATGATTCGGTATGAAGTCTATGATCACCTTTAAACCTGCAGCATGTGTACGTTCCACCAGACTTTCAAACTCTTTCATCCGTTTGGAAACATCATCCGCAAGATCCGGATCCACATCATAATAATCTTTGATCGCATATGGAGATCCTGCTATTCCTTTCACTACACTGGCATGATCTTTCAGGATACCATATCTGCTATAATCTGTCTGTGTAGCATGTTCGATCACTCCGGTATACCAGATATGGGTTGCCCCTAACTCTTTGATCTTACTCAAAGCAAGATTGGTAAACGCAGAGAATTTACCCACTCCATTTTCAGTGATATGCCCATTCTTTACCAAATCCGGGTTGAGGTTTCCGAATAAACGGGGAAGAACCTGATAGATCACCATTTTATTTTTCTTGTCCATATAGTAGTAAGTTTATTATTCAAATTTGCAGACCAGTCCGGTTACCCGGGAAGCATCCCCCTATTGCGGTGATGCTGAATAGCCTGTACAAATACTTCTATCTTATTATCGTTAATGACCTGGTCAAACGTCCGGACAGCCGCATCATAGCCGAAACCGGCGATTAGATCCACATTTTCCAGATCAAACGTCCTGTATAACCCGAACTCTTCCGCTTCGATCAGCACATCACACAACAAACGATCCTCTAAGGTATTCGCCTGGAACATATAATGATAAGAACGTTCTGCAATATGAAAGATCGTCTGCTTATATTTCTGCGGCATCAAAGGACTGACATTGACCCCTATGATCCGTTCACATTCCTCCCGGATATTGGTGACCGGAAAATTCCGGAACAGTCCGCCGTCCACATAATGAGTACCATCAATGACAACCGGATTAAAAATGATAGGAATACTACAGGAGGCGGTTACGGCCTCTACAATAGATCCTTTCCGGAACTCATGGCATAATCCGTTATCCAAATCCGTCGCAATAATAACCAGCGGAATCCGTAAATCCTCTATGTTTTTTGTTCGTAAATGTCTTTTTAAAAAATCCCTAAAACGCCTGCTGTCAAACAGACCGGATTTAGGCAACTGCAACTGGGCAAACTCCGTAAACTCCCTACCGGTAAAAAGAAGCTTGATCTCCTCCGCCGTATACCCATCCGCGAACAAAGCACCCATCAACGCCCCCACGCTGGTTCCGGAGATAATATCGGGGATAAGCTTACACTCCTCCAATAGTTTAAAGACACCGATATGGGCAAACCCTTTGGCCCCTCCTCCACTCAACGCAAGTCCTAAACGATACTTTTGATTTTTCATCTGTCTGATCCGGTTCTTTTAATGCTATGCAGGAACAAATATGCTTTTTTTTTACAATGAGACACAGAATATTTACAAAAATATTTCCATAGTACTTAAAATTTACTATATTTACTACTTGCTTAACCTTTAAATTTTCAATGCCTATGATTTCGAATATTTTTTGGATCGTTCCCGCAGCGTCCGTTCTGGCGCTCTTCTTTGCATGGTTTTTCTTCCGGCAGATGATGAAAGAAAGTGAAGGTACTGAAGTAATGGCACGAATTGCCCAACACGTACGTGAGGGAGCCATGTCTTATCTCAAACAGCAATACAAAATCGTTGCTTTTGTTTTTCTCATATTAGTGATCTTATTTGCCATCATGGCCTATGGATTTGGTATTCAGAATGAATGGGTACCGATCGCTTTCCTGACAGGAGGGTTCTTTTCAGGACTGGCCGGTTTCCTCGGGATGAAGACAGCGACCTATGCATCCGCCCGGACCGCCAACGCCGCCCGGCAATCCCTGAACAAAGGATTACAGGTGGCCTTCCGTAGCGGAGCAGTGATGGGATTAGTCGTGGTAGGCTTGGGATTGTTGGACATCTCCTTCTGGTATGTCCTACTAACATCTGTGATCCCGGCAGAAGTGATGGATCCGACTCATAAACTAACGATCATTACCACCACCATGCTGACCTTCGGGATGGGAGCGTCTACCCAGGCACTGTTTGCCAGAGTTGGCGGAGGTATTTACACCAAAGCAGCAGATGTAGGCGCTGACCTGGTTGGGAAAGTAGAGGCAGGTATTCCGGAGGATGACCCCCGCAATCCGGCAACGATCGCCGATAATGTGGGAGACAATGTGGGAGACGTCGCAGGTATGGGAGCTGACCTGTATGAATCCTATTGTGGATCCATACTGGCAACCGCCGCATTAGGAGCAGCCGCCTTTGTTGCCTCGGGAGATGTGGATCTGCAGTACAAAGCAGTCATCGCTCCTATGCTCATTGCTGCCGTAGGGATATTTTTATCCATTATCGGTATTTTTACTGTTCAGACCTCCGAAAACGCAAGTGTAAAACATCTACTGAAAGCGCTGTCCAAGGGGACCAACATTAGTTCCATCCTGACTGCCCTCTCCACATTTGGGATCTTATACATATTAGAATTACCGAACTGGTTATGGATCGGCTGTTCCGTGATTACAGGATTATTAGTGGGTATTGTCATCGGACAGGCCACGGAATACTATACCTCCCAATCTTTTTCACCGACCAAAAAAGTAGCCGCTTCCGGACAAACCGGACCAGCCACGGTGATCATCTCCGGTTTAGGTTTAGGGATGCTTTCCACAGCGATCCCGGTCATTGCAGTAGTACTGGGTATTATTCTTTCTTTTCTGTTCGCTTCCGGATTTGACATGAGTAATGTAAGGATGGGTCTCTACGGGATTGGTATCGCAGCCGTAGGAATGCTCTCCACCTTAGGGATCACTTTAGCGACAGATGCATACGGACCGATCGCAGACAATGCAGGCGGAAATGCCGAAATGTGTAGTCTGGGAGAAGAGGTCAGGAAACGGACAGATGCGCTGGATTCCTTAGGTAACACCACGGCAGCTACCGGAAAAGGTTTTGCAATCGGTTCTGCCGCCCTTACCGGATTGGCCCTTCTGGCATCCTACATTGAAGAGATTAAAATCGCTTTGGTACGCACCGGGGAAACACTTCTCACGTTTGCAGACGGGCGAACCATTGAAACATCCAAAGCAACCTTTACTGATTTCATGAACTACTATGAAGTCACCCTGATGAATCCAAGAGTTCTGTCCGGGATGTTTTTAGGTTCCATGATGGCATTCCTTTTCTGTGGATTAACCATGAATGCCGTAGGACGTGCCGCCGGACATATGGTGGAAGAAGTACGGCGGCAATTCAGAGAAATAAAAGGAATCCTGACAGGAGAAGGAACACCGGATTATGCCCGTTGTGTGGAAATATCTACCAAAGGTGCACAAAAAGAGATGGTCCTTCCTGCCTGCCTTGCCATTGTAACCCCGGTAATCACAGGACTTATCTTTGGAATATCCGGTGTAGTAGGTCTGCTCACAGGAGGACTAAGTACAGGCTTTGTATTAGCAGTCTTCATGGCAAACTCCGGAGGGGCCTGGGACAACGCAAAAAAATATATTGAAGAAGGAAATTACGGCGGCAAAGGTAGTGAAGTACACAAAGCCACAGTCGTGGGAGACACGGTAGGAGATCCCTTTAAAGATACAGCCGGCCCCAGCCTGAATATCCTGATCAAACTGATGAGTATGGTAGCCATCGTGATGGCAGGGCTGACCGTTGCATGGTCCATCTTTTGATCATTAGCATATTCCTTAATTGATTAATATAAATCTGACACACAGGCAATTCTATTTTCGGGAAAAACCTGCGATACCATTTTTACAGACAAATAACAAACTCTTTTCCTCCAATCAGGGGATCCCGTAAAATATAGCCTGTGTGTCTTTTTATATACCAACGCTCCTTCTACTATTTTAACCAACAAAAAAAACCTTAAAACAAAGAAATACTTGTATCTTTGTCGCCAGTACAACACAAACACAATCAATATGTCAATCTCACGCTTTAATGCAGTGGAAAAAGCATCTAACCGAAAAGCAGTAGAGGCTGTTATTCCCGATATCAAGGTATCTGAATATTATGGAGAGAATGTTTTCAATCGCCGTGCGATGAAAAAGTACCTATCCAAAGAAACGTACAAAGCTCTGACTCTTGCCATTGACAATGGGACTCCCATTGACCGGGAGATCGCCAACCATGTAGCCGCAGGTATGCGCATGTGGGCACTGGAAAAAGGAGTTACTCATTATACACACTGGTTCCAGCCTTTGACAGACGGAACAGCTGAAAAGCATGATGCTTTCGTCGAACATGACGGAAACGGTGGTATGATAGAAGAATTCAGTGGTAAATTATTGGTACAGCAGGAGCCGGATGCATCCAGTTTTCCCAACGGAGGTCTGAGAAACACTTTTGAAGCTCGTGGATATTCTGCCTGGGATCCCTCTTCTCCCGCATTTATTGTGGATGATACATTATGTATACCTACCGTATTTATTGCCTATACAGGTGAAGCATTAGACTATAAGACCCCCCTGATCCGCTCTGTGGAAGCCCTGAGTGAAGCAGCAAAGGCTGTCTGTGAATACTTTGATGAAGAGGTAAACAAGGTTACCTGTTTCTTAGGCTGGGAACAGGAATACTTCTTAGTAGATGAAGATCTCTATTCTGCCCGTCCGGATCTTTCGCTCACAGAACGTACGCTGTTGGGACATGAAAGTGCCAAAAACCAGCAGTTAGATGACCACTATTTCGGGGCCATCCCTTCCCGGGTGCAGGAATTCATGAAAGACCTGGAAACAGAATGTTACAAACTGGGTATTCCGGTGAAGACCCGTCACAATGAAGTGGCTCCGAACCAGTTTGAGTTAGCTCCGATCTATGAAGAATGTAATCTGGCAAATGACCATAATCAGTTGTTAATGTCAGTCATGAAACGGGTTTCCCGTAAACATAACTTCCGGGTACTGCTACATGAAAAACCATTCATGGGAGTAAACGGATCGGGTAAACACTGCAACTGGTCCATGGGTACCGATAAAGGAGTGAATCTCTTCTCTCCCGGAAAAAACAGAGAAGACAACCTGCGCTTCATTACTTTCATCGTAAACTCTCTGATGGCAGTTTATAAATATAATGCCCTGTTAAAGGCAAGCATTGCCTCTGCTACCAACGAACACCGCCTGGGAGCCAATGAAGCTCCTCCGGCAATCATTTCTTCCTTCCTGGGAACACAGATCACAGAAATTCTGGATCGTTTTGAAAACAGTTCCATTGAAGATGCGATAGAGGTAGATGACAAAAAACGTCTTTCTTTAGGGTTCGGACAGATTCCGGAACTTTTATTAGATAACACGGACCGGAACCGGACCTCTCCGTTTGCCTTTACCGGAAACCGTTTTGAATTCCGTGCTTTAGGTTCCTCTGCCAATTGCGGTACTGCCATGTTAGCGCTAAACTCTGCGGTTGCTTATCAGTTAAAACAATTCAGAAAAGAGGTTGAATCACTACGTGCCGCAGGAAAGAGCAAGGAAGTGGCGATCTTTGAAGTACTAAAAGCCTACATCAAAGAATCCAAACCGATCCGGTTCGATGGAAACGGCTACAGCGAAGAATGGAAAGAAGAAGCCGCCAGAAGAGGATTAGACTGTGAGAACAGCGTTCCGTTGCAATACGATGCCTATCTGAAACCGGACGTGGTGGAAATGTTTGAGAACACACAGGTATTGAGCCGGAAAGAACTGGAAGCCCGGAATGAAGTGAAGTGGGAAATTTATATTAAGAAAGTACAGATCGAAGCCAGAGTATTAGGAGATCTTTCCTTAAACCATATTATCCCGGTTGTTATCCGTTACCAATCTGTCTTATTAGACAATATTACCAAATTAAAAACGACTTTTTCCGAAGAAGAGTATGAAGAACTTTCCGTGGAGCAACGTCGTTTGATTCGCAAAATCGCCGGACACATCACCGCTGTAACAACTATGGTTGAAGAAATGATCGAAGCCCGCAAAAAAGCGAACCAGATCCCGGAACTACGCCGGAAAGCAATTGCTTATCATGACACGGTAGCTCCTTATCTGGATAAGATTCGCTACCACATTGATGACCTGGAGCTCATGGTGGACAATCAAATGTGGCCGCTTCCTAAATATAGGGAATTACTATTTATCAGATAATAAAAAAAGAGGATGGTTACTGGAGCCATCCTCTTTTTTATTCCTTCGGGAAATTAAGCCTGTCTGAATTCCTCACACATTTTTGCACATGCCTGACAAACTCTGGCACAGGTCTGACAATGTTCATATGAATGTTTACCGCACTCCTCCGCACAGGCAAGACAAGCCTTTTTGCATAATATCAACATCTCATTGGTAAAATGGTTACCTGGATAAATAGTTGCCAGGGTAGCTGCACAGATCTCTGCACACTCTTTATCCAACTTAATACACTCCTTCATCATTTTAACATCTTCCTCTTCCAGGCAGGAGCTAAAACAATAGTTACAAACATGAATACATTCCGCAAGTGCGTGTGCCAAATTCAGATTTTCCTGCTTCATACCGGATCAATTGTTGTAATAATCATCAGAAATACTACTTAACACACTGTAACCAGCCAGGTTATCGTTTTCATCATATACTTCTGAACGAACAATACCTGCTTTATAAGAATACCACTCTATGCCTTTATAGGTCGTTGTTTTTTCCGTATTACTATCATAAACATCTACCGCATAGGTAACTTTAGCAGCATTAAACGGCTGAACAGGGGTTTCTACCTTTTCATTTTTTTCATAGCGTCTGTTGTAAACACGCACACGCATGAATTCTTTTTTATCATTTTTATCCTGGATTTTGAATTCTCCTCCATCCATTTCAAATGTCTGATCATAGGGAGCAGACGTAGCAAATGTATTTGGATAGTCCAGGAAATTACCTATGAACTCAATATTCTGAGGGATCATACTCTGTATACTACCTAAGCTGGCCCGGTTAACAGATTTCATATAGAAATTATCATCCTGGCAACTGGTTTCCATCGTACCCTGTTCGATTACATTCCCCATTGCATCGACAGTCGTATAACCAATTTCAGCATTATCGGCATAATAATTCTGATAAGCATCCCCAACTGTATAAGTAGTGGTACTTAACAGATTATTACTTGCATCATAACTTTTTGTTACTAATTGTGCTCCTGACACGGTCGGGAAAAGTGTCAAACAACCTGAATCCTGCGCAGAAGCCAGACCTGTTCCCATAATTGCAGAAAGAGCGATCAGAAAAAACTTTTTCATAGTTACTTCAATTAATTTATTAATAAATATTGATATTATTCTATTCTTTCAATAATCCTTTATAGTAGGAAATTCGAAAATAAAACATTTGAGTCAGAAAAAAGTTTATGTTTGAACGGGCTTTCTATTATAATGTAAAATAACCTGTTAGCAAAATATCGAAAATCAGAATATAAGGATTTATAATCATTCATAGCCGGAACATTTTAACGAACTCCTTAGGATTTGTCGAAATCCTCCAAACATCACAGATTAGAAATCCGTGTTGGCCGGAAGATTTAATAGTCCCGGATGGGGCATATTCAAATCAGACCCAGTCATGTCCGGAAGATTTTTTACAGGGCGTAGCCCTACTATATCATAGCCCCCAGCAACGCTGGGGGAATAATTGACCGGTAGAGAGTTGCGGGCGGTACGCCCAGTATAATAAGAGGATAACAAATGGTATTTATCCTGGATGATACTATATTGCACCTACGGTGCGCAACCCATAGGTTATGAATACACCCCGGCGTTGCCGGGGCCTATGGTATATTAGGGCTACGCCCTGATTGAAAATATTTTTGTTGAAGGGGATCCCGTAAACAGACTCTCTTTCTATTTAAGCTGCACTTTCAGTGGGCTATGGATAGGGGTATCAACCACCCCGGGTGTTATCCAGTCATGTCCGGCAGATTTTTCGAAAGGTGATTGGCGAAGGGGGATCTTTGTCTCTTAAGTCCCGCAGGGGACGGCACATAGTAGCCTGGGATGCAAGGTAGAGAAATCCCCACCCGGGGTGTGCTGTAGGTACACCCCCTCTTATATAAACAATAGGTTTGTATAGGCAGTGTCGTGCTTACAGCACTCCATTGACTTCTGATACCTGACCTGACCTGGGACTTGCATCCCAGGCTATTATGTGCCGTCCCTGCGGGACTTAAGAGACAATTGAACAAGGCCCTACGGCCTGGTGATAATCTTCCGGCCAACACGGATTACAAATCCATTTTAAAGAGATAAGGCGTCCGCTACTCCCTACAAAAAATCCTCCGGTTTGATAAAATAAACCGGAGGATCATCACTTTCAATAAAGATTATATTTCATGTTATTTTTACCACTTTACATAAGGAGCTTTCATCAGGAAATCATAGTCATATTTCAGGGCATCCAGCGGAGCCATGTTATAGCGTTCCTGTTCCACATAATAGTCTTCCAGGCCAGCCAGTTCCGCTACGGCGAACAGGGCTTCAAAATCTACCAGCCCTTTTCCGAATTCCGTACTTCCTTCTCCGTCCGGATTGGCATCTTTCAAATGCCAGTTAGAGAAACGGCCCGGATAACGTCTGACATAATCATCACATTTATAACCACCATACACTAATTGAGCCGTATCCATCTGGTAGGTAACTAAGTCTTTCTCCGTATTTTCAATCATTACATCATAAGGAATCTTTCCTTCGAGTTCATGAAATTCTTCCACATGATTATGGAAAGCAAACTTTAATCCATTTGCCTTTGCAATCTCACCACATTTATTGAACTGGTCCGCCAGACGCATCACATCGGAAATACTTTTTATATCTGCTGCCGGATAACCAGCCTGAATAATCCATTTACAACCTAATTCTGCCGTATCGGCTGCATTTTTCTTCCAGAAATCCCAACCTTTCGTATCATTCGCTTCCAGTAATCGGCTGCCGGTGTGGGAACCTGTCATTTGTGCTCCCAGATCGGCCAGATACTTTTTCATTTCAACGGGTGTCTTACCAAAGAATTTACCCTCCCGGTAACCAAAAGACTCCAAACGTTTATAACCCATCTCTACGACTGCTTTCATGGTCCCGTCAAAATCTTTTTGCAGATCATCCCGGACGCTATACAACTGGACTCCAATTGCTTTTTCTTTGGATTGAGAAACTGCAGCAAACCCTTTTGGGATAACACTTAATGCTGCCACTGCGGCGCTTGTCTTTAAAAATCCTCTTCGTGTGATCATATGTTTTGTTACTTTAAGATTAACAGGCCTAAAGGTAAAAAATTATTCCTATTTTTGCATCAAATTCAGAGAAGAAACATGCAAGGAACAAAAGATCTGACCAAAGGTCCTATCAGACGTCAACTATTTAATCTTGCCATGCCTATCATGGGCACCTCCTTTATCCAGATGGCCTACAGTATTACAGACATGATCTGGGTAGGTCGTTTAGGGAGTGAAGCAGTGGCTGCTATCGGTGCGGTTGGTATCCTGACCTGGATGACTTCTTCTATTTCTTTGTTGAACAAAGTCGGTTCAGAAGTAAGTGTAGGACAAAGTATCGGAGCCCAAAATCCTGAGAATGCACGTACCTATGCCCCTCATAATGTGACAATCTCTCTCCTTATTGCCTGTGTATGGGGGATGATCCTATTCATTTTCGCCGATCAGATCATTTCCTTTTATAAACTGGAAACATCTATAGCCTCGAACGCGTCTTCTTATCTGAGGATCATTTCAACGGCATTTCCCTTCTATTTCCTTTCCATGGCATTTACCGGGATCTACAATGCATCCGGTCAAAGTAAAATCCCATTTCTGATCAGTGGAACCGGATTGATTGTAAACATGATCTTAGATCCGATCTTTATTCTCGGGTTTGGGTGGGGGACTACAGGGGCAGCCATGGCTACGTGGATTGCAGAAGGAGTTGTTTTCTCCATTTTTGTGTACCAGCTAAAAAAACGCCACCGGCTCTTAGGAGGATTTCCTTTCCTTACCCGGCTAAAAGGGCTATATAGTAAACGGATCTTTATTTTAGGAATACCCGTTGCGATGTTAAACACCTTTTTCGCCGTGATCAATCTGTTTATGGGACGCACAGCAACGACCCATGGCGGACACCTCGGATTAATGACCCTCACTGCCGGAGGACAATTAGAAGCCATTGCATGGAATACCTCCCAGGGATTTAGCACCGCATTAAGTACGTTTGTTGCCCAAAATTTCGCCGCAGGCCAGAAAAATCGTTTAAAAGGAGCTTATCATACCACCCTGTTAATGACCTCGGTCTTTGGTTTTCTATGTACTATCTTATTCGTATTCTTCGGAAATGAAATTTTCTCTCTGATTATTCCTGAGAAAGAGGCGTATGAAGCAGGAGGAATATTCTTACGGATCGATGGTTATTCTATGATCTTTATGATGATAGAGATCACCATCCAGGGATTATTTTATGGAACCGGACGAACCATCCCTCCAGCTATTATCAGTATTACTTTTAATAGTGTACGTGTTCCGTTAGCCATTATTCTTTCTTCTATGTTAGGAGTCGAAGGAGTATGGTGGGCCATTTCAATCACAAGTATGGCAAAGGGAATCGTATCCTTCATTTGGTTCCGTACACTCCAAAAGAGAATCTTTTGATAAGAACCCATGAGTCACTCTGGTTACGTTGTGTTGTCCTTTCCAGCTTAATTAACAGCTAATTATCAGCCTATTAATAGGAGAACACATATTCCATTCCCCACAAGACTTATATCTACTCCTATCACCAACTATTCCTAAGTAAACCAGAGATTATTCCCTGCCTGCTATCAGAGTAGGTTATGGTACAGGTACCACAAGGTTAAGGGTCAGGACGCATAAGGTTATGGTTCCTGACCTTTAACCTTATGCGTCCTGACCCTTAACCTTCTTTGTCCGCAGGAAAGGGATAATAAGTGATGAATTTAAGCATAGTCTCTCTGCTTTTCTTACGGAATGAGTATGCATATACATAACCACTCCAGGCAGGAATTGGATAAAAGAAATTATTTACCGGTATGTTTATCTGCCTTTTCTCTCATACGGGCAGCCCGTTTTTCGCTATCCGGATGGGTGGAGAACATCTTTTGGATAGAAGAGGCTTTTTCACCTCCGGCATTACTCATTTCCACTAACTTATCTAATGCATCGGCCATACCATAGGGATCTACTCCATTCTTTACACAAAAGTCAAACGCATAATCATCCGCGGCATACTCCTGTTTTTGAGAATACTGAGCACTTGATAATGCCTGAGCCAGAGATCCCAGATCTGAATCCGTTAGTTTCTGCATGGTTCCTTCCGTTGCAGTCAATGCATTTTTTGCAGCAGAACTCAGATAGGCGTTTTTCATTGCATTTTTACTATCCGTATGTACCACATGCCCGATCTCATGACCAATCACAGCGAGGACCTCTGCATCCTCCATCACATGCATCAGACCACCGCAAACCCGGATACTTCCATCCCCACAGGCAAAAGCATTTACATCCAACACATTGTAGACTTTAAAATTAAGGTCTAATCCCTCTATTTTAATTCCAGATGTTAACTGTTGCAAACGTTGCCCCAGCTCAGTATCCGGACCTGCCACTTCATTGTGTGCATCCATCCATTCCACATATTCCCGGCTGATCTTTGCGACATCCGCATCCGACAAAGTGATGGCATTCGCTACATCCGTGGCAGCACCTACTATTTTCTTAGTATCAATCTTTTTTCCTCCGACTTTGATCTGGGCAGAACCATCCACACTGATCCCTGCCATGAGTGCAAAACATACTAAAACTTTCTTCATATCATTGGTTTAATTGTTGTAAGACATATTCTAATTGAGCAAACCAGGTATCCTTCAACACCACATTCTTATCCTTATCCAATAAATAAATGGTTGGAATGGCTTTGAGATCATATATTTCCTCTTCTTTCAGTACCACATCCTGGTCGTAAGAATTAATCCATTCTGCCGGAAACTCAGCCAAATGATTTTTCCATGCTGTCAGATCTTCATCCGGATAGACTGCGACTATTTTCGGTTTTCCTGATTGGATCATCCTGTTCACGACTTCAGATGATTTAAGTTCTCCGGTTAGTTCCTTACAACTACTACAGTCCGGATTATAAAAATAGAGTAACGTGTAGTCGCTCTTTACCTCATACAATTTCTGTTTCCGGCCATTCGCAAGCGTATAGGTAAAATCGGTTGCCGGCCTTCCCGTTCTGTTACGTAAAGCCACCTCTAATAAATGAGTGGGACGGATCTTATGCACATCATCCAGTTGAGAAGAATACACTAAATATTCCAGTACCGGAATATATACCTCTTCGTTTCTCATCGGAGAATTAGGATCATACAGGTACTTCTCATAAAGTTCCGAAAAATAACCGAACACTTCTTTATTGACTTCCGCTTTCTTCAACATTCCTTTGATGGAAGCAGAAGCTGTTTCCGGACTAACATACGCCAGGATATCAATATAATCTACAAATGCCTGTTCAGAAACCTCCGGTAAATGCACATATCCGGGATTGGTAAAGTCAAAATAATCCCAGTAATGTTTTACCAGATAATCAGCCCGCTCCTCCGGTGATGTCAATATTTCCGGAATAGTAACCATCTTAAAGGTAAGGGCTTCCGGCTCTACATTTTGAACGGTCCGGTTTTGCTGGCCATTACAATTCACAAAAAGTAACAGAAAAAAGAGTAGAAGGAATGTTTTCATATAAAAATATTTAAACGGTTCTATGGAGTTAACAGATGCATTTTATTTCTACAGGAATATCCACATCTCTATATCTGTGAACTTCATAATTTTATATTCATTTTAAAAAGACAAAGATACGCTTTTCCTCAAAAGTCTTTATTTGTCCTCAACAAAAATAATCCTTACTTTTGTTTTCCTTAAAAATCATTTAGGAATGATCGATCAACCTACTATAGACCGGATACTGGATGCCGCCAACATTGTGGATGTGGTATCCGAATTTGTTACTCTGCGCAGACGCGGAGTGAACTACGTAGGTTTGTGCCCTTTCCATACGGATAAGTCTCCCTCTTTTTATGTTTCCCCGGCAAAAAATATTTGTAAGTGCTTTGCTTGTGGAGAAGGGGGTACCTCTGTTCATTTTATTATGAAACATGAACAGGTCAACTACTTTGATGCACTCCGCTTTTTAGCTAAAAAGTACCATATTGACATCCAGGAACGGGAACTGACGGACAAGGAGAAGCAAATACAGAATGACCGGGAAAGTATGTTGATCGTTAATAGTTGGGCACAGAGTTATTTTACGACCCAGTTGTATGAACACGTAGAAGGGAAAAGTATAGGTCTACGCTATTTTTCCGAGCGTGGATTCCGGGAGGACATTATCCGTAAATTTCAATTAGGATACAGTCTGGATCAACGGGATGCCCTTTACAAAGAAGCGATTAAGAAAGGATATAAAAAGGAATACCTGGAAAAAACCGGATTGATTGTTTCCTACGAAAATGGGAATGTGAATGATCGTTTCAGAGGCCGTGTGATATTTCCGGTTCATGGGCTAAGTGGTAAAGTCGTTGCTTTCGGTGGAAGAACCTTAAAAAAAGACGACAAAACAGCCAAGTATGTAAACTCTCCGGAAAGTCCGGTTTACCATAAGAGTAACGAATTATACGGAATTTTCTTTGCCAAGCAGGCGATTGTAAAAGCAGATAAATGTTTTCTGGTGGAAGGGTATACAGATGTCATCTCCATGCACCAGGCTGGTATTGAAAACGTGGTTGCCTCTTCCGGTACAGCATTGACCCAGCAGCAGATTCGTCTGATTCACCGGTTTACCAATCAGGTGACTGTTCTCTATGACGGGGATGCCGCAGGGATTAAAGCGGCACTTCGCGGAATCGACCTGATCCTGGAAGAAGGGATGAATGTGAAGGTGGTTCTACTTCCTGACGGAGAAGACCCGGATTCCTTTGCCCGTAAGAATAACGCAACGGGATTCACTGAGTTCATAAAAGAGAATGAGACCGATTTTATCCGCTTCAAAACCCGGCTTTTACTGAATGAAGCAGGTTCCGACCCGATTAAACGTTCGTCGCTGATCTCTGACATTATTAAAACAGTCGCTATTATTCCGGATAACATAGCCCGGTCGGTCTACATCAGAGAATGTAGTACGATGATGGAAATCGAAGAACGGGTTTTACTAAATGAAGTCAATAAAATCCGTTTAAAAGAGGGGGAAAGGCAAACAGCTCCTCCCTCGCCGGTTATACAAAACCCGGTTGAAAATATTCCAACAGATATTTTGCCAGGTCATACTGTTTCTCCGGATGATACGGTCACAGAGAAACCCAAACGATCTCCTTTCGAGACCTATGAGTTGACTCTTCTAAAATATATTGTAAAATATGGAAGTAAAGACCTGTATAAAAAGAAAGATCCGGTCACCGAAGAGGAAGTCATTCTGCAATATGTAGCTGAATACGTTAAAACAGAGTTGGAACAGGATGATTTAACCTTATTCACCCCTTTGTATAAACAAATGCTGGAAGAATGTGTCAGCCATTGCAGGGAAGAGGGTTTTACCTCCCAACGTTATTTCCTCGCCCATCCGGATCCCTTGGTAAGCCGGTTGGCGGCCCATCTGATCAGCGAGAAATATCAGTTAAGCAAGTATCATTCCAAATTCCGGGAGTTAGACAAGGAGGAAGATATGCTTAAACAACTTTTGGTCAAAGAATTGTACGCTTTCAAGAATGCCTATATCCAACATCAGATAAAAGATATACAAAATAAGATCAAGCAGGCTCAGAATGAAAATGATCCGGATAAGATCATGGAATTAATGATTCAACTAAGCCAGTTAGATAAGATCAAAAGAGTCCTGAGCAAGGAGTTGGGGGAAAGGATTATAATCAATTAAAGGAAACATCACAAAATAAATCATTTCACATGAACTTTCTGGAAACAGAAGAGGTGGTCAAGCAATTCGCAGAACATCTCGCATTAAACAAAGTAAGCATACAGGTTCCGGAAGGAAAAATATTCGGATTGCTGGGACCCAATGGGGCTGGCAAGACGACTCTGATCCGGATTATCAACCGGATCACAGCACCCGATAGTGGTGTTGTCAGATTCAACGGACATCTTTCCAGACCGGAAGATGTGTATCAGATCGGATACCTCCCGGAAGAGCGTGGTTTATATAAAAAGATGAAAGTCGGTGAACAGGCTATTTACTTAGCCATGTTAAAAGGACTTTCCCATGCGGAAGCAAAAAGAAGATTACAAAAATGGTTTGAAAAGTTTGAGATCACGAACTGGTGGAACCGCAGGTTAGAAGAGTTATCCAAAGGTATGCAACAAAAAGTCCAGTTTATCATTACTGTCATCCATCAGCCTGACTTCCTGATCTTTGATGAGCCTTTCAGTGGTTTTGATCCGGTAAACGCCAATCTTCTGAAACAGGAAATATTAGAACTGAAGCAAGCCGGACATACCATTATTTTTTCGACTCATAACATGGCTTCCGTGGAAGAGATCTGTGATGAGATCGCACTGATCAACCGGGCAGAAGTAGTACTATCCGGAAATGTGCAGGATATACGCAACCGGTTTAAGAGTAACACCTTTACTCTCGCCTTACGTCCTGTAACAGCCCATTCCCTTTCTTTACCGGAAACGGTTTCTGTTCTTTCCCAAACGGCAAAACAGGGAGTTATTGAATTAAAAATAAAGAAAGAGGCATCTTCCAGTAATTCTTCTTTCCTTTCAGAAATAGGAAAACAAACGGAAATTCTATCCTTCACAGAAGAACTACCCTCTATGAATGAAATATTTATCAATACTGTTTCCGGCACAAACAAAGAGAGCATATGAATAAATTAGGAATTATTGTCGAAAGAGAGTATCTCCGCAGAGTCTCTAAAAAATCGTTTATTCTGCTGACCGTCTTTTTACCTTTTTTATTTGTGGGGCTGATCTTTGTCCCTTTGTGGCTATCCAATATAAAAAGTAGTGAAATAAGAACAGTAGCTGTCATTGACGCGACCGGAAAATACCAATCCATCTTTGAATACACAGAGAACTTTCATTTTATCTCCTCTGACCAATCTTTGGAAGATTACCGGGAGCAAACAAGTCCGGAGGTTTTTGCCATTCTGAACATTACAGGTGACCTGCTGACTAATCCTAAAGCTGCTACCTTGTATTCGGAAAAGCAGGTTCCGGGAGAATTAACCCGCTTAGTCAATCAGGCATTCAGCCAGGCTTTGGAAAAAGAGAAACTGGATTCTTTTCAGATCCCCGACCTGAAAAAGATCATAGAGGAGAGCCAGATCACTTTTAACATACAAACCGTCAAGTGGTCCCAGGACGGGACCGAACAGTTATCCTCTTCTGTCGTTGCTTCGATTGTCGGGGGTGTTTTTACTTTCATCATTTATATGTTTATTATGATATACGGAAGCATGGTCATGCAGGGAGTAATGGAGGAAAAAACAAACCGGATCATTGAATTGATTATCTCTTCCGTTCCCCCCTTTGAATTGATGATGGGAAAGATCATCGGGGTTTTGCTGGTAGGACTTACCCAGGTTGTGATCTGGGCTATGCTTACGGGGATCCTGTTAACCGGTAGCCAGTTCATCCTGGCAGGTAATATAGATCCGGCCCTGCTGGAACAGGGAGCCGCTCCATTCAATTCCCCTATAAATATGAATGGAGCGATGGAGCAGGGAAATGAGATCTTTCAGTTTTTACAAACCATCCATTTAGGAGAGATCCTGTTTTTCTTTGTCATTTACTTTATTGGTGGCTATTTATTATATGCCTCGCTTTTTTCCGCGATGGGAGCTATTTCCGAGCATCCGGAAGATGCCCAACAATTTATGATCCCGGTCACTTTCATCATGCTTTTCGCATTTTATGCAGGCTTATACAGTTTAGAGAACCCGGACGGTCCACTGGCGTTCTGGTGTTCTATGATCCCCTTTACTTCACCGATCGTTATGATGATCCGTATTCCTTTTGATGTTCCTCTGTGGGAAAAGCTTATATCCGTCACCCTCCTATATGGAGCAGCGATAGGCTTTGTCTGGTTTTCGGCTAAGATATACCGGATCGGTATTCTGATGTACGGAAAGAAACCCAGCCTTAAGGAGATCGTGAAATGGTTCCGGTATAAATAATCTCTGGTTTCAGAATCAGATCCGGAGGAAACATATCCCTGCATACAAACCCGGTATAATACAAAAAACCTCTGCAAGTATCCACTTACAGAGGTTTTATTTTGTTGTTCTACCAGGGCTCGAACCTGGAATTTCAGGACCAGAATCTGACGTGTTACCATTACACCATAGAACAATCTGAATAATCAAAACAGTTCCGTTTTCAATTACGGTGCAAAGATAGAGGCTTTTTTATTCTTACAAAAAAATGATCTAAATATTTCCATGAAATTAAACATTTTCTATAGGCTTCTGTTCTGATTTTATCAAGGCTATACATAATTATTATAGAGAAAAGATGTCTATAATAATTAATATGAAGTATATTTGCTCCCTTGATTATTATTTCAATACAAGTTAAATGGATCAAACAAAAAAATTAGTAGATATTATTGTAAAAGGTTTACAGGAAAAGAAAGCCAAAAATATTGTAATCGTAGATTTAACTCAATTATCCGGTGCCATTTGCCAATATATGGTCATTTGCGAAGGGAACACTCCAACACAGGTATCCGCTTTATCTGATTCGGTATGGGAGTTTGCCAGAAAAGAGGCAAACGAGAAGCCATTATCAACAGATGGAACTCAACTTGCCCAGTGGATTGGTATGGATTATGGCACGGTTCTTGTTCATATATTTATTCCGGAACAACGTCAGTTCTATAACCTGGAAAACCTTTGGGCAGATGCCAAAGTTGTCAGGATTCCGGACATTGATTAATTTCCAATACTAACAATCATTGAATATTATTTATGGAAAACAAAGATAATAAGTCCCATAAGACACCTAAAGAAAATAAACCCAGGATGTTCCGTTTCAATATTTATTGGATGTACGGATTCATTATCCTGATGCTTATTGGTCTGTATGTTTCCAGCGGATCCTCTGTGACTAAAGAGTTGGGGTGGACCGAATTCCAGCGGCTTGCCCAGGAAAATGTGTTTGACAAATGGGTGGTTTCATCCAAAAAGAACATTCTGGAAGCGACCGTCAAACAGGATCAGATCAGTGAGGTCTTTAAAGGGGATGTCTCCCGGTTGGGTGATTCTCCCAAAGTGCTCGTTCAAATACCCTCTGCCGATAAAGTCTCTGATTTTTATAAAGAGATAAAAGACGATAGTCATATTGATGCGGAACTTTCTTTCAAAGTGGATAATGATACATTCTGGAATGTCTTCATTACCATGGCACCGTTTATATTCTTTATTATTCTATGGATTTTTCTGATGCGGAGAATGTCCGGAGGTGCAGGAGGAGGCGCCGGAAATGTTTTTAACGTAGGGAAAGCGAAAGCACGTTTATTTGATAAAGATAACGATAGTAAAGTAACATTCAAAGATGTAGCCGGACTGTCAGAGGCAAAACAGGAGGTGGAAGAGATCGTCTCTTTCCTGAAAGATCCGAATAAATATACGGAATTAGGAGGTAAAATTCCTAAAGGCGCTTTGCTGGTAGGACCTCCGGGAACCGGTAAAACGCTGTTAGCAAAGGCTGTTGCCGGCGAAGCGGATGTTCCTTTCTTTTCTTTATCCGGATCTGATTTTGTTGAAATGTTTGTAGGTGTGGGTGCTTCCCGTGTTCGTGACCTGTTCAGACAGGCAAAAGAGAAAGCTCCGTGTATTGTGTTTATTGATGAAATTGACGCAGTGGGACGGGCCCGTGGTAAAAACCTGAACATGAACAGTAATGATGAACGTGAAAACACACTGAATCAGTTACTGACAGAGATGGATGGTTTTGGCTCCAACAGTGGTGTGATCATTCTGGCTGCCACCAACCGGGCCGATGTGTTAGACAAGGCCCTGCTTCGTGCCGGACGATTCGACCGTCAGATCCATGTGGAACTTCCTGACCTGAATGAAAGAAAAGAGATTTTTGGCGTTCATTTACGTCCAATCAAAATAGATGAAAGTGTAGATGCAGAATTTCTGGCACGCCAGACACCCGGTTTTTCAGGTGCGGACATAGCCAATGTTTGTAATGAGGCTGCATTGATCGCTGCACGTAACGGAAAGAAATTCGTGCAGAAAGATGATTTCATGAATGCGGTTGACCGTATTGTCGGAGGGTTGGAAAAACGTTCCAGGATTACGACGGCAGATGAGCGTATGAGTATTGCCAGCCACGAAGCCGGCCATGCGACACTCAGCTGGTTATTGGAACATACCAACCCATTGGTAAAAGTGACAATCGTTCCGAGAGGAAAAGCTTTAGGAGCCGCCTGGTATTTACCTGAAGAAAGACAGATCACTACCCGGGAACAGTTATTAGATGAGATGTGCGCAACTTTGGGCGGACGTGCAGCAGAAGAGATCTTCCTTGGTAAAATATCAACAGGAGCATCCAATGACCTGGAAAGAGTGACTAAACAGGCTTACGCCATGGTTGTCTATTTTGGGATGAGTGAAAAACTTCCTAATCTGAACTACTATGATTCATCGGGTCAGGATTGGGGCTTTACCAAACCTTATAGTGAGGATACGGCCAAACTGATTGATGAAGAAGTACAGCGAATTATTACGGAACAATATGAGCGTGCGAAAAAGATCCTGCTGGAACATTCGGAAGGACATAATAAACTGGCACAGGTTCTTCTGGAACGTGAAGTAATCTATACGGAAGATGTGGAAGCGATCTTTGGTAAACGTGCCTGGGTTTCCCGTACACAAGAAATACTGGACCAACAGGAAAAGTCCGCTCAGCAAGAAAAAGAGAAACAAGCAGCTTTAGTGTCTGACACTGAACCTGCCACAATTGTCACTCAACCGGATGACAGTACGGCAGAAAATATAAATCCGCGGGATACGGAATAAGAAATTCTTACATCCGTTGGAGGAAGGATATAAAAAATGATAAAAAGCCGGAAAATCTTCTATCCCAGAAGAATTTTCCGGCTTTTTTATTTTACGAATCTGTTTATTAAATATATAGTTGGAAACGCTTTCATAAGTATTTCAATTTATTACTTATATTTGCATCCACAACGTTAATCTATAGAAAACAGGTCATTTTGAAAAATCTGATAAAGCGAGCAATCACCGGGATCATCTTTGTCGCCGTATTATTTGGTGCCATCATTTATCATCCCTTTACCTTTCTTATTCTTTTCAGTATTATTGTCGGACTTACTTTATGGGAGTTCTATGGATTAATCCAACATAACGAAGAGATCAAAACCACCCGTCCTTTAAACGTATTAGGAGGAACATTCTTATTTATGGCCAGTTTCCTGTATGCGAATGGCTACACCAGCGGTGATATTTTCCTCCCCTATTTGCTTTTTCTGATGTACACACTCATCTCGGAATTATACTATAAAGCATCCAATCCGGTGAATAACTGGGCGATCAATCTGCTTCCGCAGGTGTATTGTGCCGGTTCTTTTTCTATATTAAACTTTATTACCACCACCCAGTATACAGAGCCGGGAGACAGTCTGTACTCTCCGCTGTTTGTTTTGGCCATCTTTATTTTTGTCTGGCTGAACGACACAGGGGCTTACGTGATTGGCAGTATGTTGGGTAAACATAGGCTATTTGAACGTATTTCTCCCAAGAAATCATGGGAAGGATTCTTTGGTGGTTTAGTAGTTGTTCTCGCAGGGTCCCAGGCATTTGCCTGGTATGAGCCGGAAATCAGCCGGTTAAACTGGCTTTGTCTTTCCGCAACCATTGTCATCTTTGCCACCTGGGGAGATTTAGTCGAATCACTCTTGAAACGCACACTGGGAGTAAAAGACTCGGGGAAAGTCCTTCCCGGGCATGGAGGTATGCTGGATAGATTTGATAGTGTCCTGATGGCGATCCCGGCAGCTTATGTCTATATTGAATATTTTATTCGAAATTAAAGGTAAAAACGATCATGCGGGAAGTCGCTTTGGAGAGTGAATTTGAATATTTCCATTCCTGAGGATCAATCAGGTCAGACCGGTCCTTTTCCAACAGGTCTTTTAATCCAAAACAGAGACGTATTTCCGGGCATAGTTTGAAGAAGGGTAAATAGATATCACATCCCAATCCAATAGACAAACCATAATCCATTCCTTTCATCAATAACGGATTTCCCTTTTTCCGTCCCAGATCAAAAGAGGTATAGGCGCCTCCGATCAGATAAGGACGATAGTTATTTAAACGTACGGCACTGAATTTAAGATCCAGAGGCAGCATAAAATAATTGGAACGCACAGAGGTGGAAAACTCTTCCCCGGTTTCATATTCCCGGAAGGTAACATTCTTATCCCCAAAATGTATGGTCGGAGTAAAACGCAGATTAAAATATGGATTAAGTAACATGTCTCCGATAATTCCAACACTAAAGCCCGGAGAATAAGAGGGTATTTCCGCAAACCAGATCTCTCCGTCCGAAGAAATCCCGGTGTTAGTCAGAATCAGATCCTGTGCATGTAACCCTACATGAAAACCCAGATGAAAGGGTTTCAGATCTGCATATGGCTGATTCTTAACCCGCTCCTTCTGAGCCGTCATTTCAGGAACCATCCAGTTAATTAAACATATTATAAGGATCAGACGTTTCAATATATATTCAGTTTTGAATAAAACGTAAAAGTGAAAAAGTTATTGCAAAAATAAAGAAGATTTAAGAAAATATGAGTCCATATATTTTTTTAAATACAAATAAAGGTCTAATTTTGCACCAACTAATAGTTATCAATTTAAACGTTTAAGAAAATGGCTTATTTAATTAGCGAAGATTGTATTGCATGTGGTACTTGCATCGACGAGTGTCCTGTTGGAGCAATTTCAGAAGGTGATATCTATGTAATTGACCCTGAAACCTGCACTGATTGTGGTACGTGCGCAGATGTATGCCCTACAGAAGCAATACAGCCGGCATAATCCGGTAGGAGATAGGTTAATCTGGAGAAGACTACCTATAAAATATGACGAACGGTTTTTCTTTAATGATGTCATAAGAAAAACCGTTCGTTTTTTATTATTCTATTTTAGAATTCAATATTCAGTTTGATCTCGTCCAGATCATCTTTAGGAGGCTCTTCCGGCTGTATTTCTTTTTCTACCGGCCTCTCCTCGCGTGTCTTTTTAATATAATCGATTACATCGGTCATACCTTCCATAAACTTTTCAAAATCTTCCTTATAAAGAAATATTTTATGTTTCTCAAATGTGACCTGCGATCCATCTTTCGGCTGAACCTTTTTACTTTCCGTAATCGCTAAAAACAGATCATCCTTCAGATTTTTCTTTACATCCAGATAATAGATTCGTTTTCCGGCCTTTATAGCTCGGGAATAAAGAATCTCCTTATCTCCTCCTTCTGTTTGTGCTTTCTTTATTGATTCTTCCATGATAGCAATTCTCTTTATAAAAACCTCACCTTTATTTTATCACTCTTGCTTCAAATATGTGCATTTTTTTTAAATAACAACTATTTTAACCTATTAAAATCTATTGAATGTGAATGATTTTGAAAAAACAGACCTGTTTCAGGAAAATAACAGACTTGAATTTCTTTTCTGCTAAAGATTGACTACCTTTGCAGCTGATTTTAAAACAATAGGTTCCTTCAAACGATGATTAACAGAATATTGATCCGCATTAAAGTGCTTCAGATAATCTATGCGTATTATCAGAACGGTAGTAATGATCTCAAAGTTGCGGAAAATGAATTACTCTTCAGTCTGCAGAAGTCATATGACTTATATCACTATTTTCTACTTCTTATCATAGATTTAACCAACCTGCAGGACCGGAAACTGGACAGTAAAAAACATAAGTATCTTCCTTCCGAAGCGGAGTTAAATCCGAACATGAAATTAGTAAATAACCGCTTCGTAAAACAACTGGCAGAGAACGAATCCCTGATCAAATATGTGACAGAACGGAAACTTTCATGGAGCAATGACATGGATTTCGTGAAAGATATTCTGGATCTGATCCTGACATCTGATATTTACCAGGTCTATATGGAAAGCACGGAAGATTCCTATGAAGCTGACAAGGAATTCTGGCGTGCGATATTTAAAAAAGTCATCTGCGGAAATGAAATGGTGACAGAATATCTGGAAGATAAAAGTATTTACTGGAACGATGATATCGAAATCGTAGAAACTTTCGCTCTGAAAACGATCAAACGTTTTGAAGAGGCGGAAGGCGCCAAACAGCCTCTGCTTCCGATGTTCAAAGACCTGGAAGACCGCTCTTTCGCTATTAAACTGTTCCGTGAATCCTTATTGCATGGAAGTGAATACCGGACACAGATTGATAAGCATATGAAAAACTGGGAAACAGAACGTATAGCTAACATGGATTTGCTTATTATGCAGATTGCCCTGGCTGAGATCATGACCTTCCCTACGATTCCGATTAATGTAACTCTTAACGAATATATCGATACAGCCAAATACTATAGCACTCCAAAGAGTGGAGTTTTCATCAATGGTATTCTGGATTCTATTGTCAATGAATTAAAAAGTGAAAAGATCCTGTTGAAAGATTGATTTTTTCTTTACATTTGTGATCTGTCAGAAATATTAATTTATAAAACGATATAAGATGAGTTTACTCAACATTTTACTTCAGGCTCCGGCAGGAGGTGGTGCATCTCAATTCTCCGGGATCATTATGATGGTTGTCATCATTGGTATTTTCTATTTCTTTATGATCCGTCCACAACAGAAAAGACAGAAAGAAATACAAAAATCCCGTGAAGCTTTGAAAACAGGCGACAGAGTGGTAACAGCCGGTGGTATTTATGGAAAGATAAAAGAGATCGGTGATACCTACATGGTGATCGATATTGCAAATGGAGTACATATCAAAATTGATAAGACCTCTGTATTCGCATCTTCAGAAGATGCGCAGCCTAAGTAACAAAAACAAATAACATGGCCCGGCTTGAAAATAAAACATCTTTCTTCAAGTCTATTTATATGAAGATTAAAGCTTCTGTGATCCCTGAACAATGGAGAGAAGCTTTAGTCTTTTTGGCTTTTGTACTATTAGCGTTTGGTTTCTGGATGCTGCAAAGTCTTCAACAGGAATATGATATAAATATCTCTATTCCGGTACGCTATAAGAATATTCCTCCTGATATAGCATTTACCGAAACGCTTCCGGAGAAAATAACAGCCCATGTAAGAGACAAAGGAACCGTACTGTTGAATTATACGTTCGGAAGATTATTCGCTTCGGTTGAAGTGGACATGAAAAATACGTCCGAGGGGAACGGCATCTTTCAGATAGAATCCCGGGAGATCGAAAGTGATATTCTCAAACAGTTGATGGCCAGTACGCAACTGATCAGTTTTGAACCTCAGCAAATTTCTTTGTCTTATAGCAAACGCCTTCATAAATCATTGCCTGTTGTTTTTCACGGAGATATCCAGTCGGAACCTGGTTATTCCATATCCGGAGAAATATTGATCACACCGGCAACGGTAGATGTATATTCCAGTAGTGCCGTATTAGATACTTTACTGGAAATAAAAACCGTCTATACTAAAATAAATAAGGTGAATAAAACAGTGAACCGGATCCTGCAATTACAAAAAATACCGGGTACTGAAATTGAACCGGGAAATATATCCATCAGCATCCCTATTGAACAATTTACAGAAAAAACACTGGAAATACCTGTTACTTTTACTGGTATCCCCCGTGAATATACGATCCGGGCATTTCCCGCTGAGATAAAAGTGAATTGCCTGGTTCCCCTTTCCCGTTTTAAAGAGGTTACAGAAGAAGATTTTGCCATACAAATTCCTTATCAATCCCTGAAACAGTATGTATCCGGAAATATTCCTGTGGAATTGACCCAAAAACCGGATTGGATCCAGACGATTACTCTCAGCCCGGGCAGAATTGAATTTATCTTAGAGAAAAACACAGAGAATGATTAAAGTAGGACTAACCGGTGGGATCGGTAGCGGAAAATCAGTCATCGCAACGCTTTTCAGATTAATGGACATTCCTGTCTATATAGCAGATGAAGAAAGCAAAAGACTGACGGTAACTTCTCCTGTTATCCGACAACAGCTAACGCATCAGTTCGGAAGAGAAGTGTATACACCGGAAGGTCTTAACAAACCATTTTTGGCTCAAAAGATATTTACCGATCCGGACAATCTGGAAATAGTGAACGGCATTATTCACCCGGAGGTAGCAAAAGACTACATCCATTGGACGCAAAACCAACATTCCGACCTGTGTGTGATTGAGGCGGCTATCCTTTTTGAGTCAGGGTTTGATCAGTTCGTTGACCATACAGTCATGGTATACACTCCTTTGCAAACCCGGATCAAAAGGATCATACAACGGGATCATAGCAACCGCGAGGATATTCTTCGTAGAATAGAAAATCAACTACCGGACGAAATAAAAAAAGAGCGTTCCGATTATGTGATCTATAATGATGACCTCAAAGCACTCATCCCACAGACGGAAAAGCTTCTTAACCAGATACGCTTCACTAAATAAAATCTCTCAGATGAACTTAGCCCTTTTTCGCATCTTTTCGTGCAAGCAAAATAACATTATAAACAAAATCAGTCATCCATTTTTCGGAGAAACCTAATGATTCCTTGTATTTCCGGATACTCCAGGCAGCTTTCTGCACACTCACATCCTTCCATTCCGACTTAGTCACAATATCATGGATCGTCTTTTCGGTCATTCCATATAGAAGCTTCTTAAATAGCACAGATAGCCTGAATTTCCAGGACATTTGCGTTTCGATCAGTTGAAACAGATCATTACAAAAACCCTGAAACTTAAAAAAATAGGTTTGAATATCCATCTGGGATCTACAATTCTTCTTTACGGAAGCATCTATTTCTTTAAAAAAATTCTCATTCATCCCATATTCCTGCATTAGGATCTTACGGGCCCGTGATTTCTCTGCCAATCCAAGTTTATTGCTTTGTGTCGGGATTTTCAGCATCCGTTTGAACAAGGCCATATCTGCTAATATATTCAGATTAGTAATACCTAACTGAACAGCCATCACAGATTGATAATAGACCCGGATAAGAGTTACAAACTCTTCCGCTCTGCTTTCCTGGGATCCAGCCTCAACTTCTTCTTTCTTTTTAAATAACTTTGAAAATATACTCATGAACTATTTTCTTTATTTATAATTAGAGAATACAAATGTAGCATGATTTTTGTTAATAAAGAAAGAAACGGATCTCCTACCTTCTTATTTGCTATATTTGTGGAAGGTAGACAGTACCTCCTTCCCGTTTTTGAGAATGCCCGGGTCAGTATAGAAAGAGAATGCTGTTATAAGTATTTGAAGCGACTCCCAAACACGTACTAAATTCTTGTTAATTTTGCCTATCTTTGTACTCCTATTTAAGGCAGGAAACTAATTAAGATGGTCAGCTACTTACAAATTGAAAAATTAACAAAGAGTTTCGGAGACCTGATACTCTTTGAAAATATAACATTCGGTATCGCTCAGGGACAGAAAATCGGTCTTATTGCAAAAAATGGTGCCGGGAAAACAACTTTACTTAATATTATTGCCGGGAAAGAGGATTACGACAATGGCTCTGTTGTTTTCCGGAATGGTCTGCGGGTGGGCTACCTGGAACAGGCTCCCTCCTATCCTGACGGTCTGACGGTCCTGCAGGCTTGTTTTTACTCACCGAATGAAACAGTTCGTCTGATCGCCGAATATGAAAAAGCAATGGCCACAGAAGATCATGCGGCATTGGAAGATCTGCTTCATCAAATGGATGCCTTAAAAGCATGGGACTACGAGCAACGCGCCAAACAGATTCTGTCACAACTCAAGATCACCAATTTTGATCAGAAAGTAGAAGAATTATCCGGTGGCCAACTGAAGCGGGTTGCTTTAGCCAATGTCCTGATCACAGAACCGGAATTGATCATTCTGGATGAGCCTACCAACCATCTGGATCTGGAAATGACCGAATGGCTGGAAAATTATCTGAGCAGACAAAACATCAGTATCCTGATGGTCACTCACGATCGCTATTTTCTGGACCGGGTTTGTAATGAGATCATTGAAATAGATTGCCGGCAGATATTCCAGTACAAAGGGAACTACAGTTATTACCTGGAAAAACGCCAGGAACGTATGGAAAACCTGAATACGGAAATAGAACGGGCGAATAATCTGTACCGGAAAGAACTGGAGTGGATGCGCCGCCAGCCTCAGGCAAGAGGAACCAAAGCCAAGTACAGGATTGATGCTTTTTACGACTTAGAGAAAAAGGCGAAACAACAGCGGGATCATGGGAATGTGAATCTGACTGTCAAATCTTCCTATATTGGCTCCAAGATATTTGAAGCTCAGCATGTAAGCAAACGTTTTGATACACTCAAAATAGTAGAAGACTTCAATTACACGTTTGCCCGTTTCGAAAAAAATGGGTATTGTTGGAAATAATGGTACCGGTAAATCCACTTTCATCAAAATGCTGATTGGAGAAGTGGAGCCGGATAGTGGTTGTTTTGATATCGGTGAAACGGTAAAATTCGGTTATTACAGCCAGGATGGGTTGCAGTTTGACGAACAGATGAAAGTGATCGATGTGGTACAGGATATTGCAGAATACGTGGATCTGGGAGATGGGAAAAAATTAGGAGTTTCCCAATTCCTCAATCACTTTTTGTTCGCTCCGGAAAAACAACACAGCTATGTATATAAACTTAGCGGCGGGGAAAAACGCAGATTACATTTATGTACTGTGTTGATGAGAAATCCGAACTTTCTCGTATTGGATGAACCGACCAATGACCTGGATATCGTAACGTTGAATGTACTGGAGGAATATCTTCAAAACTTTAAAGGATGTGCGATCGTGGTTTCCCATGACCGTTATTTTATGGATAAAGTAGTGGATCATCTGCTTGTCTTTAAAGGAAATGCGGAATTAAAAGATTTTCCGGGAAATTATACTCAATACAGAGAGTGGAAAGAAGCGCAGGAACAACTGGAAAAAGAAGCAGAAGCAGCCCTACAGGCAAAAAATAAGCCTACTCCGGAAAAACAGGCTCCAAAAAACACTTCTGACACCAAAAAGAAACTATCATTCAAGGAAAGAAAAGAGTTTGAAGCACTGGAAGAAGAGATTCCGGTACTGGAACAGGAAAAAGCAGACCTCGAAACAGCCATGTCCAGCGGAACTCTTTCCAATGAAGAACTTTTAATCAAATCAGAACGGATCACGCAGGTAATCGAGGAGATTGATATAAAGACCATGCGCTGGTTAGAATTAAGCGAACTCGCTTAACAGTTCACCCATGAATTCAAAAAAGCCTATACTCTGGAACCATAATTTTATTCAATGTTGCATCTCTTATTTCTTTATGAGCTTTGCATTTTATATGCTTATGCCTACTATGCCGGTTTATCTGGTGGAAGAATTGAAGATTGATGCCTCTTTCGTAGGTATGGCGTTATCCAGCTATACGTTAGGATTGTTATGTGTCCGTCCCTTTTCAGGTTATATAGTAGACGCATTCAACCGGAAGCGATTATATCTTTTTGCTTTTTTTATGTTCTCCCTGATGTTCTTAGGTTATTTGTACGCCACCACTATCACAGCCATTATGATCGTACGTTTTATCCAGGGGGGGATTCATGGGGCTGACATCCGTTGCCGGGAACACGATCACCATCGATGTGATTCCCTCCCGGCGCAGAGGTGAAGGGATGGGATTTTATGGATTGACCCTTAACCTGTCCATGTCTTTAGCTCCGGTACTTGCCGTAGCACTATATGAAGGAGCCGGATTTCATCCGTTAATCATAACCGCTATCTTCACTGCTTTTATTGGTCTGATCACCGTTCTATTCATAGACTATCCGGTGAGAGAAAAAGTCAAGAGGCCGCCTTTTTCCCTGGATCGTTTCATATTGATCAAAGCAATCCCTTCCGCTCTCTCTTATATTTTGACTGCGATTCCTTATGGCATGATCGTTTCCTTTGTGGTATTATACGGTAAAGAGATTGGAGTAAGCCATCCCGGTTATTTTTTCATATTAATGGCAGCAGGTGTAGGAATTTCCCGAATCATTTCCGGTAAATTGATCGACCGGGGTAAGATACATGTTGTTTCAGTCTGGTCCATACTCGGCCTGGCTTTTTCTTTTTGTCTTTTTTCCCTGCTCCATACCTCTCTTATCTTTTTTCTATCTTCTCTACTGATCGGGATCGGTTTCGGTGTAAGTGTGCCGGCCTTTCAATATATATTCGTCAATGTTGCTCCTGCTCATCTACGGGGTACGGCAACTTCCACCTACCTCACCTCATTTGATATAGGAGTAGGAAGTGGCACGCTACTGGCTGGCTACATCGCGACTCACTACAATTTGGCTACCGCATACTTTTCAGGAGGCATTCTCTGTTTTATATCCCTGATCGTCTATCTATTTCTGTCAAAACCCGCTTATGAAAAGAATAAATTATTCACTTAATCGAAAGAACAGATGATTTGGTCGTTTCTTTTTAACTGTTTATCTATCTCATTTGCCGGAATGTCCCTCTATTCTTTACTTTGTATCCATGTAACAGAAAGCAGCGAATGATTTATACCAAGCTATTGGTATTTGATCATACTATCTTTTTGGTACAAAAAACCGGACTAATATTACAAAAAAGATTACAAAGACGCTTCATTAGCATAAATATACAATTTATTAACAATTATTAGCTTGTTAAATAACAATGTTATAAAACATCTTTATATCTTTGTATCAGAATTAGAAACAAAAAGATTGTTTAAGAGATGCACGGGTTGCATCAGTTATCTTTTTAAGGTTATTAGGTTATTTTTTAGGTTTAACATTTTAAGGTTTTAGGTGTTATGAGAAGTTTAGGTTTGGCAGTTGCAGCCGTATTATTAAGTGCAACCATGAGTTTTACCCAGAGCAACAAAGTTAGTAAAGAACCGTTTGCTGCTAATACAGAAAAATTAGCAAAGTATTTGGAATTAACATCAGCACAAATGCAGGATGTAGCTAACATTAATGAGTATTTCATCGAAATGCAGAGAGCAAGTCTTCGCGCAGGGAAGAAAAAACAAGACAAAAAAAATGCAGCAGGCTGTATATAGCAACCTGAAATTGATGAAAGATACGTTGACCCCTGAGCAGTATCGTAAGTATGTGATCTTATTGAACGTAACTCACAACAACAACATCAAAAAAGGCATCAGTTCTATGCCTGATACTTACTTAGTTGCTTATTAAGAGACAATAATTCTCTAAATAAAATATATAGAAGAAGAGGTTACACATTCCGGCTGTAATCTCTTCTTTTTTATATACCTTTGCAGCGTTTTATAAAGCGCAGCAAAACATGAAACCCCATCAACAAAAAAACTATTTCTAAAAACCGGGTAAGAGAAAATACCGTAGATTATTCCCTTATTGTGGTCGGTGCCTTCCTGCAGGCTTTAAGTTATGTCGTATTTCTGGCTCCCTTCAAGATCGTACCGGGAGGTGTATATGGTATTTCGATTGTCATTCACCATGTAACAAAAGGATTATTCTCTTTTTTTCCGGAAGGTTTGCCCATGGGAGCAACAGCCTTATGTTTTAATATTCCGTTATTATTCCTGGCGATGAAAAAGATCGGACTTGGTTCCGGTGCCAAAACCGTCGTTACTTTTCTGCTGATCTCTGTCTTTACAGATACGCTGGCCTATTTTCTGGGAGATAACCCATTAGTTGAGAACGACCGGTTTATTGCCTGTTTCTACGGAGGCGCCTTCTTAGGGATGGGAGTCACCTGCATTTTCAGAGCCCATAGCACCAGTGCAGGAACAGATGTGTTAGCCCGTGTGATTGCCAATAACTCCAATCTGAAAGTCAGCAATACCATCATTCTACTTGATTCTGCCATCGTGATGTTAGGATTAGCCGTCTTCCAGGACTGAGCCGTACCTTTGTATTCGTGGTTTGCCATTTTTGTGTATGGAAAGATCGTAGAAATGTTCCAGACAGAAAATCCCAACCGGGCCGTATTTATTGTTTCTCCTAAAACACAGGAGATAAAAGATCTGATCGTGAACCGGATGGGGATGCGTGGAACCTTCCTCCACGGACAAGGAATGTATGAAGGAAAAGAAAGAGAGATCATTTTTACGATTGCCGAACGGAAAGATCTGCCCCGGTTGAAAAATGAAGTAAAAGAGATTGATCCGAATGCATTTGTTTCCACCATGCATGCCAGTAAAGATTCTCCTCCTCCGGGGATTTAATCCCCTCATTTATTTGCATTATACTACAACTTACGCTAATTTTGTGGCATTTTACAAATTATCTGATAAGTATATTTACTAAATAATATAAAATGCCCAGTATTTCACAACGGGGAGTCAGCATGCCTGCTTCGCCCATCAGAAAATTAGTTCCTCTGGCTAATCAGGCTAAGGCAAAAGGAATTAAGGTATATCATCTGAATATCGGACAACCGGATCTTCCGACACCCCAGGTGGCGTTAGATGCACTTAAACATATAGATCGCAATGTGTTAGAATATTCTCCCAGTGAAGGCATATTGAGTTTCCGGGAGAAACTGGTACAGTACTATGCCAAATTCAATATCCATGTAGGGGTGGAAGATATTATTGTTACCACCGGAGGATCGGAAGCTGTATTTTTCTCTTTCATGGCCTGTCTGGATCCGGGAGATGAGATCATTGTGCCGGAACCGGCTTATGCAAACTACATGGCATTTGCCATCTCCAGTGGTGCTGTGATCAAAACCATTCCTTCTTCTATCGACGAAGGATTTGCTCTTCCTTCCGTAGAGAAATTTGAGGAGTTGATCACTCCCCGCACAAAAGCCATCCTGATCTGTAACCCAAACAATCCGACAGGATATCTTTACACACAGAAAGAGATGGACCAGATCCGGGATATCGTAAAGAAATATGATCTGTTCCTGTTCTCGGATGAGGTCTACCGTGAATTCTGTTATACAGGAGCACCTTATATTTCAGCTTTCCATCTGAAAGGGATTGAAAATAATGTAGTGTTAGTAGATTCCGTTTCCAAACGTTACAGTGAATGTGGCATCCGCATCGGAGCTATCATTACCAAGAACCAAATGGTTAAAGAGAATGTTATGAAATGGTGCCAGGCACGTCTGAGTCCTCCCCCATTAGGACAAATCGTTGCAGAAGCTTCATTAGATACACCGGAAGAATATATGTTGAATGTGTACAACGAATATGTAGAACGCCGGAAATTCCTGATAGACGGACTCAACAGAATACCGGGATGTTATTCTCCTATTCCCATGGGAGCATTCTACACGGTTGCCAAGCTACCGGTGGATGACGCAGATAAATTCTGTGCGTGGTGTTTAAGTGAATTTGATTACGAAGGCCAGACGATCATGATGGCTCCCGGTTCCGGATTCTATACGACTCCCGGACTTGGAAAAAATGAAGTCCGGATCGCATATGTATTAAAAAAAGAAGATCTGGCTAAAGCATTAGTCGTTCTTTCAAAGGCTTTGGAAGCTTATCCGGGTCGGGTAATGGAATGAATTTCGAATTATTTATAGCAAAGAAAATCCATTTCAGTAAAGAAGGTGATAAACAGGTCACCCCTCCTGCTGTGCGCATAGCGATGGTTGGCATTGCTTTGGGATTGGCTGTGATGATCCTTTCCGTAGCGATCATTATCGGTTTCAAAAAGGAGATACGTAATAAGGTCATCGGTTTTGGCTCCCACATCCAAATCTCCAACTTTGACAACAATACCTCCTATGAAACCGCCCCTATCGCGATTAGTGACGAGCTGTTAGAAGAACTGCACTCCTATCCGGGTATCCGTCATATCGAAAAATTCGCGACCAAACCGGGAATATTAAAAACAGAAGTTGATTTTCAGGGGATCATTCTCAAAGGTATCGCTGAGGATTTTGACTGGTCCTTCTTTCAGGAGAATCTGAAGGAGGGAGAGATTTTTACTATTGATCCTGAAAACACAGGTACCAGTGTGATCATCTCCCAATATTTATCCAATTTGCTCCAACTAAAAACAGGAGATTCATTCCTGACCTATTTTGTGCAGGAAGAGATTCAGGCACGCAGGTTCACCATATCAGGGATCTATGAAACCGGATTTCTGGATTATGATAAACTTTTTGTGATCGGGGATATCAAACAGATTCGCCGGTTGAATGGCTGGGAGAAGGATGAAGTAAGCGGATTGGAATTATTGGTGGATAACTATAACCGGTTAGACGACATAACGGAAGATCTGTATTTCGATATGGTTGAAAAAACGGATCGTAACGGAAACTCATTTTATGTACGTTCGATCAAAGAACTAAACCCCATGATATTTAACTGGCTGGAAGTGTTAGATATGAATGTGGTGATTATTCTGATCTTAATGCTTGCAGTAGCTGGTTTTACGATGATCTCCGGTTTACTTATTATTATTCTGGAAAGGACGAATATGATCGGTATTCTGAAGGCATTAGGGGAAAATAATACCAGTATTCGTAAAATATTCCTGTATGTTTCTTTTTTCCTGATTGGAAAAGGAATGTTATGGGGGAATGTGATCGGGATCTCCCTTTGTTTTATCCAGTCTGAATTTCAGATATTGACGTTAGATCCTTCTACCTATTATTTAAATGCTGTTCCTGTAGATCTGAATATTTTATCCCTTATTCTACTGAATATTGGCACATTAACAGCATCCATGCTTATGATGCTTGGCCCATCTTATCTCATTACTAAAATTGATCCGGCACGAAGTATTCGTTTTGAATAGATCATCGCCCCATTGTGAACGTAAAGTCTTTTTTGCCCCGGAACTTCCGGTAAATCCGTACATATACATTAAAGATAGGTAATACAATTTCCAGCACAGGCAACCAGGCACTTAAAGGTTTCTGGTTTAACATACGCGCAGATTTCTTCAGGATGATCGCTTTGGTCAGGTAAAGCAACAGATATAAAAAAACAGCAGTTCCTGCTAATAAAGGGTTTCCATATAATCCGGCGATTACAGCCAGCATAACAGAAAATAAGAAACAGAAAAAAGAAAAGGTCTGCAAGCGGAAAAAAGTCAACGTACCTCCTTTATAAAATCGTTGGGTAGCCGCACGGGAAACCTTCATTTCTTTCCACATGGAAAACCGGGGAAAAGAAATCATTTCCGTCATACTTTCCGGAGAATAGACCACCTTGGTGTTTTTTTTATTTGCATTTGTATTAATAAAAAGATCATCCTCACCCGCGTGAAGACTCAGCGAGTTCCGGAATCCTTTATTCCGGAAAAAAAGATCTTTCCGGTAAGATAAATTCCTTCCGCTACCTTTATAAGGATAACCAGCCAATGCAGCAGACAGATATTTAAGTCCCGATAATAAGTTATCATACGAAACTAATTTATGAAAAAAACCTTTCGTCTCCGGATAGCTACAAAATCCTAAAACAATTTCCGTATCCGGCTCATATTGCTCAACCATCGAACGAATCCAGTTCTTACCCACAGGATAACAATTCGCTTCAATAAACAACAAGGTATCATTTTTAGCGGCCTTAATACCCACAGTCAATGCAAGTTTTTTACGACTCAGATATTTAGACTCCTGTGGTATAAAGGTATGGTACAAATGTTTATACTCATTTTCCAGGAGTTTCAGGACATCTTCACTTTCATCCGTAGAACCATCATTGATCACAATTACTTCATAATCCGGATAATCCTGTGTCAGTAGAGAGGGTAAATTCCGCTGTAAATTGTAAGATTCATTTTTTGCATATACAATGACCGAAACCGGTAAACCGGAACTAACTGATGAGGGAACTTCGATACGCTTTTTCTTTTCAAAACGATAAGGGCGGAAATAAACAACAAGATAATAAATAACCTGTATAATACACAGTGACACAATTAAACCTAACCCTATCAGTTCAATCGTCGTAAAGGTAAAAAGCTCTTCCATTTTCAGATACCGATTTAACAAATGCAAACGTACAGAAAGTTTTCGACCTGAAAAAATAAAGCGGCTAAAGGAACGTGGATATACAGGGAACAAAAATATAAATATAGCTGTTTCCTATATAAGATACAAATGACTTTCAATAAGGGATATCAGAGAAAAATTTTCTGAATAAGTTTTAATATGTACCTTTGTCCATCATACACATCTAAATTTTATATGAGAACATCCTATCTGATCTATATTAGTCTTGCCGTTTTTACCTTTTTACCTTCTCTGCAGGCGCAGGAAAACGAAACGACCCCATCCAACACAACTAATTATAAAGTAGAAGGCTTCGGTTCTGTTGCAACCGGAGATAAAACACCTTTCTGGATGGTCAGCAACCGCTATGGTAAAGTTCCTTTAGAGTCAGGGAATGGATATCTGGAAGCCGGAGTATTCCATAACCAGCAATTGGGCAAAGGATTCCACTGGGATGCGGGATTAGATCTGATAGTCGCCGGTCCAAGATATAAGAATGTATATGTGCAGCAAGTCTATGCGGAAGTAGGCTATAAAGCACTTCTACTAACTATCGGCAGCAAAGAAAAATATAGTTCTTTATGGAACCGTAATCTGAGTTCGGGAGACCTTGTGTTATCGACAAACGCCCGGCCTATTCCGGAAATAAACCTGAGTATTCCGGAGTACTCTTTAGTTCCCTACACCAAAGGGTGGCTGCAATTAAGAGGGGATTTCGCCGTGGGGCGTTCGTTTGACACAAAATATTTAGAGAAATTTATCACAGCCACTCATTATACTAAAAATGTACTCTGGCATCATAAATCTCTCCATTTTAAAATAGAAGATACATTGAATCATTTTCCTTTTTCCATAGAGTTAGGGTTCCAGCATTGGGCACAATGGGGAGGAACGTCTACCAAGGAAGATATAGGAAAACAACCTCAATCCCTTAAAGACTTCGTCCGGATCGTGATGGGAAAAGAGGGAGGTGACGGAGCTACTGAGAGCGACCAGATAAATGTATTAGGAAATCATTATGGTTCCTATGACTTCCGGCTGAACTACCAACGGGATGGCTGGAAAATAAGTAGTTATCACCAACGCTATTTTGATGATAAATCAGGCATGGAATTTCAAAACAGACTGGACGGTCTATGGGGATTGGAGCTGAATATTCCTAATACATCCTGGATCAAAAAATTGGTGTTTGAATATATCGACACACGGGACCAGTCCGGTCCTTTCCATTTTATCATGTTTGACCATGATGCACATCCGGGCCGCGGAGGAGGAAATGATAATTATTACAACAACGGAGAATATAGTACAGGCGTATCCTATTTTAACCGGGGACTCGGAACAGCATTGATTCCCGCTCCGGAATATAATACAGACGGAAGACCCGGGTTTCAAAATAACCGGATCCGGGACTGGCATATAGCCGCAGAAGGAGAGATCAGTTCACAGATCGGCTATCGTCTTCTTTTCACTGTCATGAATAGCTGGGGGCTTCATGCTAAACCTTTTCTGGAAAAGAAAAGCGGGACATCCAGTCTGATAAGCATCGATTACCGCCATCCCCATTTATCCGGATGGTTATTTACAGGTACCATAGCTGCGGATACAGGGAATATGCTTGATAAAGGGATTGGATTCAGCCTTGGAGTAAGAAAAACAGGCATACTAAAAGCCTGGTAATATTTTTACTTAAACTCTTCCCATAACGTAGAAGCAATGATCGCCTGCGTCCGGTCTGCAAACTCCTGCAAAGAACGGGGAGAGGGATCCACTTCTCCGGAAGAAAGCGGAGGATGAATAATCATTTCCATCCGATGGCACCTCAGATTCAGAGAGCCTATAGGCAACACTTTATAAGGACCATTCAGGGTGATAGGTATCACAGATAGCTGTTGATCCACTGCCATCTGAAAAGCCCCCTTTTTAAAACGAATCATCTTGCCATCATAGGTCCGTGATGCTTCCGGAAATACAATAATAGAAGCTCCCTCTTTAATAGCAGCCTCTGCTTCTTCCACACTACGGGCAGCGGTTTTCACAGTCGAGTGATCCACAAAAATAAATCCGGCCGCCCGGCAGGCCGCACCGACAAAAGGGATATTTGCTAAACTGGCTTTCATCATCCATTTGACAGGAACCTCTAAAAAGCCATAAATAGAAAAAATATCAAAAGCTCCCTGATGATTAGCTACAAATATATAGGATTGTCCTTTCCGGATATGCTCCCGTCCTTTTACTTTCACGGGACAAAGAGCCAGATAACAGGTCAGGCGTGACCAGATCATTCCGGGATAATAAGCGAAGATTTTCCTCCCTCCCAACAGACAACCCACAATAGTAATAACAGCCGTAATAAAGGTAAGTACCAAAAAGACAGGTACAAAAATCAACCAGGTATATAGAACATATAAGATTCTTAGCATCTCAAACGGTATTATTTTACAAATATAAACCCTAAATTAAATGGTTCCGGCATTTTTATTCTAAAATATTTTTTGAATCGAGTTATTATTACTTTATTTGTGGTAGAAAAATAATTATAAACATCTATAACCATGAACGATTTTGTAAAATATGTAGGAGTTCTTGTGCTTCTTATTGGTGTGGTCATCCTGGCAGTACCAGCTATTACTGGTGGCATGAGTAATACAATTCTGCTTGCAGGTCTGGGTGTTATCCTGGTTGGATATATTGGCCACATTTTCATAAACAAAAAAATGTCATAAGAAACTTTTTTGTAAAGAAATTGAAAAAGGTGTGTCAGGGATGTCACACCTTTTATTTTATACAAATACATAATTTCTAAAAGTCCCGCCTTTCAACTAAAACAGCTCCGGCTAAAGATACCAATATAAACGAATCACTGTCCTTTTCTCCCTGGAAACCCACAGAAAAAGAGATCGCTTGAAACTCTTCTCTCGAGCGGCTATGTAAAAACCCGAAAAAAGAAAATCAGAAGATCCCATTTGTAAGTACTGGGTATATTCCCCGGAAATTCAAGGCCACTGGCCATAAATGATTCCTGATGGAAATCCAATATTATTCAGGATAAATGATCCCCGATGGGGATCCAGCAGTAGCCCAGGGATGAGCCAAAGGCGATTCCCTGGGTAGAAACCGCCCTAAAACAACCCCAACGTGGGTTGCATATGGAAAAGCAGAGAGGTGAAACCTTTTCAAGGTTATGAAATAATTCTTCTTACCCAGGGAATCACTTCGTTCATCCCTGGGCTGTTGATGGATCCCCTTTAGGGATCTAAACTTACAATCTATCATTTTTTACATTTTTATATAGTCGGTTTTACACAGCCGCCCGAGAGGGGAAAAAGGATAGAGATAGAATCATTCCGGAAACGGTTTGGGTACACTCTTCTTTATATTTTACGACCTGACCAGCTCTTTTAGGTTTTATTGATTATCTTTATGAATAACTGAGAATATCTTTGTAGGGAATTATAAATGGAGAGTTAAAAGGATATGTTAAGGGATTTTGCAGCCATAGACTTTGAAACGGCAAATAAGGAATTATCGAGTGTTTGCAGTGTGGGGATTGTAATTGTGCGGGATGGAAAGATTGTGGATAAATTTTATAGTCTGATCCAGCCGGAACCCAACTACTATCTTTACTCGCATACACTGATTCATGGCTTAACACAGGAAGATACGGAACACGCAGAAGTCTTTTCCAAAGTATGGGAAAAGGTCGCTCCCCTCATCGAGGGGCTACCTTTAGTTGCCCATAATAAGAATTTCGACGAATCCTGCCTGAAAGCGGCTTTTCGCACGTATCAAATGGATTATCCGGACTATAGATTCTACTGTACCCTGGCAGAATCCCGGCGCCAGCTGCGCCATTTACCTAATCATAAACTCAATACAGTAGCCGAAGATTGTGGTTACATACTTACCAACCACCACCATGCACTGGCCGATGCAGAAGCGTGTGCCGAGATAGCCCTTCAACTACTCTGAGGCTGTAGAAAGAAAAACAAAAGAACAGTTCCTTCTGTTTTTAGGGGAAAGTCTGAAACCTAAAAACAGAGCAAATGAATAAAAAAATATTTTTTATCCTTGTTTGTATATGGACATCAGGGATGCTCTTCTCCCAGACAGAGAACCGGGATTCTATTCAGATATCTCCTTTATTACGGGAAGGAAGAGAATACAGGTTAAACGATGAAACACTGGAGGCAATCCGGAGAGGGGAACTGATAAACAACAGGGTTTTAAATCCGTTAGGAATTACGACTCCGTCAGGAACACCTCTTGATACGGAGTATAGGAAGGATCAATTGTTTGATAATCTAAACTTATTACAGATAGACCGGTCTGGAGCTCTTCTCTTTCAACACCGGGAGGACTCTCTGCTAATCGTTAAATCTGCCATCATTCTACCTCCACAGGACATTATAGTGAATGAATATTTTTATATTCCTAATCCTACCTATGCGGAGGAAACCATCTCTATGGACGACTCATTTATTCCGGGGGCAAAAGTTTATGACGGGAGATGGATCGGTACATTCAATTTAGGACCGCATTCTTCTTTTTCATTAGAAAACACGTTAGAAGAGATCTTCTGGCCAGAAGAACGGCACAAAGAGATCAACCGGCGGGATGCCAATGCCTGGAAATATTACAATTTGCAGGATATGGATGATTGAATATTTATGTACACAGATGACACAGATATATTAAATTAAAAGTGAATAATAACCTGTGTAAATCTGTCTCATCTGTGTGCGAATCGTTTCCGTATGCTAACTGACAGTCAGTCTTTGAATAATTCGGCAACCAGCCACATGACCCGGGCAGTGGTGTGTGTCCAGATTTCCTTATAGGTGCAATTATTCTGCATCGGGAAGTAGGGTTCATCATCGTTTTCGAAGGTTTCAATACCTACCGGCACTGCTCCTACCACATCTCCGGCATACGCTCCGTATAGCAGAGGATAATCGTATCCATCCCCATAAATTGTACTCATAGCAAACGGGTTATAGCCAATAATATATTCTAATTGACGGGTGGCTATGTCCTTCAGTTCTTTGTCACCCAGCAACCGGGAAAGGATAAAAGCGGCTTTGGCTTTTCCCATCAGGATCGCATGGAAACCCCGGAACTGATAGGCTACAGGAAAGCGGCGGAGGTAGTGTGTTTCCGACAACCGGATGCCATTCTTTACCTGTACATTGTATTCCTCTAAAGTAGGAAGTCCCACAGCTTCTCCTTCATGATAAATGTTTGAATAGTCCGTATTGTCCACTTCATAGATGGCTGCGGGGAGGATACCATACGGATGCATCACATCGGCAATCTCATGCAGATAATCTGCATACGCCTGGCAGGAGGATCTCCACCGGGAGGCATCTGCATGCTCCGGAGCCTCTGTCAATAACATAGATAATCCCTGTATCATCAGATGCTCTTTGGATTGATGGAAATAGGCGAGTATCCGTTTCCGGGCAGTCGTTTCATAGAAAAATCCATGTAAAGGTTTAGTCCAGCCAGTCTGCCGTTCCAACTGCTGTCCGGACATCACGACCCGTCCAAACATAGCAGCCTGATCCAGATATATTTTCTCTCCCGTCAAACGATACAGATAGACAGCAGCTACGGTAGCCAGTGAAAACTGTTCTATATTTTTCTCTGCTCCGTCACTCAGGTCTATCTCTTCCAGGGCAAAATGGAAATCTTCGATAGCAGTGTTCCTGCACCAACGGGCAAACACCGGATCCCACGTTTCAAAATGGGGAACTGCTTGCGCACAGTAGATGGAGGCGATCAGGTTATCCCCGGGTGATCTACGCGCCATCGTTTCCATGTCATCCTTATCTCCCCTTATATTCTTTGTCCAGATCCCAATGATCTCTCCTCCCTGCCGGTAACCATCCCCGAACCGGGTACGCAACACCCAGTTCAATCCCCACCGGGCTTCTTCCAGCAGACGTTCATATAACCCTTTATCTTTTCCCTTCACTGCACTGGCCAGTTCCAGCATAGCGATTCCCCCTTCTGCCGTATTCCCTATGCCCTGTGTCAGGTCAGCCGCATCGTGCCATCCACCAGCTACGCTAATCGTCCGTCCATCCACCGGATGAACACAGAGTACATCCTGATGACATTCCTGATGGATACCCGGCTGGTCATATCCGCAGCGTTCTGCATAGAAAAAGTTTAACGTACGCCAGGCAGTTGCCAGATAAGCATCGTCACCGATTGCAAAAGGTTTGGAGGTGAGGTTGTCTACGGCAAGCGTATATCGACCGGGTGTTTCCAGCTCCGAGAAATCCAGTATGACAAAACCTTGTTCTGTGGGTTGACCGTTCCCCTGGTATACCACCTGGCCTGCTTCGTTCAGGAGTTTAAAAGCGGGATCTTTTACATGCTGGACAAGGGCCTGTTTGCGTGCTCCCGGCTTGTAACCACTATGGCTGTAAGCGATCGCATCTTTACGCAGGTCAAAGCCACGGCTGTTTTCCGCTTCTACCCGTTCAATCCGCATATCATCCACATAAAGACTCATCTGTTCCGCTGCTCCCACAGGAGAACCCGCCAACAAAATATGAAAAGAGAATCCGGTTACCTGATCCCGGTAAAGATCAGGAATCTCCCAAATAATCTGCTGCCACTGCCCCGGCACATACGTTTCATAGTGTTCACCTTCAAACCGTCCCGGTGTAGGCATGACTTTCTCTCCTTCATTATGGAGCTTAAAACCTCCGAAGACCAGATAAGTGCCCGGTGCTTCCACATAGACCCAGGCAGAAAAGCGGTTATATTCCCGGAAATCTTCTCCCGGCAGTGGCAACAACACTTCCGGAATGGCATAGACCCGGTTGGTAGGATTCTTTTTTCCGTTGAGGTAGGAACATCCAGCCGGACACTTCCTTTGCCGGAGATGGTCCGTTCCCGGTCTATATGCAATTCCCCCGGTCCGGCAAGGAGCTGAAGGGACGAAAAGTTGTCTACCAACCCCAGATCCCGGGAGGCAAAGACCTCTTTCTTTTTCCAACGGGTCAATCCGGCATCCTGCAGTTCCGGTTTCATGGTGAGACGCAGGAAACGGCTCTCTTCCAACTGCCGGGCCAGAGTAGCATCCGGTTTGAACCGGCTTTGTCCGGCCATATAAACAGGCAGGAGCAAACCGATCATAAGTGATAATAAAAGTTGTTTTCTCATGGTATATATTTTTATTGATCCGGTTTAGTAAACAAACCTCCGGATTACCCGGATCTATCTTTTAAACTAAAATGCTGACCTGGGTCCTCTGTAGGCAAATTGCTTCTCCGGTCTATTGAATACGGACACTGAAAAACCGGGAACGCCCGGTAATAAATAAAGTATTACCGTCTTTTCCTCCAAACGTAAGGGTGGAAGGACGTTCCGGAACCTCAATCTTACCCTTGTGATTCCCGTTCTTATCAAAGATATAAATCTGCCCGTCTGCTACGTACAGATTACCCTCCCGGTCCACTGCTAAACCGAACTCTCCCCACTCTACAAAATAGTCCATATCAGAGAGTGTTCCATCGGCAGCCACCTCCATCCGCACCATCCGGCGGTTATATTCGTCAGAGGCATAGAATGGTGTCCCCGGATACGCTTCCAGAATGGAAGAGGCACGTGCCAGGTCATATTGATCCGGGATGATCGTTTTTCCATCCGGAGCCACAAAACAGGATTCCGGTTTATAGGTCACCACGGTATTGAAGTCATGAAAGTCACGCCAGCGGTTAGAGGGATAGAAGGCTTTGTGTACGGATGCTACAGAGCCCATTGGGACTTTAGGCAGGGCTTGGATGGTTTCTTCCGGACGGTCCGGATCCATGGAATAGACGCGTGTCTCAAAAGAGTTATTACCATATCCGGCAAAGGAGGTTCCCCGGGCATCCGGATAGGTAATGGCTGTTTCCTGTTCCCCGTTTACCAGGTAGCCAGGTTGGGGACGATAGCGGAAGACCACTAACAGATTATCCTCCGTATCACATCCTAAGGACAACGGTTCCCAGGGGAAATCCGCGACCAAAGAGAGGGTATTTGTTTCTGCAGACCACTTATAAATACGGCGGAACCGTTGTTCTGAGAAATAGATATTTCCCTTGCTGTCCCGGGTGATCCCTTCGGCAAACTCAAAACCGGAAGCCAACTGTTGTACGTTTCCCGTTTCGTTGGTTAAAGGAACACGGCGTGGCTCTTTTCCGGTCACGGTTAACTGTTGGAATTCCCAGGGACGAACTTCAATATCTTTATTGATATCATATACCGGAATATCTGTGGTATATTTGATCTGCGAATAATTATGCATATTCAGGAATTCGATCTGTTCGCAGTTTTCCCATAACCGGACGGAGTTATGATAAGGCTGGTTGATCCGGATCACCCGGAACATATAGAGGTTGGCAAAGGTAATATTCCGGCAATTGTCCATTTCGATGGGCTGGCATTCGGTTCCTTCCCGGCTCTCCTCCTCTAACTGAAAACAGTAGACTTTCCAGTTGGATACATTTTTAAACCGGGCTTCGTTCCGGACGTGATGTTCTAAGGACATAGCATAGATACGGCCCGGCGTACTGGTATTGTTGACATATAACCCATTAGTTGCATAGGAGGAAGCGGTCCATATATCTTTAAAAGTCCCTCCTCCCTGGTTGGTCACCCAGAAACTCCAGTACTGGTTGTCCCAGGCCAGATCCATGCCCGGAGCAGAGATAGGTTTCTCCGGCGTACTGATCTGTATGCCCTGCGGACGCCACACAGGTATTTCCTGGCCGGGAACCGGTTTGGGCAGCCCTCCATGCCCTCCGACAAACTTAATATCATTTACATAGGATCCGGCATTCGCCATCCATTTAACTCCGACTGCCCGGTAATTAAGCGCCCCTGTATGGATTCCGATCCCATTTAACTGGTTATTCCCTCCTTCCGAGGATTCCAGCATCGCTTTCGGAGCACCAAAACCACTGAAAGCAGGTGTACTTTCCCCAGTTGAAGCTGAGTAGCAAAAGGATGCAGGCCGATCAGGCGGGTATTGGGTTTCATGCGGATGGTTTCGGTGATCCGGTACCATCCCTGGGGGACATAAATAGTTTCATATTGGTCTATGGCCGCCTGGATGGCTTTCGTATCATCTGTGAGCCCATCCCCTTTGGCTCCCAGTTCACGTAGGTTCACCCATGTTTCCATAGATGGCAATTCCGGGATATCTCTTTTCAATATCTCTGACATTTTTGGGATGGGAACTACATCCCTCACGGTCCGGTACTCCGGGCGGGCTAAGAGATCATCCAGTTGTAGTCCGTGGGCGTAGTTATTAATCCGGTACATTTTGTGTGGCACAGTTGTTTCGGTATTACTTCTGCGGTATTTTGCCAGAACCGGCACGTTCAGACACTCCACATTCCGGAAGGTAATCTGGTTGTTACTGTTATTTTCATTACTAATGATGATAGCAGGACCACTTACATTCTCAAAACGGCTGTTCTCTACAAACAGGCGGTCTGCGTAATCCGGCTCAATATCAAACACGGTAGGAACATTCTTCACCTGCAGGTTCACCATGGCTAATCCCGATTCCTGGCAACGGAGTGCCGCTACCCGTTGACCTTCAAAATAAGCATCTACCATCATCACCTGCCATCCCGGAGAGGCTTTGGTGGTATATATACCATAGTCTCCTCCGTAGAAAGCCATATTCTCCATTTCATTTCCCACATCAAACAGCCCGGCTTTTCCTTTTCCTATATAAATAGCCATATGGCTGACAAAACTGTGCTGGGCGTAGTGTGTACGCAGACCTACGGCATAGGGATTCCCGTCCTCTATACGCAGGTTGATGTTTGACATAGCACTGTAGAAAGTGCTCGGTCCGGCATCATACACCGGCCCTCCCGGTTGCACCACACTATGGGTAAACCAGAACATATAACTGGCTTTTCCTTTATCACCGGGAACTTCCTGCTGAAAGCCGGGAGCGTTTTTTGCCAGTATGATCTCCGGTCTCTTTTTCCCATATCCGATCAGACGGATGGCGGTAGGTATATAAATCGTTTTACTGATCTTATATTTTCCTTCCGGTATGAAAAGGATACCGAAATTTTTCTCCCGTTTCAGTTGATTGATCGCTTCCTGAAGGATATCCGAAACATCCGTTTTTCCATCGGCTGTGATGGGATAATTTTCAGGTATAAAATAGAATGCTTCCGGATCATCCGGCCGCTGGGTATAAATCGATTCCAGATTAACCGCCTGCATTTGGAGGCATACGGCTAAACAGATAAATAATCCGATGATTTTTTTCTTTCCAGTCATGATAGTAGATTTAAATATATAATATCAGGTTAACACAATCCCGCTTATTTTCTTTACACCGGGTTTCCGGGCCCTTTGAAACAGGTCGCAATGTTAAGAAATGGTTCAATAAGACAGGTTGAAAATCTCTCACAAAAGGTTTATTATCTGACAAGATTTGAAAAAGCAGGGGACGAATGACCTGAAAAGCACTCTTCCTACTATTCAGGGTAAATGATCCCCGTTGGGGATCCATCAATAGCCCTGGGATGAGCCAAAGGCGATTCCCTGGGGAGAAGCCCCCCCCCTTAGGACAACCCCGCAGGGGGTTGCATACGGAAAAGTGGAGAAGTGAAACCTTGACAAGGTTACTATTAGGACTTATTTACCCAGGGTGTCGCTTCGCTCGACCCTGGGCTGTTGATGCATCCCCTCTGGGGATAGAAACTTACAAGCCATTTTTTCGTTGGGATATAGTAGGGGTTACACAGCCGCCTGACAGGAGAATAAGAATGATCCCCAAGGGGGATCCAGCAGTAGCCCAGGGATGAGCCAAAGGCGATTCCCTGGGGAGAAGCCCCCCCCCTTAGGACAACCCCGCAGGGGGTTGCATACGGAAAAGTGGAGAAGTGAAACCTTGACAAGGTTACTATTAGGACTTATTTACCCAGGGTGTCGCTTCGCTCGACCCTGGGCTGTTGATGCATCCCCCCCTGGGGATAGAAACTTACAAGCCATTTTTTTCGTCTGGATATAGCAGGGGTTACACAGCCGATTGACAGGGTAACTGGTGAGGTTTTAGTTGATAGATGGTATATTTTCTACCAGGTTTCCCGGATCTCGGAGATCAGGAAGCCTTTTTCATCATAAGTTTTAATGGTATAGGTATACACCAGTCCCGAACCGGAAGTACCCCCTCTTGTTCCGGTTATGGAAGAATCTTCATAGACTTCCATAGCAATATCATATAAATGATTCCGGACAGGAATGGGTAGATTCGCAGTAAATTCTGTTTGGGTAGTGGAATTATTGATATGGACATATAAGGTGATTACAGGCGCCTGTGAGGCTTCATAGACATAGGTATTACTCATATAGACCTGCGATCCGTTATCCGTGAGAGGAAGAGGGGCGGCAAAATTGAAATAGTCACTTTGCACTAATACATGGGTTGCATTTGGTACGACATAGGTATAGGAAGCTGCATTCTGTATAAGATAACTATTCGTTATGCTCAACATAGGGTCCTGTGGAAACGTGAGACTAATCCTGAGCTTTGCACAGGTCCTTACCAACGGGATCGTAGCCGGCTGTATGGAGGTATCCGTAAAATCAAAGGCAGAAAGAGTCCCATACATACAAAACCCGTTCAACGGTTCCAGATTGTTGGTTTTGTTTACTTCCGGAGTATGCAGCTCTTTCAACTGGTCGATGGAGGTAATAGCCTCCAACGTAGTCTGATCATTAAAATTGGCAACCACATAGATATCCTTTACTAACAGATCCGCAGGTTGCACCGGCAGCGTGATCAATTGATAATCACCGGAAATCGTGAAACCGGTATGAATATATTTATCCGTTACAGCCGTCGTGGAAGGTTCTGTAAAAAACAAACTGATATTGTTAATCGTCTGTTCATTAGCTAAGTTATCCTCATCGACCACCCGGGTCTGGAAATCCCGGACAGGTGAGATGCGGATGTATACCTTTTCTGTTTCCGGCATGTCAGTTGTTTCCTGGCCACAACCAGCGAACAGCCATAAGAATAGAGATAGATAAGAAGCTACTTTCTTCATTTTCGTTTAGTCTACGGTTCTTACACAACGGGATACGGTACTACTATAATCAAATCTTTCAAACTGTGAATACAAGATCGTATCCCAGCTACTACGAACAGCCGGGGAAAGATACCCTTCACCATACCAGTAGGCTTTCACCTGAATAGAGACCTGATTGTAAATCCAGTCTTCCGAAGGGCCGGTTGCCGGAGGAGTAGGATAAGGCCACCCATTCGGGAAATCCATTTCCCTTACCAGAATATCTCCGGGAGTAAAATAGCGGTCTACAATGTCTAATTTATCATCTACCAATTCATCCTGCCAGTTATTTACCGGATACAGAACCGAAGCAGACAAATCCAGGCCGCTCAGTTTTTCCAGCAACTCCTGCGCTGCCTGACGGAAATATAAAGGATAATAAGGCTTACCATACGTTTCAGCCTCCCAGGTATTAGACAACCAGATCGTATAAGTTGTATCCAATACGGCTAAAAAGGACAGTAGCTCACAGGAATTAATTAACCTCCATCCTTCTCCATATTTCTTTTCACAATAATAAGGAGGATCTCCTTTTTTGATGGTAGGTCCCTGAGTTTCCGGATCCCAATAAATAATTTCATCATTATAAGCTCCCATCAGTCCCTGAGTAAGATCTTCATTATGGGACATAATCTCAACCGTTCCACATTCGGTTGGGATAATCACACTGGAGTCAGTCGGAATGATAGGAGGTAACACAATCTGCCGGTCTCCCTCAAAAATGTATCTATACTGATCTTTTTGCCAGGGCCGGACATAGGTTCTTAGCTGCACTCCTCCTTCTCCGTCTATGTAAGCATTCACTATATAATGATAGTTACGGATCACACTGTTAGTTGACAAAGCGGGAATCGTCCGCCGTTGCTCCTGCAATCCTTCCAGTTCATCATCATTTTCAATGGGATACGTTTGATTATTAATTTCTAATAAAGTAGCTTCGGTACTTCCCTCCTGCACTAAAAATTCCGGAATATAGAAAATAACAGACCCGATACTATCCCGGCCGTAGTCCAGACCGGTAAGAGAAGAAGTATGGGTAGAAGTAGTGGCCCCATTGTAATAAGTATCTACAGGTGGGACTGAAAAGGTAGCAGCCACATTTTCCAGTAACACAGAAGTGATCGTATTTTCAGGAACAGTACTACCGGAAACGGATTTACGAAACACCACCTCCACTTTCGCCAACGACCGGACCAATTCCACTTTTTCAGTCGGAAGGGCCAGTAAGACCGGGTTATTTTCCGTGCCTCCGCTAATCACCGTAATATTTTTATAAACAGCCGACATCACAAAACGTCCGCTTTGAGTAGTGCCATCCGGCAAAAAATCCGGGTTGTAAGCAAGAGTAGTAAACCGGCTATCAGTAGTAAATTCCGTTTCCTCCTGAATAGCCATCAAAGCAGAAACGAAATTGCCGGAATAAACAGTTTCATTCGCAATGAAATAGAAATTATAGACGCCCGGAGTAAAAAGAATAGCCCTGCTTTGTACATTAAAACCGTTGGGAAAATAGAGTTTCTCATTGAAAGCAACCAGGCCGGTTTCCGAATCAAAAGCGAGCATGCGTAATTCAGTGACCCGGTCCTCCCAGAAACGCTGGTCCTGGTTAATATCAGAAGCGGCTCTTACGGATAAGGCAATCACTGCCTGTGTTCCGTCACAGGTCGTTCCATTGTCATCATTCACACAACTATACCCTAAAAAAGGGATCAGGAAAAAAAGGATATACCACCCTCCTTTTCTATTCCCCACAGACTTCCTCTCCTGTTTCATCATTTGTCTACACATTTGTCTGATAGCTATGGACTAACCAGTTATTGACCCGTATTTCCAAAATAATATACTCACCACAATCACACTGGTCTTCTGCAGTAAAGTCGATCACAAAATCATGATCACAAGCCAGGTTCACTTCCGGATTCTTCAAAAGCAACGTCCCTAACAGGCTCCCTCTGAAAAGTTCCGTTTCCCCCTCTTTGCTTTTTATGACTAAGGTGTTTTCCTGTCCTGTTTCTAATTTGAGCATCGTAAAAAAGCCGTAAAACCAAAGGTGGAAGGCACATAAGCAGGTTCATATGCCAGCACTTCATCCGGTGCAACCGTGCCATCGAAGTTCATAGTCCCATTATTTGACTCTATCAGGATATCAAAAAGGCTAAGGTCTAATCCCTCCACCGTTACGGACAGGCGGTTGGTTATTTCCTGCATATTAATCGTTGCTTTTTCAAAAGGAGCATCCGGATCCTGGTCTTCCGCCACATAGACAGCCGGGCTTTCCCCATAAAAGACCTTTTTATTACGCAAAGAATAAGCATAGCCACCGGCTCTTTTGATCCGGAATAAAACATCTTTTTTGTAGTGACGCCATCCTTCCATTCCTCCACCTGAAAAGAGTCATCCCCTAATCCCGAGCAGGCAACCACCGTATACAAACCACTGCTGACCTCTAATTGCCGGAAAAACTCTTTTTCCAGTTCCACGTTTGCTTGTTTGCTATGTGTGACTAAGATCCCCTCTTGGTCAAATACACCTACCATCAGGTCTGTTATATCTACAGGATAGACCGTATCCGTCTGGCAGGGACTTAATGAATAAAAATACACATCTATTCCTTTCGGGACAGACACACAATCATCCGGATCACTTTTCACACAGGCTGACAAAAACAAAACAAAGGCCACACCGACCCACAGAGTAAGTTTGTAACGTACATTCATTTTCTTCCTGTTAATGGTATAAATAAAATAGTATCCCAGGGTTCCTGACAAACCCTGAAGACACTATATGGAGTATTACAACTGAATGTCATAAGAATGGACAAGCCAATTCAGGATATTGACTTCTACAGTCATATACGTTTGTTCCGGTGATAACGGATCGGTTGGATCAATAGGAGATTCCGGTTCATCCGGATTAGAGGGTTTCGGGTCCGGATTGGCAGGGTTCGGAGAATCCGGGTCTTCCGGATACAACGGATTCCAGTTATAGCCTATACGGGAAAATCCGGTAATATTGACATGATAAATATTATTCCGTATCACAGGAGAGTTTAACGGCAGGGAAATATTATCCGGATTCAACCAGGCATAATACAACATTTTCCCATTTTCATACAAAGCCACCCGCTGATTCTGAACCGCTGCCTGCGCTGCCTGCCGGCTGGAATAGATCAAACCGTCTGATTGGCCTACGTAAAACGTTCCGTTTGTCAAAGTGGCACCATCTGCGATAGCACCCGGATCCGGTGTAAAGGTAGCCCGTACTAATACATAGGCCGTATTTCCTTTCCGGTATTGAGTCGTCCTCAGATCCCCGGATGCATGCGTATTTTCAAACAGGAATTTCCCGGGCAATGACTTATACCCATCCGCAGCAGCCGGTTGGGCAGGAACAGGAGACGGTGTCAGCAAGTCCGAATAATCATAATATTGTTCTGCCTGTGCTATGTACTGAGCATCTGTTTCCGGTACATAATTATATCCATACGTAACATAATTGGCCCGGGGCAGAAAATAAATGGAATCAGTTCCTTGTGCGATTGAATAGGTCACATCGGATAGGGTACCAATGGTCGTTCCATTATCATCCGTAATCGTATTTGCGGCAGTAGAAGTCACAATGGCACGGGATGCCATACGGGTTACATCAATAGTTACCCGGTTTTCACCACCGACCACTGCCTGCTGCGTAATATCCGGCAAAATAGAAACGCCGGTGACTTTACCGGTCATGGTGATCACATCATACGTCGTGCCATCCACAGTCCTGAGTTCTGCTAACCCGTTCACAGATATTAAAGCCGTATCCACGGTAACCAGATTGGCATTCAAAGGAGTGGGGCTGTTCACCACCACATAAATCGTTTTGGTTCCGGAAGTCGTTCTGAACGGCTGGCTGGGCTCTATAATTCCACTTGCATCAATCGCAGCCAGCCCATCCCCTGCAAAACGGTACGGATCAATTGTGCCATCACCGGATACGATATACACATCCAAGGTTTCCACCCCATCATTTCCTTCGTAGTCCCCATCCGGATTACAATCTTCAGGCAAGGCTCTGGAAGAAGGGCTTCCCGGTAGCTGTATAGAAAGTGTCATATAAGTAGGGACACCCTGTTCTGCATCATCTATACCTACCTCAGTAGTATCACTACAGGCCATAAGCCCCAATCCTGCAATGAACGTAAGCAAATACTTCGTAAACTTCATAGTTCCAAATATTAAATTAATTGATAAGTATGTACGGTCTTGATTAATTACAAGTCAAATCTTTACATTTGTTTTTAGTATAACACAGAAATTTGACAAAAGTTCTTGAAGAATAAGTAAGATTAGCGTAAGACTTGTTTCAATTAACAAATAACTTAACAAAAAGAAGCGAAGCCTCACCGGGAAACTTCGCTTATCACATGGACCAGGACTACGTTGGATTTTATTTAGTAAATCCAATCGTAAAGATAAGCGTTTTCATGATACCCTACAACTCCAGTGCCCTGTTCTCCTCCCGGATACGGACATAAAGCATGACGGCGTTCAGCACGGTAAAAATGACAGCCGTGTAATAGAGATGAAAAATAAGAGGGATAATGGCAATTTCAGCAATGACAATCACATAATTCGGATGTTTTATAAACCGGTAAGATTCTTTTTTGACCAACGGGAAACGGGGTACCCGGTAGATTTTCGTATTCCAGAATCTGCCCAGTGAGCTGATCACCCATCCTTTGAAGGCAAGCAGGAGAAAAAACAACCCCAACAAATACGGATTCAACTCACCGGTGCCACGCAACAGATATTCAATAATGAGGGAAAGAATGAACAACACATGCAATCCAACGATGAAAGGATAATGTGCCTGTCCGTATTCAACCGCACCCTTACTGAGAAGCCATTGTTCATTCCGGCGGGCAAGGAATAGTTCTGCTATCCGCAAACCTATGATAAAAAACAGGAAAATCCAGAATGCCATACGATCAATGCTCCATTTGAAGTAACACCATTTCACACGAAAAACCGGGTCCCATAGAGGCCATCAATCCGTATCCATCCTCAAAACCCTGTCTGAAGAAACGCTCCAACACGTACAAGACCGAAGCACTGGACATGTTTCCGTAATCCCTCATGACTCCCCGGGTGGTACATAGAAAATCACCTTCAGCCCCTAAAGCCGTTTCATAGGCAGCCAGCACTTTCTTCCCGCCCGGATGAAAAATGAACTGGCGGATACCGGAAATATCCAATCCGTTCTTCGCCAGAAAAGAGGAAACATCCCTTTTCACATGCTTGGAGATGATCTCCGGAATACCGGAAGAAAAGAGGACCTTAAATCCTTCATCCGTAAAGTCCCAACCCATCACCCCCGTCGAATCATAGTACAAACGGCTTTCATGACCGGCAAACCGGATCGAGGGTGCCACGGCAGCCTGCCGGGCCCGGTGATCTCCCATCAGCAGGCACGCAGCAATTCCATCCGAAAACAGGCTGGTACCAATGAAATTACTCTTACTAAAATCTTTCCGCATAAAAGTAAGGGAACAAAGTTCCACAGCCACCAGCAGCACAACCGCATCCGGATTCGCTTTGGCCAACGTAGAGGCACGGGCAAACCCCGACACACCGCCCCCACACCCCAGCCCGAAGACCGGTGTCCGGTTAATATGCGGATTCAGCCTCATTTCATTGACGATCAATGCATCCAGACTGGGCGTAGCCAGCCCGGTGGTAGACACAAAAAGAATATCCGTCACCTCCTCTTTTTCCACCCGGGCAGCAGCAAGACACTCCCGGATAGCCTGTATGGAATAGTCTAATGAAATCCGGATATATTCCCGGTTACGCTCCTCGAAAGAGTGCGTAGTAAAATAATAATCCGGCGGTTTACAGAAATTACGGGTTTCAATCTCCGTATGGTCAAACACACTCAGGATCCGGTCCACTTCCGGCAACGTGCCGGAAAACATCTCCCCGGCAAACTCCTTAATGGTTTGCTGGGGTGTCTTGTAAGGAAAATCAATGGTAGATATAGCTGCTAATACAGGCATAAAACATATACATAAAGTGAAAGTAATTCTACAGATAAATCCGAACACAAAGGATACAGGAACTATTCCCTCTCTTCCAACTCCCGGACTCCCCCTTTCATCAGGTTAAATAAAAAACACTCTTTTCCCCGAAAGAGTTCCGGAAGTTGAAAAAATTAACAGAGAAAACTCTTACCACCACATCTTCACCATATAACTACCGATCCCGGACAGGATCAAACTACATCCTAACCCATACAGGAAGGAGGATGAGGAGGGTGCCGGGGAGGAGCGGACAGGGCCAGGATGGCTCCGGTGGCAGCTAAGGACACTTCCGTCTGATTCAGGACAAGACCCGCCAGGGCAATCACGGTCAGGCAGACAAGGGCAACCGGAGCAGGCGCACCGGGAACATTTCCGGGAGGGGACAAAAAGATGGACCACACGAACCAGTAAATGAAGGATTGTTTTCATGCGCATAATGTCTCCTGTAAATTCAAAAGGTGGATATTATCTTTTATAGTAGCAGCTATAGAGATCAGCATACTCCGGTAGTTTTCCCGGTTGTCCCCATTCGACTCACTGATATATTTGCTATAAGCAATCTCCTGGGCAAAAGCCTGCGGATGATAACTTACCTGGGCAGCCATAGGATAAGCCGCCCGGATCAGACGGGCAAAATCCAGAAAACTGTGCTGGGTAGAGGGGTAAGTCCTGAAGGAAAGTCCTCCCTCTTTCAGGGCGACCGTAGTTCCGCTCCAATACGGATTGGGTTTCCCGTAGCCCGTGATCCCAAACAGGTTATGATGTTGGGTCGCCAGCCTGCTGGTCGCCCATCCGGATTCAATGGCACCCTGTGCCAGCATGACTAACGGATTGATCCCGAAGAGCTTTTCAGCCTCTTTTGCTTCCGGCAGAAAGCGCCGGATATACTCGTATTTATTCATAAAAAAGACCTGTTTTTCCTGCCTGGAAAGAAGGCCTTTTCTGCTTTTCCCAGACGGATATATTCAACCTGAACACTTGATAATTAGAAGATTATTTCTTATCTTTAGAAGAAATAAAGATAGAAAACCAATGGATAAGAGAGAGACTCAGACAGACCGGACCTGGGGATATCAGGAGTTAGCCCTCAGCTATTTTCCCCGTTCGACCCCTGACAGTGCCAGTGTGCAACTCCGGCGATGGATCCGGTACAGTCCGGAATTAGTCCGGCAATTGGAATCCTGCGGATGGAGAGCCGGACAGAAAATCCTGACTCCCCGGCAGGTGGATTGCATCATCCGTCATCTGGGAGCTCCCTGAGGAACGTTCAGCGGATTAGATCGCATGCGGCAGATCACAGATTGCGTCTACTGTTTTGACAACCGGATTGACCCGTTGCACTTTCAGTTTGGCAGCCGTCTCGCACAACAGCTTACCCGGACGGAACGTGATCCGTTTACGGCGGATATGGTCCGGTGTGAACTCTTTCTCCGTTTCAGCGCCCCGGCTATCCAGCGTAGCCGTCAGGTAACCAATCTCTCCCAACTGGATCGATTTGCCATTGGCTAATTCACGCCGCGTGATCACCATCAATCCGTCTAAGATCAGTTTCACATCTCCGGCCGTAGCAGTGGAACGGTCAGCAATGGCCTCATACATCTGGTCAATGGTAAAAACCCCATTACTGAAACTGGATGCATAAAACAGCGTACTATCCGGATCAGCATCCTTCGACATGTTTTTTCTCTCAATGATACGATAAGGTACAGACATACAAATAAGATTTAAAAGGTAAATACTAATAAAGCAGGATATCCTTTGCGTATGTCAAAGATACAACACCCCACCACCCACCGGTTTGCGAATGTCCCCCATTGTCCGTACCTGTTTGCCGATGTCCGGATTCTCCTGTTTATCTATTTGTAGAGACGCATATTTGCGTCTCGGATGATGCCCCGGATGAGACCTTTGATGATACCTCTGATGATATTTGAGACGCAAATATGCGTCTCTACAAAATGTAATATGCTGGATCTGGCCGATTTGCGATTCCTTTCCTCCCAACCTCCGGAGAGGGGAAGACCACGGGTGGACGCGATAGCTCCTGGCTGACCGACCGGATCTGGTGGAAGAGAGGGACGGGTATGGCAAGCGATTGACGCAGGTGTTCACCGAGCCGGGTGAGCAGCCGCTCCTCATAGTATTCTTTGATCAGGCGGTCTGTCCGGGCAGCCATGGAATCGTCTATGGAGAGCTCCTCCCGGAACGCCGGAATATCCGCAGGAGGTTCAGGAACAGGTTCCGGACGAAGAAACGCTGTAAGTACCCGGAACTCTTCCGGGATACCTCCTGCGATTCCCCAGACATGGATGTAATGCAAAAGATTCCGGTACTCCTCATCTGCAAACTCCATATCGTCGCTTTTCAGACATCCCGACACCTGTCTGGCCTCTGAGGGGTGATTTACGCAATGACCAAGTAACCGGCGGGCTGCCTGTTTTCGGAAATCGCACAAATGTTTCAGATAATGCCGGAAATCATCCCTTCCCAGGCGGCGGAAGAGAGAATCCGGATCTTCTCCGTCACAAAGAGAGAGGGACCGTATCGAAAAACGATGTTTTTGTTGTTCACAGACACGCAAAGCGCCTTCCTGTCCCCGTGGATCTCCATCTAACAGCAAAACCAATTGCCGGGTCATACCCGCCAGCAGGTCCGCCTGTCCTTCCGTCATCCGGTTACTACACAACCCAACCGTATTCCTATATCCGGCGGCATGCATCGCAATGACATCCTTATATCCTTCCGTAATAAACACAAACCCTTTCCGGCGGATGGTCTCCTGGGCCCGGTGCAACCCATAGAGGAAACGGCCTTTATCAAACAGACCATCCGCAGCACTGTTCAGATATTTAGGTGCCGGCTCTCCTCCCCTCCTGCCACTTTCCTGCAAACAGCGCCCGCTAAAGCCAACTAAGACCCCGGCAGCATCCCGCAGCGGAAAGACTAACCGGCTCCGGAAGGAACGGTAAGCCTCCGGGACCAAAGCAGGGGCCAGCCTTACCTCAAAATCCAGATACGTAGGAGAAAGTTCCCCGTGTCCGCTGGCATACGGCATCAGCATAGCCAAAAACCGTTGATGTTGTTCCAGTTTTTTCTGCCGCCCGGTAGCGGACAAAACCGGTTTCTTATCCGTCAGGCCTGCCGTCCGGGTTCTTTTCCCCTCCTCCTTTCCGGAGGTGTCCCGGGATCGCCTGAGAGATGGTCCCTCCTGCCCCGGTTTGTTTACCTCCTGCGGATACCCCAGCCGCTCCAATGCCTCCGTAAACGAACAGCGCTCCACCCCCTGTACGAATGCAATCACATCCCCCTTCGCCCCACAGGCAAAGCAGGTATAAGTTTGCCGTCCCGGATGGATCGACAAAGAAGGATGATGATCCTCATGAAACGGGCATAACATCTGGTAAGACACACCCACTTTCCGGAGTGTCCCATACCGCCCCGCCACCTCCTCAATCCGGCACCGGGATTTAAATTCCTGCAATAATTCTTTTGTATATTTCATCTGATTCCATTGTATTTATTCGTCGTAGAGACGCATATTTGCGTCTCCCTGTTTGCCTGATTGCATCACCGAAGATGTGATCGAAAATGGGACCAGAAACATCACTAAAGACGTCAACAAAGATGTAATCAAAGACGTCACTAAAGAGACGCAAATATGCGTCTCTACAGAAATAATTCCTGGAAGAAGGGGATTTGCAATCCCCGCCTGTTGGGTATGAGGCAGATCCAAAATATTTCATCTGATTCTATTGTATTTATTCGTTGTAGAGACGCATATTTGCGTCTCCCTGTTTGCCTGATTGCATCACTGAAGATGTGACCAGAAACATCACCAAAGATGTCAACAAAGATGTCAACAAAGATGTCCCTAAAGAGACGCAAATATGCGTCTCTACAGAAATAATTCATTCGTTTTATTCGCTAATAATCCCGGATCTGGGTGAGGCTGGAATTGTAGCGGAAACGGACTTCCCCGGTGGATCCGTTGCGATTTTTGGCAATAAACAACTGTCCGACGCCTCGCATATCCTCTTTGGTTTGCTTATCGTAGAACTCCCGGTAGAATTCGGGGCGATAAATGAAAACCACACTGTCTGCGATCTGTTCAATCTCCCCGGAGTTTCGCAGATCGCTCATGACCGGCGTGTGGTCCGTACGCATTTCACACTGGCGGTTGAGCTGGGCAACCAGGACACCGGCCACATCCAGCTCCATCACCATCCCTTTGATTTGCCGGGTGATATCCCCCAGTGCCAGGTCCATCGTATTTTTCAATGGATTTTCACCCGAAGCAACCGGAAAAAGGTTCAGGTAATCAATCATCACCAGATCCAGGTGATGCAACCGGTGCAACTGCCGGCAACGGGCCCGGACCTCGCCAATCGTAGCACCACTGCAATAGTCAATATAAATGGGCAGCTTTTCCAACTCCTCCTGTGCCTGGCAGAGGGTTTCCCGCTCAGCCTGCGTCAGACGCTGGAAGCGGAGCTTATCCGGATGGATACCACTCAGGCAGGAGAGCAACCGGCTGATCAATTGGCGGGGAATCATTTCGAAGCTGAAAAGCCCCACCTTATTCCCCTGCCGGGCAGCACTGAGTGCCATATGCAGGGAAATGGCAGTTTTACCCATCGAAGGACGTCCGGCCAGGACCTGCAGTTCACCCCGGTATAATCCCCCCACACTCTGGTCAAATTCTTTTATACCCGTAGGGATTTGTAAAAGTTCCCCGGCTGCCTGGCGGCGCTGTTCCTCAAAGATTGTCTCCAGGACCTCTTTGGCCATCGACCCCGCCAGAGAGGCCTGTCCCGGTGGAGTAAAGAAAGTTTCCAATTGTTCCACATCCGCATGCACGGCCGCAAAGAGAGATAAAATATCTGTTTCCGGCCGGCAACATTCTAAGGTACGTTGCCGCAGGTGACTGTGCAAGGTGCGCAATCCCCAGGCCCGGAGCACATGGGCAGCATAGGTCCGGATATGATCGGCACGGCGCACGGAGGTAAGACCGTCCGAAAAAAAGGTGAGCCCACCCTGAAGCTCAGACACTTCCGGATTCAGCAGGCGCATCTCCTGCTCAATGGTCAGCATATCCACATCCGCCTGCCGGTCATAGAGCGCCCGGATCGCCTGATAGGCCAGCCGGCATCCGGCATGGAAAAACATGCGTTCCTCTATGCGTCCGGAGAGATCTGCCATCGCATCACTCTGCACTAACAGGGAGAGGATTACCGCCCGTCCCATCTCTTCCACCTCCGGAAGAAGAGCCTGTTCTGTTTGCTTGTTGTTTTTCATCGGTATATCGTTTTTAAGACTTTACGCTTCCGGTATCATCCGGGGATAAAGAGAGGCCGGTGCCGCAACAGCAGGGCGGCCGGTAGGATCCTCCGGAGGTGGTGAAGAGTAGAAAGTCAAGGAATTATAGTTACAGACACGGATAATCGTAAATTTGTCTAAAGACTCAACAGTAATTTTCCCGGCCTTTACCAGTTGTTGTAAGATTCTTCCCACTGCACCTTTAGTGATCCCGGCTTTTTCAGCCAGCTCTTTGTAAGTCGTAATCCATTCGCCCCTTTTGCAGGTCAGGTGATATTTACCAATGCAGATCATACTCTCCTTAAAATGGGCATGGTAAAGGACCATCAAATAAAAAAGCTATTTGCCGGGGCCGTTCCTGTTCCTCTGCGGAAAAAATCATCGCCAATAATTCACGCGGGACATTGATAAATCCTTTGATGTGCTGATAAGAACTGAATACTTCATTTTGTTTGTTTTTCATAAGCCATTAAGTATTAAAAAAAGTCTTTTTACCCCGGACGCACTGCGAGACGAACGCGAGACGCAAATTGAGAGTTATCTATCTGATTCTCAGCAGGGTTTTTAAAACACCCGGACGAACGCGAGACGCACTGCGAGACGCTCTTTATAATATAGAATAAATGTCTTAAGAAAAAAAAGAATAGAAAGACTTCCGGATTTTTTTTCAAAAACAGCTTTATTCTCACTTTTGCTCCCTGTTCATTCCCTGCAAAGATAAAGCCGTGCATACGGATTTGTATACACGGCTTTTTTACCAATAACTGACTGACCTACAACCTTCTAATTTTCATCAACCCCTTGAGAGCGGAAAAATCCGGGTAAAAATTTTTTCAACGCCCCATACAACTCCTCATATTCCGGCCGCAGATTACCCAAACGATCGACCATCTGCTTGGCCGTATAACTCGTGTCTAAGACACAGACCAGTATGCGCGCCAGTTGTTTACGGGTGATATCTCCCAGGAAACCAGCCAGTCTGGCTGCGTTGAACAGTTCAATCACCACCTGTTCCTGCTTCCGGCTAATCCGCTGGTGATCCGGCAGAATATGGCTTGCACCACAATTCCGGGCCAACCGGTCCCCATAGGTTTCAAAAAACCGGCGGCCAAACCGGTAAAGGTCTCTACCGATCTTCTCCTCTTCATAATCCGCTTGCCGGAATATGTCGCAGAGCCATTCTGCTATTTTACGCAGTATCAGATCCTGATCAACCTGATGTTTCAGATTACTCTGAAAGCGGGAAAAATTATAATCTTTCCCACCACATAACTCAATAATTTTCTTTTTCATGGCGTTCATTTTTTAAAATTCGACATCTACCCTGGCAGGTATTCCTTCCTACGTCCTAAATACATCATAATTCCCCATTCCATCGCAAAAAAGGTAGGTTACTCACCATAATTTCCATTAAAATAGTAAAAAATTTAAGGGTTAAAGTTCAAGGTTTGAACTTTCCCGTTGTGTTGACATAGGGACGTCAGAGATAAGGAGATAGGTATGACAGGAACCGTAAGGTATAGATGTGAGTAAAGGTGAAGTATATATCCCGGCGAATGGGTAACCGGTTCTCCTAACTAAAATCTACGGTATAGATGAAAAAGAAAAATCCCTGAACTTCTATGAATTTCAGGGATTTTTCTTTCAGGTGGTGCCACCAGCAACCGAAAATCGGTTTTTATAGCACTATCTTTCAATAAGTTATTTCTTTTCTACGATGTAAGTCCCCTGAATAAGGTCTTCACAGTTTTGCACCGTTTAACATTGGATTGTCTTCCAGGTACGATTTCTGATTGCAAATTTAGATAAAAAATGAATTACTCCAGAAAATACATTATAAAATTTGTAAAGCTTTAAAAAGACCTCTATGTACAACAATATTTTCATTAAAATTAAATCGTGCTTCTTTATTCTCATATCTGAAAAAAGAAATATATCTATTCTTTGGTCTATTACCTATCACACTGAAATTAAATAACGTTTGTAAAACTAAATCGATATTTTTTTCAGAAATAGTTCCTTTTTTCAAATATGAGTTATATGTATCCTTAAATTCATTAATTGTAAAATTCCACTTTCTAATTTGAGAGATAATAGAAAAAATTTGGTCTATCTCTGGTAATATAGAATGGATTTCATCTATTATTTCCTCCTTCATATAATTTGAAAATCCTTTATCTACTTTTTTAACAATTTTAGGATGAACTCTTTTTCTCTTTTCAACCAGAGTTTGTTCACAACAAACATTTATATACTTAATATAATCTCTTGGACGCAAATGGGTACTTAATGATATATAATCAAATATATGTAATGGTTTCTGCTGCCTATCTCCCATCAAAATAGGCTTATTTACAAATAAACTCTCCCAAGCTTTATTGAAAGGCAAAATATCTCCTTCAGGATTTATTGCTTTTGAAAGTCTAAATGCAATCATATTTTTTATTTTATGATTATCCCAATCTATATCAATTTTAAAATCAGTCCATTTATTTTTATCTGCATCACGTATAATAGCATATATATCATCTCTTAAGAAAACTATTGGAATAATATTCTTTTTATCCTGAAAAAAGTTTTTTACATCTTGAACCGCTTTAAAAAGACTTGTGATTAAGAATCTATACTGATTTTTTCTTCTAACGAATTAAATTCTCTATAATCTTCATCTAGTTCATCAAAAACTATATGATATTGAGATTCATCAATATACTCATCTATGATATCTTCTAAAAGATTAGTTTTCTCGATCCAAGAAAGTTTTCCAAAACCAGATAAATCTTTTTCTATTTTTAAATTACCTCCATTTCCTAAAATTGATAATCCAAACTCACTAGTTGTCCATTTATCTATAAGTTTAGATAAAGATTTAATAGGGTTAGACGGGTATAATTTTTCTAACACTGTTCTTACATTATCATCTATTTTCTGATTTTTCACCATTAATCTACATATATTTGAATAGATTATGTATTTCCAAATAGTGATATATTGATTAGGAGAAGTATACTTAGGATTATCTAATTGATATAATTCATTAAATGGAAAATTTTTAAATGATAATTTTTCAGCAAAAACATTATAACTCTGTTTTGATAAAATATATTCACTAATTGCAGACTTCCCTGACCCCTTTCTTCCAATTACATAAAATTTATTTCCTGATAAAATTTTATCCGATTCATCCGTATGATAAAAATATTTTAAATTATTTTCTTGTTTAGCCTCTAATCTCCAATTATTTGCTATTTCAGTTAGTAATTCACTCATTAATATTAGTATTAGATATTCTTTTCAAAGTTTGTCATTTTATAATCAACTTGTAATATTATATTTATTATAGAATAAATGAAAAAATTATTTTTTATCCTTTAATACTTCCTGTAACAAAGAAACTTTTTCTTTCTCTGCCAATAGAAGCTTCTCATAAAGTTCAATAATCTTATCTATTGGATTGAAAGAACATTTGTATTGTAATGCACTTGATGAATCATGAAAGTTATTAGCTACAATATTTATTGCAGCATCATCCCCTAATTCTGTAATGGCTTCTACTGGAATATCTAATGCTTTTGCTATTTTCGCTAATATATCAGCGTCTAATTTATCTTTCTTTTCGTAGCCTGACATAGTAGCTTGTGATACTCCTATTTCTTCGGCTAAAACTTCTTGTTTTTTACCTCGCCATTCTCTCCAACGACGTACATTCGGACCATGACTGTTTTTTGAAATTGTTGCTGTTTCCTCCATATAGCTTTAATTATTTTTGTTTTAGGCAAAAATAAGAATTTAATATGATTAATATTTTATTTCGTCTATAATATTTTAACAGTTAATTGAGTGATAATATTTTCTTTGTAATCAATATCATATTAACGGATATGATAGGTATTCTCAGCTTCTAGTCATTTCTTTGTCACTTCAAAGGAATTAATCCCTCATCTATCCCCTACTTTTTCCAATGAATAAGAATTGAGTTATTAAACAAAATTTTATTTCGTATGGAAGCAAAAGAAATTGAGAAGATTAAGGAGTATCTTAAAAACCTTAAGATGTTAGAGTTTAAGGAATGGGTTTATATGCCGGAAGAGTATAAAATCAGGCTACCGGAATATATTGGTAAAAATGTATTTTGGTTTATATGGAAAAACTAGAATTATTCCATTGAAGCAGAAAAAGGAACGTTTGAACTGTCTTTTTCTAGTCCTCCCTTAACCGTTAAATGCAAAATGAAAGGATTATATTGTGTAGATACTTATGGGTTTAATGATGATCCTTATGAAGAGCCGGAACCTCCAACAACTAATAAAATACGAACTTTATATGCAAGCCTTTTATTATCCCCTTTAGTTACTAAAGAGGATCTGATTTCTATCTTTGATGTCAATATTCAAAATGCAGATTCCTCATTAATTCAAAGTATTATTAAATAAACAAATAAAAGAGGGTGATTCGTTCTCCCTCTAATTTAGATTCTAATCCCTTTCTTTTTATTATCAGGTGACTGCCTTAATGACTGTACCTCTATATACTTTTTCCTGAACCAGTCCAACACATGTAAATTATCTATACTTAGACTGAGTTTGTTTATTGTGTTTGGGTCTTGCTCCAACCGTTTAACCAAGTTGCTTAATTGCTTATTATCCTCTTCAAGTTGCTTGACTTTTAAATTACCGAATAGGCTACTTATTGAATTGGTTATTTGTGTGGATGCATTTATCGTGCTGCTTTTAAGTTGTATTTCTACCTATACTTTATCATAAATAATACATACACGGACGGGAGCCTGTCCGTTTTTCAGTAGTTTGCCACGTTTAATAAAAAACAAAACACTCAATCTTTTTCGTTCCATACAGTTCAATTTTCAATGTTACAAAATTAGGAAATCGAACCGTAGACCTTGCTATGTAAAATAGCGCAACAAACTGTAAAAGAAAGAAGCAGGCATTCATTTGTGGGACTTTTTTTGCTTCAAATTTTAGTTCCACGAATAAGGACGTATAAAATGCTCTAAAACCCCTTATTTTGCTTATCCATAGAAAAGAAAAATCCCTGAACTTCTAAGAAATTCAGGGATCTTGTTTTGTAAGTGGTGCCACCAGGAATCGAACCGGGGACACAAGGATTTTCAGTCCTTTGCTCTACCAACTGAGCTATGGCACCATCATTGTTTCATTACGGGTGCAAAGATATGGAGTTTTTTTAATCTGCAAGCATTCATGCATGTTTTTTGATAAAAAAATGAACTTTATTTTTCAAACGTTCTCTCCGGAAAGTATAAAAAAGCCGGTTGAAATCAACCGGCTTTTCCGTATCTATCTCAATATTAACCTTGTTCTTTCAGAATCACGTCGTGTGCTCCCCCCTCCACAATACTGGTTGAAGAAACCAGCGTTATTTTGGCATCGGATTGTAATCCCGGGATCGTAATGGAACCACAACTACACATCGTCGCTTTGATTTTTCCTAAGGTTACCCGTAGGTTGTCTTTCATCTTTCCGGCATAGGGGACATAGCTATCTACTCCTTCTTCGAATTTCAGATTTTCAGTGCCTCCCATATCATAACGCTGCCAGTTCTGGGCACGGTTGGAACCTTCCCCCCAGTATTCTTTTACATAGTTACCACCGATACGGAGTTTTTTGGTTGGAGATTCATCAAAACGGGCAAAATAGCGCCCCATCATCAGGAAGTCAGCTCCCATGGCCAAGGCCAGTACCATATGGTAATCATGTACCAATCCTCCGTCACTACAGATAGGTACGTAGATTCCTGTTTTCTTCCTATACTCATCCCGCGCCTGAGCGACGTCGATCAGGGCAGTCGCCTGTCCGCGTCCGATCCCTTTCTGCTCGCGGGTAATACAGATGGATCCTCCACCAATACCGACTTTAATAAAGTCCGCTCCGGCGTTCACTAAGTATTCGAATCCTTCCTTATCCACCACGTTTCCCGCACCGACCAGGACTTTCTCTCCATAGGTCTCTTTAATCCATGCCAGGGTCTCATATTGCCATTCAGAGTAGCCATCGGAAGAATCTATACACAGGACATCCACACCAGCCTCTACCAAAGCCGGAACCCGTTCTTTGTAGTCACGGGTGTTGATCCCTGCACCGACCAATAATTTTTTATCTGCACCATGTAATTCATATGGATTTTCCCGATGGCTATCGTAGTCCTTCCGGAAAACAAAATAAGCCAGATTTTGATCTTTATCTATAATAGGCAATGCACTTAACCTATGCTCCCACAACTTCTGATTAGCTTCAGATAATGTCATACCAACTTCACCATAGACTAACTTATCAAAGGGAGTCATAAACTCCCGGACCTTCATCTGGTGATCATCTTTTTCAGCCCGGTAATCCCGGCTGGTCACTAATCCCAGCAATTTTCCATTCGGAGTTCCATCGGCTGTTATACCTAACGTATTGTGTCCGGTTCTCTCGACCATAGCAATTACATCCGCTAACGTATGATCCGGCGTCAGATTGGAGTCACTTACAACAAATCCGGCTTTGAATTTCTTCACTTTACGAACCATGTCCGCCTGGCTATCGATTGGCTGGGATCCGAATATAAAAGAAAGACCGCCATTACGCGCCAGTTCAATTGCCAATTCAGGACCTGAGACAGACTGCATGATAGCGGAGACAAATGGGATGTGAAGCTCGATTGCTGACTTTTGCCCTACCGGGTGCTTGACGAGGGGAGTTTTCAAAGACACATTGGAGGGGACACATTCTTTCGTAGTAAGCCCGGGAATCAGTAGATATTCTCCAAAGGTTCTTGAAACATCGTTTAAGTAAATTGCCATATGATTAATTTTTACTGGATAAAAGTTTAATCGTACAAAATTAATCATTTCTGCTGACATTCTCATGGTTTGGGTATTTTTTTCAATAACTATAACATAGATCCTACCCCACTTAAGAACAGTTCCTTTGATAAACCTTTCCCTGCTCCGGAGTGTTGTAAAAGAAATGAATGATAGGCTACTATTATTTAATAAACCCAGGCAATCACCGGTCATACCGGAAAAACGATATCAATTTCTAATACATATTTCGGAATGAAAATAGTTATTGACAGAGCAGAATCCCGTGGATTTGCACATCATGGCTGGCTAAAGACCTATCATACCTTTAGTTTTGCTGATTACTACAATCCGGACCGCATCCAATTTGGTATGCTCCGGGTTTTAAATGACGATACAGTAGCTCCTATGGAGGGATTCGGAATGCATCAGCATAAAAATATGGAAGTGATCTCCATTCCCTTAAAAGGTTATCTGCGACATGGTGACAGTATACAAAACAGCGAAGTGATCACGCCGGGGGATATACAGGTGATGAGTGCCGGAACCGGTATTTTTCATAGTGAATACAATGATAGCCCGGATGAAATGCTGGAATTTCTTCAAATATGGGTATTTCCCCAACAAGAGAATACACCTCCTCATTATAAAAGTTATAATATACGTCCTGTTCTTAAACAGGATCAGTTGTCCCTGATTATCTCTCCGGATGGAGACGCACCGGTATCTATTCTACAGGATGCCTGGTTTTCGTTAGGTAACCTGCGAAAAGGGGTTAAACAGGAGTATACACTGCATAGTGTCCGGACAGGGGTCTATATTTTTGTGATAGAAGGAGAAGTACTCGCAGAAAATACACCTCTATATCATAGAGATGGAGCAGGATTCAGTGAAACAACCAGCGTGACCATAGAAGCAAAAAAGGATTCTTATATTTTAGTGATGGAAGTTCCCATGAAATAAAAAGAGGTAAAAAATGAGGGAATTCCACAAGTAAAACAAGAAATTGAAAAATTTACGATTTATAAGTAATTACCCCGAGAGGGGTTACAAGTGAATAACCCCGGGTAGGCACCCGGGGGATGTAGGCGAAACCCCTCTCCTCAACAACCCTGAAAGGGTTGAACCCACTGCCGGGGTTCATAGTGTGTGGCTGCTTTATACCACGGGTTTCACCCGCGGTTATTCACATTCAAGCCCTTTGGGCTTACAATCTGCAACTTTGTCAAAGAGCATATACACTTTTGGGACACCTCTACGGATCCTTATTTGTTAATCAATGTTCTTTGTCACACAGAAAGTTGATCATCCGGTGGATAGCACGGCTACAGGCCGGACAGAAAGGGGCATAATCTCTCATCATGCAATGGTCCATTGGACGATAGATTCCTTTGGATAAATAACCACCTCCTTCAAATACTCCCAGACCTTCTTTATACGGCTCTTCCAAAGGGGTAGGTACAGGAACGGCTGCCGGTAAAAGATCTTTCCACTTACTATCGAAATCCACTAAAGTGGTGATATTAGGTTCCCAGGGTTCATATTCCAGGTTGTAGAAATCATTATAGGCCACTTCTGAAGAGAAATACTCATCTGCCAGACCTGCAAAGCTATGCCCCAGTTCATGCACAAAAACGACCGGTGTCCTTTCATTGTCGGCTGTGCCGATCGCATAGAAATTATACATTCCTCCACCACCGTACATTTCGGTATTGACCAGAATAAAAATAGCATCACAGGGGACATTCCACACAGCATCCCGGATGGATTTCATATCGGGAGTAGTCAAATAACGATCCACTCCGAAGGTATAGTAGCCCGAATTCAATGCGGTATTTTTAAAGATTCCCTTACCGGAAACATCCGTACCGGATTCTTCGGAAACCAAACCGACAGCCCAGACATTGAAGTCATCCTGCCGATTGTCATAAGGTGGAGTCTGAAAAAGAATATCCGAGAACCGTTTTGCATCGGCTTCGAATTTATCCTGCTCACCGGCCGTATATCCTTCTGCTAAAAACACCAGATCCACTTTGCCGGAAGATGCTCCTTTATATTGAATCTGTGTGATTTTATTTTCCTTCAACTTCCCTCTGTCTATAAAAATACTGGCAGGGTCTACTGTTTGTTTTAACAACGGATAGAACTTCATGTCTTTTTTATCCCGTGCCGCGATTTCCAGCAGGATCTCTTTTTTAGGGAAAGGAACGGACACACTATTGGTCCAGGATTGCACTTCGGTACGGGCCTGGTCTGTAGTCATCCATTCTTCAAACAGCGTATTGAAACTACGGGAATAGATCAGTTGCTGCGTAGTCTTATCATATACGTTTACATAGTAGCCTCCGTAATGAAAATCATCGATCAGGTTTTTCACAGGTCCTGCCCACACGGGCTCTTCCCGCAATTGCTGTAAAGCAGCAGACTGAGAAGTGGCATTTCCGCTCAAAGCAAAATCAACACGCAGGCTTTTAAGTTCAAAATAATCATGAAAGTTCTGTTGAGCATAGCCGGACAAAGAAAAAAACAGGCAGGTCAAAACAAGAGATACGTGTGTCTTCATCATATTATTTTCTGGTAGATAATCGATTTATTTATCAGGCTTCTCCCTGCATCCCTCCGATAGGTGGTATAAAATCTTCAAAGTTGGCAGTAGATGAATTTTGCTGGGACTCAAATTTGGCAATATTATCCTGCAAAGCGAATAAAAGACGCTTAGCATTATCCGGTGTCAGAATAACCCGGCTCTTTACCTTTACTTTAGGAACTCCCGGAACGACCCGGATAAAGTCCAGAATAAACTCAGAGGAAGAATGAGAGATCACGGCTAAATTTGAATAAATACCTTGCGCAACTTCATCGGTTAACTCCACCTGTATTTCATTCGTTTGATTGTTTTTTTCCATATTCTTTATATTTAGATAAGATGATTATTCATACAAATATACGATTAAAAATACAATAAAATAAAAAAAACGGCGACCTTCACAGGTGACCGTTTCCAAGTTGTGTTTTTAATTCTCAATTCTTTAGACCAATGTAAAAATATTCTTGTATTCTATAGTTCCATTTTTCAATATCAAAATGAATATCCTAAGTGCTAATTTTATTTTTACAATGTTACAAATATAAAATGATTCAATGCATGCGCCAAATACTATTTTTACAATAAATGATACTATTTCGTCATATTATAGGTCAGATTTACATTTATACCTTAAACCGGCTCTTAAAAAACGTTTCTCTGTAGGCTGTGGGGGTACTTCCCCGCCGTCTCTTGAAGAGCCGGTTAAAATGGGAAAGATTATTAAACCCGCTCTTATAGCAAATCTCTGAGATGGTATCACTGGTATCTATCAAACGACAGGCAGCCGCGGAAATACGTATTTCATTCAAATTATCTATCAATGTTTTTCCGGTCCACTTTTTCAGGAACCGGGTCAGGGATGCCTCACTCATATTCATAAGAGAAGAGATCTCTTCTAAGGTCACCGTCCGGTGATAGTTCTCGTGGAGATATAACATAATATATTCTAAGCGGTCACAATCCCGGTTGGTTAATTCCGAATTATTGGAGGAGGCATTTAAACGCCGGAAAGCGTCATCCTCAGACAGGGTCTTCAATATATCAATTAATAATAAAAGATTCCTAAAGGAATCCGGTACGTCTTCGGATAACTTTCTGAGTTTAGGTTGGATCTGAATGATCATTTGCCGGCTGAAAGTCAATCCCTGTACGGCGTTTTCAAACATATTCCGGATACTTCTGAAATGTCTTTTATTGATAAAACTATCAAACAGGCTACGATTAAACTGGATCGTGATCTCTGTCACATTTTTGAAGTTGCAGGTATGGTTAGAAAAACCATGTTTGATCCCTCCCGCAATCAGTACCAGATCCAGGTCACCGATCTCCTCAATAGAGTCTTCTACCACCCGGATAGCTCCTTTTGCATTTTCAAGATAGTTCAGTTCAAATTCCGGATGAATATGCATCGGATAGGCAAACGCTTTCTTTGAGCGTTGCATCACCATAAAACAGTCTTCCGCTGATAATGGCGTTATTTCTCTCAGAACTTCCATGGCTTTAAAGGTTACTTATGGGATCTTTAAATAGTATCAGATAACAAATGTAAAAGGAAGTTAGCAATTATACAAATCAGAAATAAAAAAAGGCTACCGGAAAAACCGGTAGCCTTTTTAAAATATATCTATACGATTAATTAGTCGTTTGCCATCGAATTGAATTCTACCACGTTTTTACGGTTGGCATAAATACGTTCAAATTCATCTTTAGCACCTACTACTAATTCGTCAAAACCACGTTGTCCGGTTCCCGCCGGAATCAGGTGACCACAGATCACATTTTCCTTCAGACCTTCCAGACGGTCTACTTTACCATTGATAGCAGCTTCGTTCAATACTTTAGTTGTTTCCTGGAAGGAAGCAGCTGACATGAAGCTGGTCGTCTGTAACGCTGCACGGGTAATACCCTGCAGGATCTGGTTGGCTGTAGCCGGAATAGCATCACGCACTTCAACCGTTTTCAGGTCACGACGTTTCAGCATACTGTTCTCATCTCTCAGCTTACGGGCAGTGACGATCTGTCCGGCATGCATCGTCTGGGAATCTCCTGCATCCATAACCACTTTTTTACCCCAGATACGATCGTTTTCATCCATTACATCCAGCTTATCAACGATCTGCTGTTCAAGGAAACGGGTATCTCCGGGTTCAACCACCTCTGCTTTACGCATCATCTGGCGAACGATCACCTCAAAGTGTTTATCGTTGATCTTCACACCCTGCAGACGGTAGACATCCTGCACTTCATTCACGATATATTCCTGAACAGCAGTAGGACCTTTAATGGCAAGGATATCGGATGGAGTGGTAGCACCATCTGACAATGGCATACCCGCACGGATATAGTCATTTTCCTGAACCAATAGCTGTTTAGACAATGGAACCATGTATTTCTTCACCTCTCCTAATTTAGAAGTAACAGTGATCTCACGGTTACCGCGCTTGATCTTTCCGAAACCAACTTCACCATCGATCTCAGAAACAACAGCCGGGTTAGATGGGTTACGGGCTTCAAACAACTCGGTTACACGAGGAAGACCTCCGGTGATATCACCAGCCTTACCCACTGCACGAGGGATCTTCACCAATACTTCCCCTGCTCTTACCGCATCTCCGTTTTCTTTCACTACGTGAGCTCCTAATGGAAGAGAATAGTTCTTCAGATAATTACCATCTTCGTCCACAATATGAGCGGCCGGAGCTTTGGTTTTATCTTTGGATTCGATAATGATCTTTTCTTTCAAACCGGTAGTCTCATCACTTTCTACTTTATAAGTAACGTTTTCAACTACGTTTTCAAATTCGATCTTACCACTAACCTCTGATACGATCACGGCGTTGAATGGGTCCCATTCTATAATTACATCTCCCTTCTTAATGGTATCACCATGCTGGAAAAACAGCTTGGAACCATAAGGGATATTATGAGTTAACAAGACGATCTTGGTATTCGGATCTACAATACGCATTTCCGCCAGACGGCTAATCACTACCTGATGAGCTTTATCTGTTCCTTCTTCCGCAGTTACGGCACGTAACTCTTCGATTTCCAGAATACCATCATATTTAGAAGTAATGTTATTTTCTGTTGCGATGTTAGAAGCGATACCCCCTACGTGGAACGTACGCAGTGTCAACTGGGTACCCGGCTCACCGATAGATTGTGCAGCGATCACACCCACAACCTCACCTCTCTGAACCATCCGTCCGGTCGCCAGGTTACGTCCGTAACACTTGGCACACACACCTTTCTTGGATTCACAGGTAAGAATGGAACGGATCTCCACATTTTCCAATGGAGATTCCTGAATCTTCTTCGCAGCATCTTCCCGGATTTCTTCGCCTGATTCCACAATCAACTCACCGGTTAACGGATGTTGAATATCATGTACGGAAACACGGCCTAAGATACGTTCATAGAGAGAAGCAATCACTTCTTCGTTATTCTTCAACTCTGTACAGATCAGACCACGCAGGGTTCCACAGTCTTCTTCATTGATGATCACATCATGCGATACGTCTACCAGACGACGGGTCAGGTAACCCGCATCCGCCGTTTTCAAAGCGGTATCCGCCAAACCTTTACGGGCACCGTGGGTAGAGATAAAGTACTCTAACACAGACAGACCTTCTTTAAAGTTTGAAAGGATCGGGTTCTCAATGATCTGACCACCTTCAGAACCACTCTTCTGAGGTTTCGCCATCAAACCACGCATGCCGGATAGCTGACGGATCTGCTCTTTCGATCCACGGGCTCCGGAATCCATCATCATAAACACAGAGTTAAATCCGTCATTATCTTCTGTCAGCTGTTTGATCAGGATAGAAGACAGTTTATTGTTGATGTGGGTCCAGGTATCAATAATCTGGTTATAACGTTCATTGAACGTAATGAATCCCATATTATAGCTATCCAGGATCTGAGCCACTTCCTGGTCTCCCTGTTTGATCAACTCCTCTTTTTCAGCCGGGATCAGTACGTCCGCTAAGTTAAAGGACAGACCTCCTTTGAAGGCCATGTAATAACCCAGGTTCTTAATATCATCCAGGAATTGAGCCGTACGTGCTACCCCGCAGGTTTTAATAACCATACCGATAATATCACGCAGTGCTTTCTTTCCTAAAAGTTCATTTACATATCCTACCTCTTTCGGAACGAATTCATTCACCATGACACGTCCTACGGAAGTTTCAATCATTCTTCTGACCGGTTCACCGTTTTCATCAATGTCATCGACATATACCTTAATCGGTGCATGGATGGCCACCTTCTTTTCATTGTAAGCAATGGTAGCTTCTTCAACACCATAGAAAGTAAGTCCTTCCCCTTTGGTGCCACGACGAAGTTTAGTGATATAGTACAATCCAAGTACCATATCCTGTGAAGGAACGGTAACAGGTGCACCATTCGCCGGATTCAGAATGTTGTGGGAAGCCAGCATTAACATCTGCGCTTCTAATACAGCTTCATTCCCTAACGGCAAATGGACAGCCATCTGGTCCCCGTCAAAGTCGGCATTGAACGCCGTACAGGCTAACGGGTGTAACTGGATTGCTTTTCCTTCGATCAGCTTAGGCTGGAAGGCCTGTATACCCAAACGGTGCAGCGTTGGTGCACGGTTCAGTAAAACAGGATGACCTTTCATCACATATTCCAGAATATCCCAAACCACAGGCTCTTTCCGGTCTACGATCTTTTTTGCAGATTTAACCGTTTTAACGATACCCCGTTCGATCAATTTACGGATAATAAAAGGCTTATATAATTCGGCTGCCATATTTTTAGGCAAACCACATTCGTGCATTTTTAACTCAGGACCTACCACGATAACCGAACGGGCAGAATAGTCCACACGCTTACCTAACAGGTTCTGACGGAAACGTCCCTGTTTCCCTTTCAAACTATCTGAAAGAGATTTCAACGGACGGTTTGCATCTGTTTTAACAGCACTTGATTTACGTGAGTTATCAAATAACGAGTCAACCGCTTCCTGAAGCATACGTTTTTCATTACGCAGGATCACCTCCGGAGCCTTGATATCGATCAATCTTTTCAGACGGTTATTACGGATAATCACACGACGATACAGGTCATTCAGGTCAGAAGTGGCAAAACGGCCTCCATCCAATGGTACCAACGGACGCAATTCCGGCGGAATAACCGGTACTACTTTCACGATCATCCATTCCGGACGGTTACGGCCTCTGGATGCACGGAAAGATTCTACCACCTGCAAACGTTTCAACGCTTCGTTCTTACGCTGCTGGGAAGTATCCGTACTGACACGGTAGCGAAGATCATACGAAAGAGAATCCAGATCTAAACGGGCTAACAGATCATACACCGCTTCTGCTCCGATCTTAGCAATAAATTTGTTCGGATCAGAGTCATCCAACATCTGATTTTCTTTTGGCAGATTATCCAGGATCTGCAGGTATTCTTCTTCTGACAGAAGATCTAATTCTACCACATCTTCATTGATACCCGGCTGAATAACCACATATCTTTCATAGTAGATGATAGAATCTAATTTTTTGGTAGGAATCCCTAATAAATAACCAATTTTATTAGGTAAAGAGCGGAAGTACCAGATATGAGCTACAGGAACTACTAAGTGGATATGTCCCATACGTTCACGACGAACTTTCTTTTCTGTAACTTCTACCCCGCAACGATCGCAGACAATACCTTTATAACGGATCCGTTTGTATTTACCGCAATGGCATTCGTAATCCTTGATAGGACCAAAAATACGCTCACAGAACAAACCGTCACGTTCAGGCTTGTAAGTACGATAGTTAATCGTTTCCGGTCTCAGGACTTCACCGCTTGAATTCTCCAGAATTTCTTCAGGCGAGGCCAGACCGATGGTTATTTTTGAAAAGTTACTCTTTATCTTGTTTTCTTTTCTAAAAGCCATGTTATATTATTTATAAAGAGTTATCAATTTGTAAAGCAGACGAGCCAAAACTCATCTGCCTTATATGGTTGTTGAATTAATCCAGAGTGAAACTTAAACCAAGACCACGTAATTCGTGAAGCAATACGTTCAACGACTCAGGGATACCCGGATTTGGCATCGGTTCACCTTTCACGATCGCTTCATACGCTTTCGAACGGCCAACGACGTCATCCGACTTGATAGTAAGAATTTCCTGTAAGATATGCGCTGCACCGAATGCTTCCAGTGCCCACACCTCCATCTCTCCGAAACGCTGGCCCCCGAACTGTGCCTTACCACCCAACGGCTGTTGTGTAATAAGTGAGTATGGACCAATCGAACGGGCATGCATTTTATCATCTACCATGTGACCTAATTTCAGGAAGTAGGTTACCCCTACCGTAGCCGGCTGGTCAAATTTCTCACCGGTACCACCATCATACAGATAAGTTTTACCGTAACGTGGAATACCCGCCTTGTCTGTCCATTCATTCAGATCATCCAAAGATGCACCATCAAAGATTGGAGTAGCAAATTTTACATCCATTGTCTGGCCTGCCCATCCTAACACAGCTTCAAAGATCTGTCCTAAGTTCATACGGGAAGGTACCCCCAGTGGATTCAAACAGATATCAACAGGTGTTCCGTCTTCCAGGAAAGGCATATCTTCCTGGCGAACAATCTTGGAAACAATACCTTTATTTCCGTGACGGCCTGCCATCTTATCTCCCACCTGAATCTTACGTTTCTTCGCAATATAGACTTTAGCCATCTGAACAATACCGGTAGGAAGTTCATCCCCAATCGTCAGGTCAAACTTCTTACGTCTCAATTCTGCATCCAGCTCTTTAAATTTCTTCAGATAATTCAGGATGACTTGTTTGATCAGGTCATTTTTATGATCATCGGTAGTCCATTTACTTACCTGAATAGCGCTATAATCAAGACCCTCCAGATCCTTACGGGAGAACTTAGCACCTTTAGCAATTACCTCTGTATTCATGTAATCTTTTACACCCTGAGAGGTTTTACCATTGGTCAGTACTAATAATTTTTCAACTAATACATTTTTCAGCTCTGCCAGTTTTTCTTCGTACTCTTCATCTAATTTCGGAAGAATGGCTTTGTCTGTCAATCTTGATTTGCGTTTCTTAACGGCTTTTGAGAACAGGCTTGTTTCAATCACCACTCCACGTAGAGAAGGAGTAGCCTTCAAAGAAGCGTCTTTTACATCACCTGCTTTATCACCAAAGATCGCACGTAATAGTTTTTCTTCCGGAGAAGGATCCGATTCCCCTTTCGGAGTGATCTTACCAATCAGGATATCCCCGGGTTCAATACGTGCCCCTACACGAACGATTCCCCGTTCGTCCAGGTCCTTAGTCGCTTCTTCACTTACATTCGGAATATCAGAAGTTAATTCTTCCATACCACGTTTAGTCTCACGGACTTCCAGAATATATTCATCCACGTGGATAGAAGTAAAGAAGTCTTCACGTACCATACGTTCGTTTAACACGATCGCATCCTCATAGTTATATCCTTTCCATGGCATATACGCAACTTTTACGTTACGTCCCAACGCCAATTCACCTTTCTGAGTGGAATAACCTTCTGTCAGGATCTGACCGGCAGTTACCCGCTGACCACGTTCACAGATCGGACGAAGGTCTACAGTGGTGCTCTGGTTCGTTTTACGCCATTTCGGAATATAATATGTCTTAACCGCATCATCGAAGCTTACAAATTCTTCGTCTTCAGAACGGTCATATTTTATTTTAATACAAGTAGAATCTACAAATACAATTTCTCCTTCGCGTTCGGCTACGATCTGCGTACGGGAATCTCTTGCCACCTGGGCCTCAATACCTGTACCTACGATTGGAGAATCTGTACGTAACAAAGGAACTGCCTGACGCATCATGTTAGATCCCATCAATGCACGGTTCGCATCATCATGTTCCAGGAATGGAATCAGGGAAGCTGCAATAGAGGCAATCTGGGTAGGAGACACGTCCATCAGTTTTACTTCTGTCGGAGGTACTACCGGGAAGTCCGCTTCCAATCTGGATTTTACTTTATTCCGGATAAACCGGCCTTCATCATCCAAAGGAGCATTTCCCTGCGCGATCATCATGTGTTCTTCTTCCTCCGCTGTGTAATAAGCAAGACCTTCCGGTGAGAAATCCACCTGGCAATTCTCCACCTTACGATAAGGAGTTGCAATGAAGCCCAGATCATTGATCTTCGCATATACACAAAGGGAAGAGATCAAACCGATATTCGGTCCTTCCGGAGTCTCAATCGGACACAAACGACCATAATGCGTGTAGTGAACGTCACGAACTTCAAATCCGGCACGCTCTCTGGAAAGACCACCCGGGCCTAACGCAGACAGACGACGTTTATGGGTAATTTCAGCCAACGGGTTGGTCTGGTCCATAAACTGAGATAAAGCATTGGTTCCGAAGAATGAATTCACCACAGAAGAAATAGTCTTCGCGTTGATCAGGTCAATCGGAGTAAATACTTCATTATCGCGCACATTCATACGTTCACGAACTGTACGTGACATACGAGCCAGACCAATACCAAACTGGTTATATAGCTGCTCACCTACCGTACGCACACGACGGTTACTCAAGTGGTCGATATCATCCACGATCGCTTTTGAATTAATCAATTCGATCAGATATTTGATGATCTCGATTATATCTTCTTTTGTTAAAACCTTTACGTCATCACTGGTAGTCAGGCCTAACTTTTTATTAATTCTATAACGTCCTACTTCACCCAGATCATATCTCTTTTCTGAGAAGAACAGGTTCGTGATCACTTCACGTGCACTGGCCTCATCTGCAGGTTCAGCATTTCTCAACTGTCTGTAGATGTATAATACAACTTCTTTCTCCGAGTTACTCGGGTCTTTCTGTAGGGTATTATAAATAATTGCAAAATCAGCCAGATTCTGATCCTCCCGATGCAAAAGAATATTTTGCGTACCGGAATCCAGAATAGCTTCTATATTGTCATTATCCAGAACCGATTCACGGTCGATAATCACATCATTACGTTCAATAGAAACAACCTCACCTGTATCTTCATCAACAAAGTCTTCTACCCATGTTTTCAGTACACGTGCCGCCAGCTTACGGCCTACTAATTTTTTCAGATTAGTCTTCGTAACTTTAACCTCTTCTGCCAGATTGAAGATTTCCAGAATATCTCTATCGCTTTCAAAACCAATAACTCTTAAAAGAGCAGTTACAGGCAATTTCTTTTTACGGTCAATGTAAGCGTACATCACATTATTGACGTCTGTCGCAAACTCGATCCATGAACCCTTAAATGGGATAATACGTGCAGAATACAGTTTCGTTCCATTCGCATGTGTACTCTGTCCGAAGAATACACCCGGAGAACGGTGTAATTGAGATACAACAACACGCTCGGCACCATTTATCACAAAGGTACCCCTTTCTGTCATATAGGGGATAGGGCCCAGATACACATCCTGGATCACGGTATCAAAATCTTCGTGGTCCGGATCTGCACAATATAGTTTTAATTTTGCTTTTAACGGTACACTATAGGTCAGTCCACGGGCAATACATTCGTCGATAGTATAACGTGGAGGATCAATATAGTAGTCTAAGAACTCCAACACAAAATTATTACGGGTATCTACAATCGGAAAGTTTTCTGCAAATACCTTATACAAACCCTCCTTTTTTCTCTTTTCCGGAGGTGTGTCAAGTTGAAGAAAGTCTTGGAATGACTTCAATTGTACTTCGAGAAAGTCCGGATACGGAAGTGAATTTTTTATCGAAGCAAAATTAACTCTTTGGTTTACAGCTGTTGAAGACATTTAGTAAGGAATTTATTGAACTTAATGAAAATAAAGACACAAAAAGGTTAAGACTCCCCGAAACCGGGGACTCTTAACCAACTCACCTGATTTACAGGTTTTAATATTATTTAAGCTCAACTTCAGCTCCAGCTTCTTCCAAACTTTTCTTTAATCCTTCAGCTTCAGCTTTATCAACCCCTTCTTTCAGGTTGCTAGGAGCTCCGTCTACTAAATCTTTAGCTTCTTTCAAACCAAGACCAGTTAATTCTTTCACCAGCTTAACGATTGCTAATTTATTAGCACCAGCGGCTTTCAACACTACATCGAAAGAAGTTTTTTCTTCTGCAGCGGCAGCAGCACCACCAGCAGGAGCAGCAACAGCAACAGCTGCAGCAGCAGGTTCAATACCATATTCTTCTTTAAGGATTGTAGCCAATTCGCTAACTTCTTTTACTGTCAAGTTTACTAATTGTTCAGCAATAGCTTTCAAATCTGCCATTTTTGTATAGTTTAAATGATTTGTTTATCTGTGTAATTAAAATTATCTTTCTTCCAGAGTTTTCAATACTCCGTGAATAGTTTGTCCTGATGAAGTAAGAGCAGAAATAACGTTCTTTGCCGGAGATTCCAACAATGCAATAACATCTGCAATAAGTTCGTTCTTGCTCTTGATATTTACCAAAGCATCCAGGTTTTCAGCACCTACATAGAAGCTTTCCTGTACATAGGCAGCTTTTAACTGAGATTTACCTTCTCCTTTTGTATCTTTTGTAAAATCTTTAATCAGGCGAGCAGGTACATTTGCTACATTCGAGAACATGATGGCTGTATTACCCTTCAGGCTGTCATACAGCGGAGTGAAATCTCCTTCCTGATTCTCCAATGCTTTTTTAAGCAATGTATTCTTTACAACTACCAATTTCACTTCCTGTTTGAAACATTCTCTTCTCAGCGTGCTGGTTTTTTCAGCATTCAGAGCTTCGATATCTGTCAAATAGAAGTTAGAGAACTCTTTCAGAGTTTCTGTCAGTTGTCCTATAACAGCGCTTTTATCTTCCTTTCTCATCGTTCAATTGTTTTATTAATTTTCTTCAACTGATTTAGGGTCTATTTTAATACCCGGGCTCATAGTACTTGAAAGATAAATGCTCTTTATATATGTACCTTTAGCTGCAGACGGTTTCAACTTAAGCAATGTTGAAATAAACTCTTTCGCATTGTCACGGATCTGGTCAGCATCGAAAGATACTTTACCAATGGATGTGTGAACAATACCGGTTTTGTCTACTTTAAAGTCGATCTTACCTTGTTTAACGTCTTTAACTGCCTGGCCAACATCATTGGTTACAGTTCCGCTCTTTGGGTTAGGCATCAGACCACGAGGTCCTAATACTCTACCTAAAGCACCGATCTTACCCATGATAGAAGGCATGGTGATAATCACGTCAATATCAGTCCAACCGCCTTTAATTTTAGCTATATATTCATCTAATCCGACATAATCCGCACCAGCTGCAGTCGCTTCGGCTTCTTTGTCAGGTGTACACAATGCGAGAACCCTAACCTGCTTTCCGGTTCCGTGAGGTAATGAAACCACACCTCTAACCATCTGATTCGCTTTACGGGGATCTACACCTAAACGAACGTCTACATCCACAGAGGCATCGAATTTAGAAGTAGTAATTTCTTTTACTAATGCTGATGCTTCCTTTAATGTGTATGCTTTCCCAGCTTCAATCTTGCCCAAAGCCAACTTTTGATTTTTTGTAAGTTTACTCATTTCAATTGAAGATTATTAATTATTACCCGGGAATGTCCCTTTAACAGTGATACCCATACTTCTTGCTGTACCTGCCACCATTTTCATAGCTGCATCTACAGTAAAGCAGTTTAGATCGACTAATTTGTCTTCAGCAATCGCTTTTACCTGATCCCAGGTAATTTCCGCAACTTTTTTACGGTTTGGCTCAGCTGATCCACCTTTTAACTTAGCAGCTTCCATTAACTGGATCGCTACCGGAGGTGTTTTAACAACAAAGTCGAAAGACTTGTCCGCATAATAAGTAATTACCACTGGTAATACTTTTCCGGCTTTGTCCTGGGTTCTGGCATTAAATTGCTTGCAAAACTCCATAATATTAATACCCTTGGAACCTAAGGCAGGTCCTACTGGGGGAGAAGGGTTTGCTGCTCCTCCTTTAATTTGCAATTTGATTTGTCCAGCAACTTCTTTAGCCATTTTCTAAAATTTTTAGATATATAACATCAAAAACGGAAAAGATAAAGCGATTCGTAACAATGCTTTATTCTTTTTCTACTTGCATATAGCCCAACTCAAGCGGGGTCTTACGACCGAAGATCTTAACCATTACTTTAAGTTTCTTCTTCTCGGTGTTGACTTCTTCAATTACTCCACTAAAACCATTGAATGGTCCGAAAGTAACTTTTACGTTTTCGCCAACGTAGAATTGGATATCCAGATCTTCCTGTTGCTCCTGCAATTCGTCTACCGTACCTAAAATACGACTTACTTCCGCCGGACGTAGAGGAACCGGATTTTCCGATCCACCAAGAAACCCGATGACATTAGGGATGTTTCTCAAACGATGGGCAACTTCACCAACCAAAGCCGCTTCTACTAAAACATAACCAGGCAAGTAGGCTCTTTCTTTCATTACCTTCTTGCCATTCCGTACAGTAAAAGTTTTTTCGGTAGGAATCAGTACCTGTGCTACATATTCACCTAAGTCCGTATTCTTCAATTCAGCCTCCAGATATTCTCTAACCTTATTCTCTTTACCACTAATGGCACGAAGAACATAAAATTTCTTTTCAATATCAGACATATCAAAAACTGAATTAGAAGATTCTTTCGTAGATGAAACGCATTACATTTTCAAAGCCCATATCCACTACAAAAATTAATGCTGCAATTATAAGGGAAGCGATCATAACAACCACAGCACTATTGGAAAGTTCGGTTCTTGTAGGCCAAGAAACTTTATAAACAAGCTCGTTATAAGATTCCTTAATATAAGCAATTATTTTCTTCATCGAATCTATAGATTTTTTTGCACGGAAAGAGAGGCTCGAACTCCCGACACCTGGTTTTGGAGACCAGTGCTCTACCAACTGAGCTATTTCCGTATAATAGCCGGCCTGCTATCAAGTCGGCTATGAGTGATATAGAATTAGTCTAATAATTCTGTAATCTGACCAGCACCTACAGTACGTCCACCTTCACGGATCGCGAAACGAAGACCTTCACTACAAGCAACCGGGTAGATCAATTCTACAGTAATGGTTACGTTATCACCAGGCATTACCATTTCTGTTCCTTCAGGAAGAGTGATTTCACCTGTAACGTCCAATGTACGGATATAGAACTGAGGACGATATTTGTTGTGGAATGGAGTGTGACGACCACCTTCTTCTTTTTTCAGGATATATACCTCAGCTTTCACACGAGAGTGAGGAGTTACTTTTCCCGGGTGGGTGATAACCATACCACGTTTGATTTCATTTTTGTCGATGCCACGAAGCAACAGACCTACGTTGTCACCAGCCTGACCTTCGTCAAGGATCTTACGGAACATTTCAACACCTGTTACAACTGATTTCTTGTTTTCAGCTCCCAGACCAATGATCTGAACTTCTTCACCGGTTTTGATGATACCAGTTTCGATACGACCTGTAGCTACAGTACCACGACCAGTGATAGAGAACACGTCTTCAACAGGCATCAGGAATGGTTTGTCTACTTCACGTGGAGGCAGCGGAATCCATGTATCACAAGCTTCCATCAGCTCCATGATTTTGTCTTCCCATTGTGCATCACCGTTCAATCCACCCAGAGCAGAACCGCGGATAACAGGAGTGTTGTCACCGTCAAAGTTGTAGAAAGAAAGAAGTTCTCTCATTTCCATTTCAACCAATTCCAACATTTCTTCGTCATCCACCATGTCACATTTGTTCATGAAAACAACCAATTTAGGTACGTTTACCTGACGTGCCAAAAGGATGTGTTCACGAGTCTGAGGCATAGGACCATCAGTAGCAGCTACTACAATGATAGCACCATCCATCTGAGCAGCACCGGTAACCATGTTCTTAACGTAGTCGGCGTGACCCGGACAGTCAACGTGAGCATAGTGACGGTTTGCAGTCTGATACTCTACGTGAGCCGTGTTAATAGTAATACCTCTTTCTTTTTCTTCCGGAGCGTTATCGATAGAATCGAATGAACGTAATTCAGAAAGACCTTTTTTTGCTAATACAGTAGTAATAGCAGCAGTCAAAGTTGTTTTACCGTGGTCAACGTGGCCAATAGTACCAATGTTAACGTGGGGTTTCGATCTGTCAAAATGTTCTTTTGCCATAACTTAATTGTTCTTTATTTGATTAATGATCATATTCTTTTCCAAAATAATCTGAGCCGGTGCCGAGACTTGAACTCGGGACCTCTTCCTTACCAAGGAAGTGCTCTACCGCTGAGCTACACAGGCATAAGAGCGGAAGACGGGACTCAAACCCGCGACCCTCAGCTTGGAAGGCTAATGCTCTATCAACTGAGCTACTTCCGCAATTTTTGCACGATTAGTCTATTGCATCAACCCATCTCTTTCTTCAAAAAGATTGACTCGTTCAACAAACCGGTCTGGTGGGCAGTGATGGATTCGAACCACCGAAGGCGTAAGCCAGCTGAGTTACAGTCAGCCCCATTTGGCCACTCTGGTAACTGCCCATTTAATTGACAATTGAAAATGGATAATTGAAAATTAACTCAACGATCCTTACAATTGTAGAAGTTCACAACATTTCTTTTTAATGGAAATTGTACACCTCCGTGAACAATCGTCAATTTTCTTTGTTTTTGAATTGTCAATTGTCCATTATCAATTGTCAATTCTTTTGAGCCTCTTGTCGGATTCGAACCAACGACCCCGAGATTACAAATCACGTGCTCTGGCCAACTGAGCTAAAGAGGCGTAAACTGCTTTCGCTAAAACAGCCGTTTCACTACAAGGGCGAAACGGCTGCAAATTTAGTTATTATTTCTTACGTACCAAATTTATCCACTGTTTTTTTACTTGGCTCGTGCTTTTTCTTTGAATTTTAGCAACTGTTTAGATAAAGCTTCTGCACATTCATCGACTGCCTCCTCAAAAGTGTCTGCTGTTTTCTCTGCAAACAAATCTCCATTCTTTATCTTTAACTTAATAGAGGCATTTTTATTTTGTGCTGTTTCCGGCTTAATCACCTTCAATATCACTTCTGCTAATATAATACCATCAAAATATTGTTCCAGCTTTGACACCTTCTTTTGCACAAACGCTTCTAATTGTTCTGAAGCGTCAAAATGAATAGATTGAATTCTAATGTCCATAAAAACCTCCTTCTTTATTTAGCCCTTGGATGGGCATGATACACTTTTTTTAGCTCCTCAAAGGTTGTATGAGTATACACACTGGTTGAAGCCAGACTACTATGTCCTAATAATTCTTTCACGGCATTCAATTCCGCGCCATTATTCAGCATACTGGTTGCGAATGAATGCCTCAACACGTGGGGACTACGTTTAGATAAAGTAGAGATATCCGACAAACTGTTTTTCACAATATAGTAAACCATACCCGTTGACAACTGCCGGCCATCTTTCCTTACCAGAAACCAATCCTCCTTTACCGCGACCGCACGGTCCCGAATCTCCAGATAGGCAAGCATCAATTCCTTCAGGTTTTCAGCAAAGGGAATTAGCCTTTGCTTATTACGCTTTCCTGTCACCCGGATCAAACAGGCATCAAAATCAACATCGGAATCTTTTATTCCTATCAACTCCGAACGCCTGACTCCGGTCACATATAACACCTCCAGGATCAACCGGTCTCTTACTCCATCAAACGAATCATCAAAACGATCTCCATCCAGCAACAGATCCATTTCACTTTCCCTCACAAAATAAGGTAAGGATTTCTTTGCTTTAGGGCCATTGATCAAACGCAAGGGATTGGCAGGAATTTCCCCCTGCTTCATAAGAAATTTAAAAAAAGACTTCAAAGAACTTAGCTTACGATTTACTGATGTAGGAGCAATCCGGTTATTCAACAAATGAACGATCCAGTTCCTCACGATATCTCCATCAATATTCCGGGGATCAAATATGCCTTCCTGATTCTCTTTTACATATAACTCGAACTGTTCAAGGTCCTTTATATACGAAGATACGGTATAATCGGAATAATTCCGTTCATACCGCATATACTTTAAAAATGAATCTATCAACATATTCACGCTGCATCAACTTTTATTCTCTGCAACGAATATAGCAATAAGAATTCAATAAAACAAATGAAGAACGTTTTTTATTCTTCTGATTGCTGCAGCTGTTGCACATAGACTGCACGCATATTTTGTTTTCTTTTAATGACAGAAGGTTTAATGAAAGCCTGACGGCTTCTCAATTCTTTAACAACACCTGTTTTTTCAAATTTTCTTTTAAATTTTTTCAGCGCTTTTTCAATATTTTCGCCTTCTTTTAATGGTACTACGATCATAATTTATTTATTATATTGTTTTAATTAGTTCACGTCCAAAATGGGCAGCAAAATTACTGATAATTTTTTGATTAACAAACTTTCCCGGATGATTTTTTGCTGAGTGCCTAAAATAAAGCAATATAATAAACCGGATCAGTAATAATAATATCCACCGCCAACAGCCGCTTCAATAGCAACCCCTGCCATGCCGATCGCAATCACTCCGGCCCAGATCCCGGCATTTCTCCCTTTTACATTCCGGATATAAAAGAAATCTCCCCGTTGTGCCGTATAATCTCTTATGGCAGAAGGAGCCAGCCCACCTGCTTTCACCAATCTGGAAAGATAAAAATGTTGCTGGTAACTAAACGTTTGATTTCTTTTTCCATTTTCCCCTACGGTATACAACGTCAGGTAACTCCGGAACCGTAAAGGGGAATGATCTTCTTCAAAATCGATCACTTTCAGATTTTTTGTTTGATTTGCGGACAGCGTAAGAGGTTGTTTGGTGAATTTATCATCCGGGATCTTATCAAAAGAGAAATTAGCCAGTGTAATAGGAATGTGTCCGATCCGGGAATGCGGAGGGATAAAAGTCACATAAGCCGGTATACACAGGTCATCATCATATTCTCCATATGTTTCCGAACCGATTGAGCCCGGTAATAAATAATCTTTATAGGAATAGGTTTTCCCATAAGCTCCTCCTCTCACCTGCATATCCTTACTAATATAGGTACTGGCCTCATCTTCCACCACCAGAGCAGATTGACGCCAGTCTACGAACATAGGCTGGTCCGTCTTATTATATACCGTTATGTGAATAGGCAGATCTTCCCCAAAAAAGCTATACACGATACTTACAGAATCATCCTCCTCGACAAAATCGCCCATATCATTACGTAGGATATTAGCGGCATTCGAATTAACCGTAGAATAATAATATTTACTGCAGGAAGTGGTTCCGAAAAGAAAAACCATCAACGCCAGGTAACTCAAATATCTTTTCATAACACGACCAGTTTAATTTTCAACTCTTACAAATATAAACATTTATGTCAGATTTGCAACATTTCACGGGTGGAATTATGAAGAGTCCAAAAGAATTAACATTTAATTTTCACCTTTAACAGAGAAGTGAAAAAGCAAGTTCACCAGGAGCTTTTTATAAAAAGGCCCGGTTGATCCGGTAAAAAGCTCCGGAACAACCGGCTGCCTCAGAAATCTGTTTTAGAAAGAAACAGAATAGAAAATACATAATTAATTTTTTAACTTTGCGAAAAGAGACAATCCGTAAATTAAATACATAAACATATGAAGAAAATCATACGTGAAAGAATTGAATCTCTCAGAGAGGTGATGAAAGCAAATCAGATAGATGCTTATATAATACCCAGTTCGGATCCGCATTTAAGTGAATATCCCGCTGGCAGATGGAAGTCCCGCCAATGGATTTCCGGTTTCACCGGATCAGCAGGAACCGTTGTGATTACAGCAGAAAAAGCCGGCTTATGGACAGACTCACGCTATTTCCTGCAGGCGAATACCCAGTTGGAGGGAACAGGGATTGAATTGTATAAAATGGCTCTTCCGGAAACACCTACCCTGACAGAATTCCTGATCGATGAATTAGATAAAGGGATGAAAGTGGGTTTGGATGGAGAAACCTATAGCGCTGCAGAGGCACATACACTGCAAAAGGCATTAGAAAAAAAAGATATTCAGTTAGACACTTCCAAGGATCTGATAGATAAAATATGGACAGACAGGCCCCCTATTCCGGCCAATCCTCTTTTTGAATTACCGGTAGAGATCACCAGAAGAACCGTCACTGAAAAACTCAATGACATAAATGATAAATTGCATGAAATAGGAGCAGACTGCACTCTCTTATCTGCATTGGACGAGATCGCCTGGACATTCAACATCCGGGGAAATGATGTGGAATATAACCCGGTCGTGATCAGTTACGCCTTTATTTCAGAAAACGAGACCGTGTTGTTCATCCAACCGAATAAACTGACCATGGAGGTGGCGGATCAATTAAAAAAAGAGGGAGTGATCCTTGGGGACTATGCAAAAATAAAAGATTACGTAGCGAAGCTGCCTGCCGGAACTTCTATATTGATCGATATGCCCCGGACAAATGTGGCTCTTTTTAATGCGATCCCGGCGAATTGCAGGATCATACAGGAAAGCTCTCCTGCCAACTATCTTAAAAGTATAAAAAACGAAAAAGAGATTGAAGGATTCCGGAATGTAATGATCAAAGACGGAATTGCCCTGACACGGTTCTATATCTGGTTAGAAGAACAAATGGCAACCGGGGAAAAAGTAACTGAGATCAGTGCCACCCGGAAACTATCCTCTTTACGGGCAGAACAGCCTTTGTGTATCAGTGATAGCTTTAATGCCATATGTGGTTATGCAGGGCATGGAGCAATCGTTCATTACAGCGCAGCCCCGGACACAGACGCTACGCTGAAACCGGAGGGGATCTTTCTTATGGACTCAGGAGGTCAATATTTAGATGGTACTACAGATATCACCCGTACGATCGCATTGGGGAAACCGACAGAGTCTATGAAAAAAGATTTTACCCGTGTTCTAAAAGGACATATCAGCCTTGCCAAATGTAAATTTCCGGTTGGAACCCGTGGTTCACAACTGGACATACTGGCCAGAAAAGCACTTTGGGATGCAGGAATTAATTATCTGCATGGAACAGGACATGGAATCGGGCATTGCCTGAATGTTCACGAGGGGCCACAAAGCATACGGATGGAAGAAAATCCGGTTAAACTGGCGCCAGGGATGGTTCTTAGTAATGAACCTGCCATGTATCGTACCAATGAATATGGAATACGCACAGAAAATGTGATATTAGTAAGGGAAGACAGTGAAACGGAGTATGGAAAATTCCTATCTTTCGAAACACTGACCCTTTGTTATATAGATACCAGTCTGATCCATATTCCGATGCTTTCAGTCCGGGAACTGGCATGGCTAAACAAATACCACCAGAAAGTATACGAGAAATTAGCTCCTTACCTGACAGAAGAAGAACAGGCATGGCTGAAAGAAAAAACAAAAATAATAGACTAAACAATTGAAGAAATTATGGCAATCATAAGAACAGTAAGAGGATTCACCCCGGAAATAGGCCAGGATACATTCCTGGCCGAAAATGCAGCCATTATTGGGGATGTGGTGATTGGGAAAGGATGTAGTATCTGGTATGGGACTGTCCTTCGCGGAGACGTAAACTCCATCCGGATCGGGAATGGAGTTAATATACAGGATGGATCCGTCTTACATACACTCTATCAAAAATCCACTATTGAAATAGGGGATAATGTTTCTATAGGTCACAATGTCACCATCCACGGAGCCAAAATAGAACATGGAGCGCTGATTGGCATGGGCTCTGTCGTTCTGGACGATGCCGTGATCGGCGAAGGGGCTATTGTGGCAGCCGGTTCGGTCGTGTTAGCGAAAACCCAGGTAGAAGCCGGAAGTATTTATGCAGGTGTACCTGCAAAGTTTGTAAAGAAAGTCGACCCGGAACAGGCAAAAGAGATCAACCAGAAAATTGCACGAAACTACCATATGTATGCTTCCTGGTATACAGAAGAGGATAAAGCATGAAGAAAGCCGGAGGGTTTATATTACTATTTTTTGGGGTGTATACTCATCTATTTGATATGGCCCTCCAATGATTATCTCAGGAGGGCATTGATCCACCAGCATCCTAAAATTGATCAATATTCCATTTTTGAGAACAGGATTGTGGAAGCAGGTTCTCCCACCCCATGGCAAACCTCCCCGCAATATAATCAACATTCCATACCGGAGGAATTCCTTCCCGGATTTGAGAGATATGGTGCTATCGCTTTCCTGATCATTAAAGATGGTGAATTATTTTTTAAGCAATACTGGGAAAATTACTCTCCGGAATCTCATAGCAACTCTTTTTCAATGGCCAAAAGTATTATTTCACTCGGAATAGGATGCGCCATAGATGACGGTTTTATCATCAATACGAACCAACCAGTCAGTGACTTTTATCCGGAATTTCAGGGATATGGCAATATACCCTTAACGATTCGTCATCTACTTACAATGAGTGCCGGGGTGGACTTTGAAGAGGAATATACCACATCCTTCTCTCCCACCACTCAACTCTATTACGGAAAAGACCTGCATCGCATCACTTTTGGAATGAAAGAGATTGAAGAGCCGGGAAAACGTTTTATCTATCAAAGTGGTGTGACCCAGCTGCTGGCATATGTATTGGAGAAAGCGACAGGCGAACCGGTCAGTACTTATATCTCCCGTAAACTCTGGACCCCTATGCAGGCAGAGGAAAATGCATTATGGAGTCTTGATAAAAAAGACGGTATGGAAAAAGCCTACTGCTGTTTTAATAGTAATGCCCGTGATTTTGCCCGGTTTGGCCAGTTAATCTTAAATAAGGGAAGCTGGAATAACGGGCAGCTCATTTTTCCTGACTATCTGCAACAGGCAATTACCCCAGACACCACCCTCCTGTATGAATATACGAATGAGCCTAATCTCTGTTACGGGTATCAGTTCTGGTATCTTACCTATCAGGGGTTAGCCGTTCACTATCTGCGAGGTATATTAGGACAATATGTTTTTGCTATTCCGGAAAAAATGTTGTGGTAGTCCGGCTGGGACATAAGCGAAGTGAAACCCGGACAGTTCAACATTACCCGGATGATATCGACCTTTGGTTAGAGACAGCTCTCAGCATCCTTGAAAAATAAAAAGATTAACGGATCCTTTTATCTAAAAAAACACCTTTATGATTAAATCCAAGTTATGCTTGCTAACAGGTCTCCTGCTATTCTGTTTCTCCCCCAGAGGAAATTCCAGGAATGAGCAGGTCAGATTCAGCCCGCCCGTCATTTTTAATCCTCCGGAATATATCTGTTATAGGATTTCTGCTCCTATTACAATAGATGGGAAAGTGTCTCCGGAGGAATGGGAGGAAGTTCCCTGGACACCTTTCTTTGTAGATATAAAAGGGGAAAAAGGTGAAAAGCCTTATTTGCAAACCCGCGCAAAGATGGCATATGATGATAACGGACTATATGTGGCAGTTGTGATGGAGGAACCCCATATATGGGCCACGATTACCGAACATGATGCCGCTGTGTACATGGACAATGCATTTGAGATCTTTTTAAACCCCACCAATGATACGCATAACTATTTTGAATATCAGATCAACGCATTAGGTACGGAATGGGATCTGTTTATGAGTAAACCCTATAGGGACAAAGGAGGGGTCGCTCTAAGTGGCTGGGAGTTTGCAGGCCTGACGTCTGCCGTTCATATAGAGGGTACTCTGAACAATCCATATGATACAGACAATTTCTGGAGTGTGGAAGTGTTTATACCCTGGACCTCCCTGTATGAAGTAATGGGAAATAAACAAAAACCGGATGCCGGAGATCAGATCCGGGTAAATATGTCCCGTGTGCAATGGAGAACAGAAATAAAAGAAGGGAAATACACTAAAATTCCGGCAAAAGGAAAAACAAGTCCGGAGCCTGATTATTGGTTATGGGCACCTATGAGAATCGTCAGTATTCATATGCCGGAGTACTGGGGAATCGTCCAATTCTCTCATTTTCCTGCCGGAACAGGTGAAGAACTCTTTGTACGATATCCGGAAGAAGAGACTAAACAGATCCTACGCAATTTATACTATCGTCAACAGGAATACAAAGCCCAAACAGGTCACTATGCGACTATTGCCTCCGCCTTATCTCCCCAGGATATAATCCCCCGGCCGCAAATAAAAGAACTAATGCTTTATTCCGCTCCTTCCATGTATGAAATCACGCTACCGGATCCTACAGGAAAGGTCTGGCACATTCGTAATGACGGAAAAATCTGGACAGACGATTAATCGACTATGTTGTGATGGCTCTAAAAAACAATTATTAATACTTATACGGAAGTCTGCCGGAAAACGGCAGATTTTTTTTAACGCCTTCAGTACCTTACAAAAAGGTTTCTATAATAAAATTAACTACTTCCAGATCTATAAATCAGTACCTTCGTAGAAACGAACACTAACTTAGAATGATATGAAAAAAAACTAAATTATGGATGGGGCTTTGCAGCCTGGGCATCTGTTTTGCATCCTATGCACAGCAGACTACTGGTGGGATATCCTCTTCCATGCTACAACAAATCCAGAAAAGCTATGAAGGAAATGCTTCCGATAAAGCGATTCAGAATGCAATCAGCAACAATGATATCAACAAGCTGGCAGTAAACCGGGAAAACAAAAATAATTTCGATACTCATTTCTCCCATAAAGTACATAGCAGAGGGATTACCAACCAGAAATCATCCGGCCGTTGCTGGCTGTTTACCGGACAGAATGTTCTGCGGGCTAAGGTAATTGCTGATTATAACATGAAAGACTTTCAATTGTCCCACAGCTATCCCTTCTTCTGGGATCAACTGGAAAAAGCAAATCTCTTTTTACAGGGAATCATAGACACCCGTAACAAACCGATGGAAGACAAAACCGTAGAGTGGCTATTCCAGAACCCGCTAAGTGACGGGGGACAGTTCACCGGAGTCGCTGACCTACTTATGAAATATGGAGTGGTTCCGGCAGAAGTGATGTCAGAAACATATAGTACTGAAAACACCCGCCAGATGACCAACCTGATCACATTGAAATTAAGGGAATATGGCCTTCAACTAAGAGAAATGGCGGCCACAGGTAAAAAAGTCCGGGATTTAGAGAAAAACAAGACAGAGATGTTAGGGACAGTCTACCGAATGTTGGTATTGACTATCGGAGAGCCACCTGCCACATTTACCTGGACCTTAAAAGACAGCAGAGGAAATCCGGTTCACACGAAAGAGTATACCCCTCAATCTTTCTATCAGGAATATATCGGAGAAGATTTGAAGAACAATTACATCATGCTGATGAATGATCCCAGCCGTGAATATTATAAACTCTATGAAATCGATTTTGACAGGCATGTCTACGATGGAAAGAACTGGACCTATGTAAACCTACCCGTAGAGGAGATCAAAGAAATGGCTGTTTATTCCATCATGGATAGCACCATGATGTATTTTTCCTGTGACGTGGGAAAATATTTCGACCGGGAGCGAGGACTGTTAGATACCAACTTCTATGATTATGAATCACTGATGGGCACTACGTTCGGCATGGATAAAAAACAACGTATACAGACATTCAGCAGCGGCTCCTCACACGCCATGACGCTTATGGCTGTAGACTTAGACAAAAATCATCGTCCAACGAAATGGATGGTTGAAAACAGTTGGGGACCGGGAGCAAACAATGGGCACCTGATCATTACCGATGACTGGTTCAATGAATACATGTTCCGGTTAGTAATAGAGAAAAAATATGCCACAGAAAAGGTTCAGGAGATACTCAAACAAAAACCGGTTCGCCTGCCGGCATGGGATCCGATGTTTACAGACGAGGATTGAATATAAGAACTCCGGTGAATAAATGAACATTCACCGGAGTAATTGATGAAGAGAGACACCTCTCTCCTTCACAAACAGAGAATAGTGCTAATTCTCAAAACGACGTGCTTATTTAAAACGGAATAATAATACTAACATATTAGATTCTTCATCCATCCGGGAAACAATGTCTTTTAATTGACCGCTTAATTTACCCTCTTCCAGTGCTTCCTGAAGTTCTTCGGGAGAAAAAACCAATAAACCGCTCATACTTCCACTCACACGGGATTGCATACCAGGTGACAAGGACAGCTCTTTTCCTTTATATTCCTTTAACCAGATTTTTTGTTCATAGACCTTTCCATCTTTTCTGTCCAGCATTAAGTTAGTTTGCGGGAATCCTCTGCCCGTATTCCAATCGAATTCATTAGAAACCGTATTCATGAAAAGATAAGAGGGAGATTCCAGATAACTATTCAGATAAATATATGGATTTTGAGTAGTGATAGAAGGAGCACGCATTAAAACAGGAGTCAATTGCTTTTCCGGAGTATATAAATAGACCGTATCCACAGAGTAATCCGTCAGAATAAAACCTTCTTTTACCCTTACGATGTTTGTTTGGGGCCCTGTGTTAGTGTAGATCATCTCACCGTCCTGCCTCTGAATATACATTTCCAGCTTCGTTTCATACCGGATGTCAATGTCCTCTGCTATCTGCCCACTTTCCCTTGATACCAGAAAAAAGGGATTTGGATAATATCCATAATTATCATGACACAGAAAATTATGCTCATCAAACAATTGAATTCTGGATATAAAATTGGATTTCACAGGTATGCTACGTTTATACTCTCCCTTGATGGAATACACCTGGATTTTTTCAAGCGTACTAACATATAATTCGTCGACTATGGGATCGTATAAAATATCAAAAACATAGAAAAACTCTTCAGGTCCTTCGCCGGAGCGATTAATCCGGTGAAGGGGTTCCCCTTGCCGGTCAAAAACTAATATTTCACCCTTCTCCATTTCATAAGCGATCAGGTAATCCTCAGTGATGAGACGAGGTCCTCCTCTATAGAGAAAATCATCATGGAGCGATGGTAAGATATATTCTATTTCTGCCAGATCATCCAGAAAGAGCTCTTTTACAGGATATTTTTTCTCCACATTCAGCTCAATGAATTTCAGATCTGAAGACATTTTCTTTTGCTGACAAGAGTTACAGAACCATAGAGAAAAGAGAAAAAGAATCCAGTGTTTTGTTGTCATAGCTGTATATTTTGAAAGGTTACCCCACAAACATATACAAAAATAAAATACTAACCAACAAAACACTACGAAAAAATAGTAGATACCACAAAAAAGTATAAATCAAACAGCAGGAAAGAGATTAAATGTCCAAACAGGACAGGATCCGGTCAGTGGCACCGGCATTCCCTTTTACAAAATCACCTGCTATTTTTCCGGATGATATCAATAATTCCGGATAAATAGTTAGTTCCTGCATAATAGATTCAAACCCTTCTTTATCAGAAAAAGAAAAACCTCCCCCTGCTCTTAAAAGGCCCTTTGCCTCTTTAAATTTATGAAATTTAGGCCCAAAAAGAACCGGAATACCATACACAGCAGCTTCTAAGGTGTTGTGAATACCTGCACCGAAGCCACCACCGATGTAAGCCATATCTCCATATCTATAGATGGAAGAAAGTAGTCCGAAACTGTCCACAATGAGACAACTCTTATCCGTTAAATCGCATTCATTTACCTGGGATAAACGGACAGAAGGCCGCTTAAGAAGTGACTCAATAGAGGATAGATGGCTCTCATGGATTTCATGGGGAGCAATGATCAGTTTCATTTCAGGATGTTCATTAAAATAAGGAATAAAGAGTTCCTCATCTTCAGGCCAGGAACTACCCGCGACTAAAATAAACTCCCCGGCTTTTTTATTCTCTGAAAACAACTTAACAGGAGGAATAGGTTTAGCAGCTTCCTGAATTTCCAGGACCCGGTCAAAACGGGTATCTCCGCAAACCGTTACATTCCGGAGTCCTATACCCGCTAATAACTGGGCGGAGATCTCATCCTGCACAAACAGATACCGGAAATAAGAAAGGACTTTCCGGAATGGTTTTCCGTACCATTGAAAATAGAATTGATCTTTCCGGAAAATGGCAGAGACCACAAACGCCGGAATATTTCTTTTGTCCAGCGCTGACAGGTAATTAGCCCAGAAATCATATTTAATAAAAATGACTCGTTCCAGATTCACGATATCCAGAAACTTTTTTACCCGGTAAGGAGTATCGAAAGGCAAATAACAGATCACATCAGCCCCCTCATAATTTTTACGGACCTCATATCCGGAAGGAGAAAAAAAGGTGAGCAGAATCTTATAGTGAGGATACTCCTTTTTTATTTTTTCCATCATCGGCCTCCCCTGCTCAAACTCCCCTAAGGAAGCAGCATGGAACCAGATATACCGGGCATCCCGGTCTATTTTTTCACGCAGTATCCTGTTTGTTTTCCATTGCCCTAACCGCATCAGTTTCGCTTTCTTATGGAAAGGAGCCAGCAGCCCGACACATAATGCATACAAGTGTATGATTAGTGTATACATACTTAAACTACTTATTGTAAAATATCAATAGCCTTCTGCAAACGGCTGATCGTTTCCTCTTTACCCAATGCTTCTGTAATGTTGAAGATATGCGGCCCTTTAGGCGCTCCCACCAAAGCCAGACGGGTAGCGTTCATTATATTCCCCAAAGGATATTCTTTCGATTCGATCCAGGCTTTCACGGTTTCTTCCGTATGTTCCACATCAAAAGGCTCACATCCCTTCAAGACCTCCACTAATTCAGCCAGTTGAGAAGCAGATTCCGGTTTCCAGCGTTTTTTGACTGTCTTTTCATCATAACTTTCCGGAGCCACAAAGAAGAAAGCAGCCTGATCCCATAGTTCTTCCACAAAATTCACCCGCTCTTTCATCAGACCAACGATCTTTTCAACATAGGCAAGATCAGATTCTACTCCATGCTTTTGCAGGATAGGAATAAATAATTCCGCTAATGTTCGGTTATCTTTTAACTGAATATATTGGTGGTTGAACCATTTTCCTTTTTCGTAATCAAACTTTGCGCCACTCTTACTACAATGAGAAAGTGAAAAGGCAGAGATCATATCTTCTATAGAAAATATTTCCTGATCATTACCCGGATTCCAGCCTAAAAGGGCCAGGAAGTTTACAACCGCTTCCGGCAAATACCCACTTTCCCGGTAGCCCGAAGAAATATCTCCTGTTTTCGGATCCTGCCATTCCAGAGGGAATACAGGAAAACCTAACCGGTCTCCATCTCTTTTACTCAGTTTACCGTTTCCTTCCGGTTTTAGCAGCAAAGGAAGATGGGCAAACCGGGGCATCGTCTCCATCCATCCCAGATAACGATAGAGCAGAACATGTAGCGGTGCACTTGGTAGCCACTCTTCCCCACGGATCACATGAGAGACCTCCATCAAATGATCATCCACAATATTTGCCAGATGATAAGTGGGCAGTCCATCTACTGATTTATATAACACTTTATCATCGAGTACAGAAGAATTAATGACCACATCTCCACGAATAAGATCCAGCACATGAATATCTTCATTGGGTTCTATTTTAATCCGGACCACATAGGTATGACCTTCATGGATCAGGCGTTCCACCTCTTCCGCCGGCAAGACTAATGAATTCCGCATTTGGAGACGGGTAGAAGCATCATATTGAAAGTTAGCGATCTCCCCTCTTGTACGCTCCAACTCTTCCGGAGTATCAAAAGCTATATAAGCCAGCCCATCATTCAATAGCTGATCTACATATTTTTTATAAATATCTTTTCTCTCACTCTGACGATAAGGACCATATTCTCCGCCAAAACTAACCCCTTCATCAAACCGGATGCCTAACCAGGACAAAGAATCAATAATATATTTCTCCGCGCCCGGCACAAACCGTTGGGAATCTGTATCTTCAATCCGCAGGATCATATCCCCGCTATGTTGTCTGGCAAACAAATAATTATATAATGCTGTGCGTACACCTCCAATGTGCAAAGGACCTGTAGGGCTTGGAGCAAAACGAACCCTTACTTTTCTTTGAGTCATAACCTTCTTAATTCTATAATAATGCGGCAAAAGTAGGCTATTTTTTTTTCATACTAAACTTTTTTCCGTACATTTCGCTTCTATTCCAACAAGTGTAGAGAGGTATTCAGGAACGGGCAGATCTAAATCAGAACACATCAGAACCCTGTTACCGGCTTGCTGCCTATACATAATTTTTTATTCATATGAAAAATAAGAAAATAAATATACCGGCCGTTTTATATTTCCTCATAGTAGCCGCATTGATTGCCTACTTCTTTCCGCGGGAAGGAAAATTCCGTTATCAGTTCAGCGAAGGAAAGCCATGGAGATACGGATTATTAATGGCATCCAGTGATTTTCCTATTTTTAAAACCGATGAGGAGATCAAAGCGGAGCGGGATAGTGTATTAAAAACCTTTGAGCCCTATTATCGTTTAGACCAGACAGAAGAAGCAAACCAGGTTGATAGATTAAGAGATGATTATACCCGGAATAATAATCCCCGGATCACTCCTGCTTATATGCAATACATAGAAAGTAGCTTAGTGAAAATGTATAAAAACGGGATTATTTCTCCGATGGATTTTGAAGATTTGAGTAAAAATGACTACAAACAGATCAACGTAGTTGAAAAGAACGTGACACAAAGACGTTTCTTAAGTGACTTCTTCACCGTACGGACAGCCTATGAATTTATCATTAATAATGCCCCTTCCTATTTGGAAAAAAGTGTATTGCAGGCGTGTAATATCAATCTCTATCTGACCGAAAACCTGTTCTATGATAAAGAAATGTCCGATAGGATCCGGGAAGATATGCTACAAAATGTCTCGGTCGCAAACGGAATGGTCCAGGCCGGGGAAAGGATCGTGGACCGGGGAGAAATTATCGATCACCATACATATAACATACTGCGATCCCTGAAAATCCAGCACGAAACCAGATCTGGGGGAGTCCAAAGAGAGAGGCTGGTACTGGCGGGACAGTTTATTCTCATCGCCGGATTACTGTTTTGTTTCTGGCTCTATTTGAAATCGTTCCGGCCTTACATACTCAGAAATAAAAAAAATACAATTTTCCTCTTATTATGCATTTTAGTCAGTTGTATCATTACAGAATTATGCGTCTCCCATTCTCTGTTCAACGTATATATTATTCCCTATACCATGGTACCCATCGTAGTACGGGTATTCATTGATTCCCGGACCTCCTTGTTTACCCATCTGGTGATCGTATTAATCTGTTCACTTATTGTTCCGTTTCCTCATGAATTCCTGATCATGCAAATCGTGGCCGGCATGATCGTTATGTTTAGTCTGCGGGACCTCACAGAGCGTTCCGATCTGATCCGGTGCGCGATCTACATTTTCCTGTCATACACTATTTGCTATCTGAGTATTACTGTTTTCACAGAGGCAGATATGAATAAAATTAACTGGATGATGCTTCTCTACTTTGGTATTAACTTCATTTTATTGATGTTTACCTACATCCTGGTGTATATGCTGGAAAAAGCATTCAGCTACGTATCCAGTATTACCCTCATCGAATTGTCCAACATTAATACCCCGTTGCTGAAGAAACTATCCGAAGTCGCTCCCGGTACATTCCAGCACTCCATGCAGGTTTCGATCTTAGCATATGACGCAGCCGTTAAGATCGGGGCGAATGCACAGCTTGCACGTACAGGAGCTCTGTTCCATGATATAGGAAAAATGAGTAACCCTGTTTTCTTTACGGAGAACCAGAAAAGTGTAAATCCACATGACCAGTTGGCATTAGATGAAAGTGCCCAGATCATCATCGACCATGTCAATGAAGGGGTGAAACTGGCAGAGAAAGCCAAATTGCCCAAACAGATCATTAATTTTATCCGGACCCACCACGGCTCGGGAAAAACCAAATATTTCTACAATACCTGGAAAAATCAGCATCCGGGTATGGAGATTGATGACAAAAAATTCACCTATCCGGGTCCGAACCCATTCTCTAAAGAGACAGCGATATTGATGATGGCAGATGCAGTGGAAGCTGCCTCCCGCAGCCTGAAAGAACATACGGAAGAAAGTATCCGTGCGCTGGTAAATGGAATCATTGATTCACAGATCGGAGACGGCTTAATGAAAAATGCCCCTTTGACCTACCGGGATGTAGAAAAGATCAAAGAGGTATTTATCGAACGGTTAAAAATCATGTATCACACCCGGATCAGTTATCCGGAACTGAAGAAATAGTATCCAGTAAACCCTGGCAGGCATCTTCCAGCAGATCTAATACCAGTTCAAAACCAGCAGCTCCTCCATAATAAGGATCAGGCACATGATCATGTAACTTGCTATGGAGAAAATCGGTCATTTTATGGATTTTAGCGACGGATTCCAGATCCGGTGCTTTCCTTTTCAGGTCATCTATATTCCGGTCATCCATTCCGATAAGCATATCAAAATCATAGAAATCCGAGGTCTTCACAGGACGTGACCGGGAATCCAGCACATATCCCCGCCGGGCCCCATGCGTCCGCATCCGGGAATCAGGTAATTCTCCCTCATGGTAACCTAAGATCCCCGCCGAATCAATTTCAATCAAATGTTCAAGACCCGCGTCTTTCACGACTTTCTTCATGATCGCCTCCGCAGAGGGAGAACGGCAAATATTGCCCAAACAAACAAATAACAAACGAATTTTCTCCTGTTTCATAAAACAAATATAGTGAATGAATCCTGTTATTCAGACAGGATCTACATCATAATGAATGATCAGTTGTTTAAAAGAAGAATGTTCCTGCATTTCAACAGCAATATCTTCCAGTATTTTCCGGACAGGGGCAATAGGCGCTGCCACTTCAAGCTTCATGACGATTTTACGGATATGAAGGGTCTGAATACGATTGACCGGAGGAGTGACCGGGCCCAATACCCGCTCTCCTAATTTTCCCCTTAACTTCTCAGCATATAGCTGGGACAACTTAGTTAATGTATCCTCATTCCGGCTTCGTATCACCAACACAATCAACCGGTAATAAGGAGGATAACGGAATAGTCTCCGTTCAGTCAACTGAACATCTGCCATCTCCTTATAGTTCTGTTCTTTTACCATCCGGATAAGAGGATGATCGGGTTGGGAAGTTTGCAGAATAACCGTCCCCCGGCGATCCCGCCTACCCGCTCTGCCACTGACCTGTACCATTAACTGGTAAGCCCGTTCATGTGCCCGGAAGTCCGGAAAGTTCATTAAAGAATCCGCGTTCAGGATCCCCACGACACCCACTTTTCCAAAATCAAGCCCCTTGGATAACATCTGAGTCCCGATCAGAATATGGGTTCTCCCTTTTTCAAAATCAGCAATAATACGCTCATAAGCCGTACGGGTACGTACTGAATCCATATCCATACGATCCACCTTAGCAGCCGGAAACAGCAGGGAGACCTCCTCCTCTACCTTCTCCGTACCAAAACCAAGCATTTTCATCTCTTTACTTTGACACTCCGGACAATCAGGTGGTAGCTGATAGGTATAACCACAATAGTGGCATACCAAATGGTGGTGATATTTATGATAAGTCAGACTGACATCGCAATTAATACAATGAGGAACCCAACCACACTCTTTACACTCAATAACAGGAGCAAACCCCCGGCGGTTCTGGAACAGGATCACCTGTTCTCCTTTATCCAAAGCCATATTCATTTTTTGGATCAACAGAGGAGAAAAAAGAGTCTCTTTCATGATCTTTTTCCGTTTCAACTCTTTTATATCCACCGGAATGATCTCCGGTAAGAGGCAATCCCCGAAACGGGTTGTCAATTCCACTAATCCGTATTTTCCGGTTAAGGCATTATAATAGGAATCCAAAGAAGGGGTAGCAGAACCTAACAGGGTTTTACCACCATGCATATTCGCCAATACGATGGCAGCATTACGGGCATGATACCGGGGAGCCGGATCCTGCTGCTTATACGTATTCTCATGTTCTTCATCCACAATAATTAATCCCAGATTCCGGAAAGGCAGGAAAAGAGAAGAACGGACTCCTAATATCAACATAGGTTCACTGGCATGCAGGATCTTGTTCCAGATCTCCACCCGTTCATTATCTGAAAAACGGGAGTGATAAACCAACAGCCTGTCACCAAAAACTTTAGCCAGCCTCTCTGTGATTTGAGTAGTAACCGCAATTTCCGGCAACAGATATAAGACCTGTTTTCCTTCACGCAGGGCATCCTGAATCAGATGGGTATACACTTCCGTTTTACCACTGGAAGTAACTCCCTGCAACAAACAAACCTCTTTTGTTTTGAAAGTTTCATGAATCTCCTCATAAGCTTTCTCCTGAGCAGGGCTTAACGGACTTAATTCATTCAACCGGCAAACCGGAACCTGTAGACGTCCGATCTCCCGGTCATAGGTTTCCAGAATACCGCGCCGGACCAGACCATCCAAAACAACGCTACTATATCCACTTTTTTCTAATAATTCTTTTTTGGAAACCTCCTGCACAAAAGCCGGATTCAAAGAATGACTCAGATCCAGAAAACAAACCAATAATAACTCCTGCTTTTTAGCTCTTTTCAAATCAGCAAATACAGCCTGTAGTTTCTCCTCATCCCGGTATGGATCCGCTAAACGAATAAACGTCTGTGTTTTAGGAGCGAATCCACGCCGGATCTCTTCACTCACCTCCACAGCTCCATAATTCATCAAAGCAGCTACCACAGAGACTACATTTCTCAATCCGGTCTTCTTCTCCAGTTCCGCCACAGTCATCTTCTGTTTTCCGGCAAAAGCATCCAGGACAGCCTGTTCAGACGGACGCAAATAAGTATCCGCTTCATATTCCTGCTGGAGCGAAACAATCGTTTCACTTTCCAGTTTCAATCCGGAAGGAAGAGCAGCCTTATAGACATCCCCCAACTTACATAAATAATAAGAAGAGATCCACTCCCAGAACCGCAGTTGAGGACGTCTCAGAATAGGCGTAGGATCCAGCAGGGCATAAATTTCTTTCGTTTCATAAGCAGGATCCGGTTCACGGTCATGGACAGCCATGACAATAGCAGTATAATATCTTTTTTTACCAAAATGCACGATCACACGGCAACCCGAAGTGACAGCGGCTTCCAATTCCACAGGAATACGATAGGTATAACTATTTTCCAACGGCAAAGGAAGTATGACATCAGCATATTTCATCCACTCTTAATTTATCTAACAAAAATAGTAAAAAGAGAGTGTCTTAAAAGTCAAGAAATTGAAAAAGATATGATTTATAAATAACGGACATGAATGTCCGGAAGATTCGGAAATACCCCCGCCAGGGCTATTTCCAATACAACTCAAAACAGATAGGCTACACTTAAATTCCAATTGCGGGTTTGTGCATAACTTTTCCGGCCGCTGCTCCTTTTCACCTCATAACTATCGATCAGGCCATAATCATATCCCACGCCAAACTGGAAATGGTTAAGAAGTAATATACCCACTCCTGCCTGTAGTCCAAAGTCCTTATCTTTAGCCGTTGCCCGGGGACTTCCGGTTGTCGAGATCTTATCCCATTGCTTTTCTCCGACACTGAATGAAACATACGGACCCGCTTTCAGAAACAGATCTCCAAACAGAAATGGATATCTCCACTTAAAACTCAGCGGAATATCTATATAATTCGTGGTATATTTTTTAGAATGATAAGAGATCCCTTTCAGCGAATATAAAGTAGAAAGTTCCACCCCTATATGCTTCCGCCGGGACATCCATTCAGAAGTTAATCCCAGACTATATCCGGGCAACACATCAGGAGAAACAAGATCCTGATTAAAATGAAGAGTCGATAGATTCATGCCGGCTTTGATACCATACCGGAACTGCGCCTGCAAAGGGACAGAGATCAGAAAGAGCCCAGCCCAGAAGAAAAATACTATTTTTAATCGCATATGTATAGCTCTTTGTAAGTTTATACAAATAAACCAACTGGAATGAGACTATACAAAAAACATCTTTGAAACAGGATTTCTAAAAGATGAAAGCACAGGATTGATCCGTCAACCTTTTTTATTTAGTAAAAAGGAGACATAAAAAAACGAACTTACCCCGGAATCTAATCCGGTCATAAATTCGTTCTTATATCTTCTTTATATGTTCCTGTTAGAATAGGATGGCAGCGGTAAGAGACCAGGTACGATTTTTTCCTTGTCCACCTTCCCCGACAAATTCAGACTCAAAACTATCTGTCAGGTCAAAACCATAATTAAATCCCACCTGTAGATGTTTGATCACCTCTACCCCTGCTCCAAGATTCAATCCGGTGTTAAAGTTTTTAGCTTTTACATCTGTTTTGATTGAAGAAGGCACTTCCCATACTTTATCTCCTGCTATACGAAAAGCGAAGTAAGGTCCGGCATTCACATAGCCTTTCAGAATCGGCAAACCAAATTTCCACTTCAGATTTAAAGGAATATCCAGATAATCCGCATTGAAACTCTCCGACCGTACCGGCCCGTCATATTCCATTCCTTTCTGGGAATAGAGGATCGCAACATCCATTCCTAAACCAGTATAAGGCGCCATGATTTCCATCATAGGACCGATATGGAATCCTGTCACATTACTTCCTTTGATCACATCTTCATTGAAATGTACTTTAGAGATATTCACTCCTCCTTTTACCCCAAAACGGATCTGTGCATTAGCAGAAACGGTTATCATAGCCATACAGGCAATCAGTATTACTCCTGCGATCTTTTTCATATTATTTCTGTTTTTTTAAATAACGAGTACGGGACAAATATACATCAAAAAAGAGAGATTGTTTCACTTATCCATAGTAAAACGAACATTCGAAAGAAAAAGTTCGTACCCTATATGACATTCCTGTTAAAATCAGAAGAAAATAAAACCAGGCCTGTTTTTGATCCGTAAACTGCCTTATCTTTGTTCAGAAAACAATCACTTTATTTCATATCCTTATGATGATCCAGCAAAAAACAGTTCTATCCTTAGCTCTTTTTCTTTCGTTTCTATTCTCCGGATGTTCAGTAAAAAATCCGGACGTAAAAGAAATAAAAATCGCTTTTATTTCAGATGTTCATCTACAGGATATAGTTGATCATCCCATACTGGTCAGAACGATGCAGTCACAGGTTACCTCCACCCGTTTATTTAATGAAAACTACTTTGCCCTCCTGGCGGCCCTGGAGGATGTAGTCAGCAAAGATATAAAACTGGTGGTTTTCCCGGGAGACCTGACTGATGACGGACAGGTGGTTAACCAGCTTGCCGTCCGGAAAATTCTGAATGAATATTCCACCCGGCACGGACTCCGTTTTTTACCATTCCCGGAAACCATGATCCCTCCCGTCCCTATGACAGAGAAAACACTAACCGGAACTTTCTCACAGAGACCGGAGCCACCCGGACCATTCATAGCTCTCCGGCACTCCTCTCCGCTACAGAGTCTATTCATCTGGAGAAACTTCAAGGAGCAGGATATGAAAAGATGGTGGCCTGTTATGCGGACTTTGGGTATTATCCCCGGGAAGAAGACCGGTACTGGGAAACTCCGTTTACGGATTACACCTATGAAGATTACTCTCCTGAAAAAGCGCTTCAGGCAGCGGATATCCATGCACGTAGTTACCTGTTGGCAGACACAATCCCTCCCCTGTTTGACGTTAGCTATCTGGTGGAACCAGTAGAAGGATTATGGCTTTTAGCGATTGACGCCAATGTATACTTTCCACAACCATCACCCGGACAACCAAAGGAAATGCAATTCAGTGGAACAGAATCCCGGTATAACCGTATCTTTGAAAATAAAACACATCTTCTGCCATGGATCACCCACGTGAGAGAAGAGGCACACAAACACAACAAAACCCTGATCACATTCAGCCACTACCCTCTCACAGACTTTAATAAAAACACCTCCACTGAAATAAAAGAACTGTTCCGGGAAACTGCTTTCGATTCCCATCGACTGCCGGCTGAAAAAATCACCCGGACATTCGCGGAAATAGGCATACGGATACACTTTGCAGGTCATATGCATGTAAACGATACGGAGACCTATTTGAATGAAGACGGTACGGGGTTGGTCAACATACAGGTTCCTTCCCTCGCAACCTATATACCCGGTTATAAAATACTAACCTTAAAGAATCAGGAACTGGCAGAAGTGGAAACAGTTACCATCGAAGAAGTACCCGGTTTTAACAGCCTTTTCCCTCTCTATGAAAAAGAATACCAGTATCGTCTGCAAACAGACCCCGCCCATATATGGGATAAAGAGATCCTTCAGACCAGCAATTACAAAGATTTTTGCACCCTCCATTTCAAAGAGTTAGTCCGCTTACGTTTCATACCTCAGGATCTTCCCTCCATTGCAAAGGATAGTCTCCTCGAAGTCTCCGGAAAAGACCTGTACACTAAAATGGCCCAAACAGGTCCGGTAGATCCTTTTTCCGCATGGACCGGATTTGACCTGATCCATGATCTGTACCGGTTGAAATATGGAGATCAACAGGTAATCAAACAGATTGGAGAAAAACAGTTGAATGAGTACCAGGCATTATTTGAAGTATCCGGTAAAAATCCCCAATCCTCCGAAGTTGCCTCTTTCTTATCCGGCCTTGCTGTCATATTCCATAAATTAATGGACGGAGTAACGCCTGAACCGGTACGAATAGATCTGAAAAACGGAAAGATACTGCCGCGATAGGCCAAAAAAAGAAAGCATAAATTTCATACGGAGCTCATCCCGTATGAATATTCATGCTTCTTTACTCTAATTATTATGGCAAAATAATTAAATACATCTCCTTCCGGAAAACGATCTTTCCCCATAAATGAAGGGAATATAAGTTATCCTTTTTTAGAAAGAACAACGATATCCTCCCCATTCGGATGGGTATAGGAATAAAGAATTCTAATACGAATCAAATGGACTCATTCGATAAATAGTAAATACTCTAAACCACGAAAGTTTTACCTGTAACATTCTGGCAGGTTTTCTGACTCGTCCTGTTTTACACGCCTTCCCGGAAATGAATTCCAGTGGCTTAGATGTGTGTAAAAATTGTCCCGGACTCACAGCAGCGGGTACTGCTCAGGATTTTCACCTGATTCCCTTTTCAGCGAACTCCCCGGATGGAGAATTCACCACCAAAACTACGACAAAGTTATAAAAGTAAATGTAAAACCATTCATTTCCTTTCTTTTTTATCAACCCTCTCTTTTATTTTTATATAGCGACCGGATAAATTACCATACATATGGTATTTCACAGACAAAGAGGAGCCTCTATTTTTGTCTCATGAAAATACAGACAATACAATCACCTATGAACTTTATATATTTCTCTCCCCATTTTCCTAAAAACTCCACGGAATTCTGTTTCCATCTAAAAGAAGCCGGAGCAAATGTGTTAGGGATTGGAGATGCAACATATGATTCGCTGGAGGAAAGATTAAAAGAATCCCTGACAGAATACTACCGGGTAAACGACCTGGAAGATTATGCGGAAATACTAAAAGCAGTGGGTTATTTTACCCACCAGTATGGGAAAATAGACCGGTTTGAGTCATTAAATGAATATTGGCTCGAACTGGAAGCAAAAATAAGGACCGACTTCAATATTGAAGGAACCAAAATTGATTTCATTGGAAACCTGAAACAAAAATCAAAAATGAAGTCCTTCTTTCATAAAAGTAAAGTACAAACGATCCGGTGTCAACCTTACCGGGATAAAGAGAGTGCGCTGCAATTTATTGAAGAAGTAGGCTATCCGGTAGTAATCAAACCGGATTCCGGTTCAGGAGCAAGTTTCACTTATAAAGTACATAATGAAAACGAATTAGAGGTTATCCTGTCCAGCCACTCTCCGGACAGCATTCCTTTTATTCTGGAAGAATTTATTGATGGCATTATCCTTACCTATGATGGTCTGATCGACAAGAATGGGAACGTTGTTTTTGAAAATAGCCACCGCTTTGAACAGAGTATCATGAAGGTGGTTAATACGAATGACAATTTATATTACATTTGTTTACCGGAAGTCCCGGAGAAAGTACGGAAAGCCGGACGCAGTATTCTGAAAGCATTCCGGGTCCGGGAAATATTTTTCCATATCGAACTATTTGAGCGGAAAAAGGATAGGCAAATCATAGCACTCGAAGTGAATATGCGTCCACCCGGTGCCTGGATGACCGATGCGATTAACTATACCTATGACACCAATATCTACCGGAAGTGGGCGGAAATGGTAGTGGGTACACCCATCGAAAAACAGCCTGAAGGTAAATACTTTACCGGATATGCCTCCCGGAAGGATCATAAATCCTACGTTTATTCACACCAGGAAATAATAGATACCTATGGAGAGCGTATTTTATATTTCAATAGTATAGAAAAGGTATTTAGCAGGGCCATGGGAAACTTTGCTTATCAGTTCAGAACAGAAACATATGAAGAAGTAAAATCAATGATCAATTATATACAACTTACACATAACTCACATGCAAATTAATTACCATAATGAATATAGTCACAGGCTGGGGAGAAATATGGAATATAAAGTATACGGACATGCCGGAAAGCCCGTCCTTGTTTTCCCCACCTCTAACGGAAGGTTTTACCAATATGAAGATTCCGGCATGATCCAGGCACTTTCCCACTGGATCCGGGAAGGGAAAATACAGGTATGGACAGTAGACGGGATAGACTGGGAAACTTATTTCTCAGATTCCTGGGACAAGTTACAACGCATCCGGCAGCATGAAAATTATTTTGCCTATATCCATGAAGAGATCATTCCCTCTATTTTAGAGAAAAGCAAAAGTAATAATGGCGGTCATAACCAACAGTTAGTTGTTACCGGCTGCTCTATGGGAGCTTTCCATTCTTCCAATTTCTTTTTCCGGCACCCCTGGCATATCGACACCGTCATTGCCCTAAGTGGAGTCTATTCCACGGATTATTTCTTCGGAGAATATAAACCCACAGATATCTACCTGAATTCACCGGTGGATTACCTGAGAAATAACCACGATGAATCCTATCTGGACAGGTTCAGGAAAGCAAACCTGATCTTTTGTTGTGGAAGAGGAGCTTATGAAGAGTTGATGTTAAAAGATACCCGGGAATTACAACAGGTGCTGAAAACGAAAGAGATTCCCGCCTGGTTCGATTATTGGGGTACTGATTCCATCCATGACTGGGGATGGTGGCAGCAACAGATTGTCTACTACTTCAATCATATCCTGCATTGAAAAAAAAGGAAAAATAAACCACACATAAAAAAAGCGTAACCTGACAGGCTACGCTTTTTTATATATAGGTTGATCCGGTATTTATTCACCCAATAAAATCTCAAGGATCTGAATGGCTGCTTTCGCTACGGAAGTACCAGGGCCAAAAATAGCAGCTACCCCTGCTTTATACAGGAAGTCATAGTCCTGTGCAGGAATTACACCACCCGCGATCACAATGATATCCGGACGGCCTAACTTTGCCAGTTCTTCGATCACCTGCGGAACCAATGTTTTGTGTCCGGCAGCCAGCGAAGAAACACCCATTACATGTACGTCATTCTCAACAGCCTGACGAGCCGCTTCAGCCGGTGTCTGGAACAGAGGTCCCATGTCCACGTCGAAACCACAGTCAGCATAGCCTGTAGCCACTACTTTGGCACCACGGTCGTGACCGTCCTGACCCATCTTAGCGATCATAATACGAGGTTGACGACCTTCCTGTTTAGCAAATTTCTCTGCTAATTCACTGGCTTTCGCAAAGTCAGCATCTTTTCCTGTTTCTGATGAATACACGCCTGATATAGTTCTGATGATTGCTTTATAACGACCTGCTACTGCTTCACAGGCATCTGATATTTCCCCTAAGGTAGCACGTAAACCGGCTGCTTTTACGGCCAGTTCCAACAAGTTACCCTGTTTTGTGCGGGCACATTCGGTAATTTCGGCCAATACCTGTTTAACAGCTTCATTATCACGCTTGCTGCGTAAGTCTTCCAGACGTTCGATCTGTTCCAGACGAACAGCCGTATTATCAATTTCAAGGATATCGATCGGATCTTCTTTTTCCAGACGGTATTTATTCACACCTACGATGGTCTGGATACCAGAGTCAATACGGGCCTGTGTACGGGCAGCCGCTTCTTCAATACGCATCTTTGGAAGACCTGTTTCAATTGCTTTGGCCATACCACCCATGCTTTCGATCTCCTGTATCAACGCCCAGCCTTTTTCTACCAGCTCCTGAGTCAGAGATTCTACATAGTAAGAACCGGCCCATGGGTCAATCTCTTTACAGATCTGAGTCTCCTCCTGGATATAGATCTGTGTATTACGTGCAATACGGGCAGAGAAGTCAGTTGGAAGTGCGATTGCTTCATCCAGTGCGTTTGTATGCAAAGATTGAGTATGTCCTAAGGCAGCAGCCATCGCTTCGATACAGGTACGTCCCACATTGTTGAAAGGATCCTGTTCGGTCAGTGACCAGCCTGAAGTCTGGCTATGGGTACGAAGTGCTAATGATTTCGGATTTTTAGCACCGAAGCTTTTCACGATCTTCGCCCACAACATACGTGCCGCGCGCATTTTGGCAATCTCCATAAAGTGATTCATACCGATCGCCCAGAAGAAAGATAAACGAGGAGCAAACGCATCCACATCAATCCCGGCATTGATCCCGGCACGAAGATATTCCATCCCATCACACAAGGTATAAGCCATTTCAATATCTGCTGTTGCACCAGCTTCCTGCATGTGGTAACCGGAGATAGAGATAGAGTTGAACTTAGGCATTTTCTGTGAAGTATATTCAAAGATATCAGCGATGATCTTCATAGAGAATTCCGGTGGATAGATATAAGTGTTACGCACCATAAATTCTTTCAGGATATCATTCTGGATCGTACCAGCCATCTCTTCTAATTTGGCACCTTGTTCCAGACCAGCATTGATGTAGAAAGCCAGGACAGGAAGAACCGCACCGTTCATAGTCATGGAAACTGACATCTTGTTCAAAGGAATACCATCGAACAATACTTTCATGTTTTCCAGGGAACAGATAGAAACTCCGGCTTTACCCACGTCACCTACTACACGTTCATGATCCGCATCATATCCACGGTGTGTAGCCAGGTCAAAAGCAACAGACAGACCTTTCTGTCCGGAAGCCAGGTTACGACGGTAGAATGCATTGGATTCTTCAGCAGTAGAGAATCCGGCATACTGACGGATGGTCCATGGACGCATCGCATACATACCACTATACGGACCCCGTAAGAAAGGAGGTAAACCGGAAGTATAGTTCAGGTGCTCCATACCTTCCAGGTCTTCTTTGGTATAAACTGGTTTTACCGCGATCAGTTCAGGGGTTTTCCAGTTTGCTTCAATGCCGTTGGCCTTTGACCATTCAGCAGCACATGTAGCTGCAAATCCGGCATTCTTTATATCTATATTTTTAAAATTCGGTCTCATGATTTTTTCTTTAAGCGATTCCTAATTTAGCGTTGAACGATTTCAATGTTTCCAGCACGTTGCTCTTCACATTGATAAACTGGTCAATACCCTGAGCTTTCAGTTCATCTGCACAGGCAGGAGCACCGGCAACAACAAATTCAGCTTTTCCAGCCAGCGCTTTGTAAGCAGCCGGAGCATAGTCCGCATATTCGTCATCGCTTGAGCAAAGAACCACAATGTCAGCACCGGCATTCATAGCTGCTTCCACACCAGCTTCCACAGTTTCAAAACCTAAGTTATCAATTACCTGATAACCGGCACAGGCGAAGAAGTTGCTGGAGAACTGAGAACGGGCCAGACGCATCGCCAGATTACCGATTGTCAGCATGAATACTTTAGGAGTCTTTCCGCTCTTTTCAGTAGCCAGACGCAATGCTTCAAATTCAGAAGCTCCACGGGAGAAGTCCAAAGCCGGAATAGTCGGTTCACAACCGCATCCGCACTGACACCAGTCAATTTTGATCTTGTCAGCGGCTACTTCTGTGAAGTTAGGGAACTGGTTGGTTCCTAATAACGTTTCACGACGGGTAGCAATTGCTTTCTTACGGGCAGCAGAAGAAGCGTTCACGGCTTGCTGCACATCCCCACTCTTCACCGCTGCATAGAATCCACCTTTGTCTTCCACTTCAAGGAACAGGTTCCAGGCTACATCTGCCAGTGAGTTAGTCAGGACTTCAATATAATAAGAACCGGCAGAAGGATCTACCACTTTATCAAAGTGGCACTCTTCTTTCAGTAATAACTGTTGGTTACGCGCGATACGTTCTGAAAACTCATCCGGAGTTTCATAAGCCGCGTCGAACGGAGTGACCGTAATAGAATCTACACCCGCAATAGCAGCAGACATCGCTTCCGTCTGTGTACGAAGCAAATTCACATGCGCATCATAAATAGTCATGTTCCATGCAGAAGTTTCTGCCTGGGCAACCATTTTAGAAGCACAAGGGCATTCGGTTCCGTAAGCAGCTACAATTTCCGCCCATAACCAGCGGGCAGCACGGAACTTCGCAATTTCCATAAAGTAATTGGCACTAATACCAAAGTTGAATTTGATCTTTGTCGCTACCTCTTCCACAGAGAAACCAGCTTCCGACAATTTAGCAATCAATTCATTCCCCCATGCCAACGCATACCCCAGTTCCTGGGAAATATAAGAACCTGCATCACTTAGGTTGCAGGCATTCACAGCCAATACTTTGTAACCGGGAAGAGCCTGACCTGCTTTGAGCACAGCAGAAGCCTGTTCTACCCAGTTGTCCATTTCAACCCCTTTTATCAAAGGTTTCTTGAAAGGATTATAATTTACAGAACCTACACACTTCTCAAGGTCTGCACCGGCATTCTTCAAATAATCCGCCAGGATACCGATCAGTTCTACAGCCTTACAATTGCAACTCTTAAAGTTAAGTTCTACTGATTCAGGACAAATCCCATTCAATAAAGCAGCAATGTTTTGTGGGTTAACGTCATCCCCTTTGAAGTGAAATCCAAGAGAGGTAACCCCTTTCTCCAATAAGGTCAGTGCCTTTTCATTAGCAGCCTGAAAGTCTGTTACATCAATGTTCTGGCGTACTTTCCAATCGTTGTCCTTTTTCGTTCCGCGAACATACGGGAACTCACCGGGAAGAGACTCTGTGGTTTTCAAGCCTTCGATGTCTTCCGAACGATAGAAAGGATTTACATTAAATCCTTCGCCTGTCTTCCAGACAAGCTTTTTCTCAAACGGCGCGCCTTTCAGGTCAGCCGTGATCTTCGCCATCCATTCTTCCGTAGAAACAGGAGCGAATTCAGAGAAAAGTTTTTCTTTTAATTCTGCCATAATATTAGTTGTTTATAATACTGGTATTAGTAATAGCTTTCGTTATGATATATAGTTCAATTACAGGGGGCAAAGGTAGAAAATAATTAACAATTGACAATTGAGAAGTGACTTTTATTAGAAGGTGATTTACACTTTGTCACAGGAAACCGGATAATCGACTAACCCGTAAGGATTTGTTCCTCTAAAATAAGCATCCATCCCCCTTCTATGCGGATTATTTTTAGTTATAGATGCCTATTATTTCATTTACGCATACATCGACAAAGGGAAACAGGTAGAATTCCGGATTTTAGACTATCTTTATTAAACAATACCTCTATATTTAATTTTATAACAACATGGCACAACCCTGGGAACGAATGATCATTCAAACAGATCAAGGAGAAGAAAAAACAGCGATCGCTCCTCTTGTTCTTTCTGCCAGCCGGGCTACCGATATCCCGGCCTTTTATACGCGTTGGTTCATGAACCGGTTGAAAAAGGGCTACATCAAATGGGAAAACCGATTCAACCCCAGTGCTCCGGTTTATATATCCCTTGAGAAAGTAAGGGTCATTGTTTTCTGGTCCAAAAATCCACTTCCTCTGTTGAAAGAGTTACCGGAACTTGAAAGACGAAATATCCACTTCCATTTCCAGTATACACTCAATAATTATGAAAAAGAAAGATTCGAGCCAAACCTACCCTCTCTATCCCAGCGAATAGAAACATTTAAAAAGTTATCTTCCACGATTGGGAAGGAGAAAGTGATCTGGAGATTTGACCCGTTACTGCTGACGGAGAAGCTGACAATCGATGTATTAACAGACAGGATCCGGCAGTTAGGAGATGAACTGATCCCCTATACGGATAAGTTAGTGATTAGTTTTGCCGACATACTTACCTACCGGAACGTGGCGGGCAATATGATCCGGAATAACTCCTGTTTTACAAAAGAGAATATTCATCAATCCGAATTTACAGACAAAGAAAAACAAATAGTGGCCAGGAGATTAGGTGAATTACGTACCGGGTGGAAAAAGATCAATCCGGCCTTTGAAATAGGTACCTGCGCAGAGCATATTCCGCTGGAAGAATATGGGATCATCCATAATAAATGCATAGATGACGAACTGATGATCCGGTTGTTTCCGGAAGATAAAGAGTTAATGGATTTCTTAGGTTACCAGCCGGGACTTTTTGATAGAGAGGAGAGCCGTAGAGAACAGAAAAAAAAGAAACTCAAAGATAAGAACCAACGCCGGCTATGTGGTTGCATTTTCAGTAAAGATATTGGTTCTTACAATACCTGTGCTCATCATTGTATCTATTGCTATGCCAACACAAGCCGGAAAGTAGTGGAGAAAAACAGGGAAAGACTGGATCCTGAAACGGATTCACTGCTGCCTCCTACACAAAAATCATTCTGATTTCTTATTGCGTAAGTCATCTGCAATCTCCTGATGTTTCTCTGACAGTTCTTCCTCTCCCACATGCAGGTAGGCTGTTGCGAGATATTCATGGGCTGCGGCATGTGCGGGTTTGATCGTGATTGCTTTCAGAAAATCATTGACTGCCTCTTCATACTGCTTCAGGTAAAGATGACATTTTCCCCTATTGTAGCGGGCTTTAAAGGAAAGGGGACTTAAACGGACCGCTTCATTCAGGCAAACCTGTGCGTCATAATGATCTCCTGTATCCAATAGGGTCACTCCTTTCCGGACCCAGGCATCCACAAAGGAAGGATCTAATTTCAGGGCTTTATTAAAATTCCGGATCGCGGCATTCGGATCTTTTGCCTTCGTAATACATTTATTTCCCATCAGATAATATTCCCGGGCATATTCTCTCTGGACCTCCTGCTGTAAATAAAGTTCCTCTTTCAACTTCCGGACTTCCGCTTCCAGACTATTGAGACGGTTGAGTTTGAAGCTCAATAACCGCCGGGTCAACGGATTCTCTAATTCATTCCGTTTACTGATGGCTGCCGAAAAACTCTCTACAGCCTCCCGCATTTCACCTCTGTTAAACCGGACCGCAGCTTTGGCATACAAAAGTTCAGCTTCACTTTCCCGGAAACTTTTTTCGATCAGTTCTTTATTGTTGAAGATCTGGCTGAACGCTACGATCTCTTTCCGTACAAAAATATCCCGGGAAGAGATCCTACTTTTCAGCACAAGCCCTTCGAGCGTAGTACAACGGCTCAAAGCGACGTAGGTCTGTCCTCCGGCAAACACACCACCGGTCAGATCCACCACTGCCCGGCTGAAAGTAAGACCCTGGCTTTTATGAATGGTAATAGCCCAGGCTAAACGGATCGGTAACTGTTGAAAAGTTCCGACAATCTCCTCTTCGATCCGCTTCTCTTTCTCATTATACTTATATTTATAATTCCGCCAGGAAGTCTGTTCCACCAGATATTCCTTCCCGTTCTCCAACAAAACATACACATGTCCATCCTCATCAATTCCGGACACCATACCAATGGTGCCATTTACCCAACGACGGTCCGGATCATTATCTATGAAGATCACCTGTGCCTGTTCTTTGATAGACAGGTTCAATTGAGTAGGGAGAGAGGATTCCGGAAAATCCCCTTCGATCAGTCCGGCGGAAATAAACTCCTCACCCGGCAATTCCGCCAGTTTCTTTTCATTAATATAATCTACCTGGTCCCGGCGGGTAGCCAGTGTAATATACATATCCTCATTCTTCGGATTGAATGTAGGAAAATAACGGGCATTAAGCGTATCCAGTTCCTGCTTTCCGGCGGTATTACTGCGTATCCTATCGAGCACATGGATAAAAACCGGATCCGTCTGGCGATAGGCCTTCTGGAGTTCAATAGGCACCAGATTGATCTCACTGAACACCCGGGCTGAAAAAAAGAAGGGACTCCGGTAGAATAGGCTCAGGATCTCTTTCTGGTCAGAGGGTACGACCGGTTCGAGCTGATATACATCTCCGACAAATAATAGTTGCTTGCCTCCAAAAGGTAAACGCATATTACCGGAATATACCCGCAGAATGCGGTCCACACAATCAATAACATCTGCCCGGACCATCGAGATCTCATCAATAATAATCAGCTCGACCTCCGATATGAGTTTGCGGTGTTGTTTGCGGTATTTGAAAAAATCAAAGATCCGTCCATCCTTCAGACTCAGATCCGGATCATCCGGCAACATCGGACGAAAAGGAAGTTTAAAGAAAGAATGTAAAGTCACTCCTTCCGCATTAATAGCAGCAATACCTGTAGGAGCCAGCACCATATGCTTCTTTTTCGTATGCGCACAGATATATTTTAAAAAGGTGGATTTCCCGGTCCCTGCTTTTCCGGTAAGGAAAACAGACTGGCGGGTGTGAGTGATCAGTTGAAGGGCATCCTGAAACTCATGATTGTTGGTATCTAACTGAAATTCCAACGGAGTAAAAATTAACGGCTAATGAATAACCAGGCGTCTTTATATTTTTCATGCATGCGAACCTGTTCCAAATATTGTTCCGCCTCTTCCCGGTTCACGAACCTGTCTGCATACACACGGACCTTTCCATCCCGGGTGATCTTGTTTACGCCTGTACAAACCGAGCGGTTTACTTCTGAAATAAAATCGTCCGCCTGTTTATCCGTCACAAAACTACCGATCACAATATGATACATCTTTCTGTTTTTCACCGGAGCTTCCGGAGCCGGGGCCTGCTGTGTAACAGCAGTCACCTCCTCTTTTACCACCATCACTTCCACCACAGGTTCCGAGAAGACCTCTTCGAGCGAAGAGACGGAAGCAACGATCATTTCCGTAGGAATAAAGCTGGCTGTATAAGCCGATTTATTGACATCCCTCACCGGAGTGGAAACAAGCAGGAACATGGCGATAGCAGCCGCGGAAGCAGTGAATGTCCGCACCAGAGTACGGCTGACAGGAATATAGATCGTATCTTTCGACGGTTTCTTTTCCTGAGTCAGAAGCGTTACTTCTTCACGCTGCAGGGCGGCTAAGGTTCTGAAATGAAAAGCAGGTAAACCATATGCCTCGGGAGTAAATTCCGGAGAATCTTCCGGCAGAAAATCCAGATGTCCTTCTGCTCCCACCCGGAACTGTCCGATCTCATTTAGAGTCAGCGATCCATGCATGGATAATGCATGTCTCAACTGAAGAACATCCTCTTCCACCATCCGGGAAGCCTTCCGGTAATCCACCTGGAAATGCCTCATATATGACTCAGCAAGCAGCCCATCCGTATGTTGCAGGTTCTCATTAAACAACAACTCCTTCCGCATCGGAGAGAATAGCTGTTTTTCCGCATCATAGGTGGCGGGAGAGGCCTGAAGAACGAAACCTCCAAAACCCGGAATGATCACGCAATCATGCACTTGCAACAAAGCTTTAATATGGGATACAATTCTAAGCATACAGCAAAGATAAAGTTTCTTCCTAAATCACCCAAAAGAAAAATGAACGGAATTTTTAAATTCAATAGTAAAACAACAAATAAAACAGTATAGTTCAAAGATAAAAAGAGGTAAAATGACAGATTCTCAGAAGAAAATATACCTTTGTAACGTTAAACTATAAATCTATGGCCAATCAATTAAAACCGGAAACACTGTGTGTACAGGTGGGATGGAATCCCGGCAAAGGAGAACCACGTGTACTGCCTATTTATCAGAGTACTACTTTTAAGTATGAAACCAGCGAACAGATGGCAAAGCTATTTGATCTGGAAGAAAGCGGATATTTCTACACCCGTCTGCAAAATCCGACAAACGATGCGGTTGCCGCAAAGATCACAGCCCTCGAAGGAGGAGTTGCAGGCATGCTGACCTCATCCGGTCAGGCTGCCAGTTTCTATGCCTTTTTCAACATCTGTGAAGCAGGGGATCACATCGTAAGTGCCGCCACGATCTACGGAGGGACCTACAACCTGCTATCCGTTACGCTCAAAAAATTAGGAATAACATGTACTTTCATCGACCAGGATGCCAGTGAGGAAGAGATCAGCAAAGCCTTCCGGCCTAATACCAAACTGATGTTCGGGGAAACGATCTCGAATCCGGGAGTCATGGTGCTGGACATTGAAAAATTTGCCCGGATCGCCCATACCCACGGAGTCCCCCTCATTATTGACAACACGTTTGCCACTCCGATCAATTGCCGCCCGTTTGAATGGGGAGCCGATATCGTGACCCATTCCACTACCAAATATATGGATGGACATGCGACCAGCGTAGGTGGATGTATTGTAGATAGCGGAAATTTTGACTGGAACGCCCATGCGGAAAAGTATCCGGGACTCTGTAAACCGGATCCTTCCTATCATGGATTAACCTACACGAAAGATTTCGGTAAGGCCGGATATATTACCAAAGCAACCAGCCAGCTAATGAGAGACCTGGGAGCGATCCAATCACCCCAAAACGCGTTCCTGCTAAATATAGGTCTGGAAACACTTCATTTACGTATACCCCGACACTGTGAAAATGCACTGAAAGTGGCAACCTGGTTACAGGAAAATGAGAAAGTGGCCTGGGTAAACTATCCGGAACTAAAAGGGAATACCTATTACGAATTAGCTAAAAAATACTTGCCAAACGGCTCCTGTGGAGTATTATCCTTTGGTCTGAAAGGGGGCAGAGATATAGCAATCCGCTTTATGGACAACCTGCAGTTAGCTGCTATCGTAACCCACGTAGCAGATGCCCGCACCTCCGTTCTACATCCGGCCAGCCATACCCACCGGCAGTTGACCGATGAGCAGTTAATCGAAGCAGGGGTAGCTCCGGACCTCATCCGCTTATCGGTTGGCATTGAAAATGCAGAAGACATCATCGCCAATATTGAACAGGCCCTCACTAAGTAAAAAACAACGGATCATCGGAATAATTTCAGAAAAAGTACCCCATGATCCGGAAAAAGTACACATCCAATTTCCCCTCTGGAGAGGGGTTAGGGGTGTGTTACAGATACAACCGGCCTACAAATTACAAGGATCCGGCTCCTTTTTGATCCCATTAGGGTTAGAAAGGAAAAAAACAATTATAACTCCTATTTCTTTATTTCTGTAACACCTCCTACCCCTCTCGTATATTTCAAGAGCTACTCTCTACCCAAATCTTTTACAGGCCGTAGGCCTATCCTATGTTAGGCCCCAGCAACGCTGGGGTTGAGGTAATAAAGAAGATATTTCGCTCCGTAGGAGCAGCATAATATAAAAATAACCGGAGGTAACCCTATTCTTTTAGTTTATATAGAACTATACTGGGCTTTGGCCGATCTACGATTCAGCCCGCAATATAAACTCGGTTATCCACCATCCACCCCCAGCGTTGCCGGGGGCTAAGATATAGTACCCTCTACGAGGGTGAAAAGAGGTGGATAGAGAGTAGCTCAACAGGGGAGTTAAATCTACTATCTTTATAGTAGTTCGCAGAAATACAATCGTCCAACCACTACTGATTAATAATCCAAACGGATATATGTATGAAGATCTCCCGATCCGATAACACACAATACCACTAAAAAAATAAGAGTGTAAAGTATGTAACGGATCCGGAGACACTCATACCCAGACAAGCGGGGATTTCCAATCAATTGTGTTCGAAAGATTCGTAAATACCCCAACGGGGTACCAGCAATAGCCCAGGGATGAGCCACAGGCGATTCCCTGGGTATGATTATCCCATGTCAACCCTGAAGGGGTTGCATCTGGCACACTAGGGAAATGAAACCTTTACAAGGTTTATAGAATATTTATCCTTACCCAGGGGCTCACTTCGCTCGACCCTGGGCTATTGAAGGTACCCCGTTGGGGTATTTACGAATCTTTCGAACACAACTGATTTTCAATCCCCTTTGACTATAAAACCTACCTATTCCTCACTTCACAGGAATTTTTCATTCTCTATCCACTTCTTTCTATACTATTAACATAGGGATGTGAAGGACGGGGACATACTATGTTAAGGTTCGTAAAGTATAGATCTCAGCAATGGTAAGGTATATATGCCAGCCCTCTGACTAAATTCTATTAACTACCCATAACACTTTGAACTTTGAACTAACAATCAGATTCCGGACTTTCCCTCTCCCCCTTAAAAGACAGGCACATATGAAAAAGAAAGAAAAATCGACTACTTTTGTACCTTCAAAAAATAGTAAAAGACAACTTGAGATATGGACATTCACTCCCTGCCTGAACAGGCCAGAAAAGTAGAGAAAGAGACAAAGATGTTTTTTAAAACCATCCGAAAGAATCGTCTCCGGGATTTAGATGATACAGTCCATGCGCTGCATAAAGAGATTTTTGATGAGATCAACTGCCTGGAGTGTGCCAATTGCTGCCGGACATTAGGTCCGCGCCTCACAGACCGGGATATTGAAAAAATGGCGCAGGCGCTACGGATGAAGCCTCATGAAGTGGTAGAGCGTTATCTGCGGATTGATGAAGATAAAGATTATGTATTTAAAGAAATGCCTTGCCCTTTTCTATGTAGTGATAACTATTGCAGTATCTATGAAAACCGTCCCAAAGCCTGCCGTGAATATCCACACACAGATCGAAAAAAATTTTTCCAGATCCATGCCCTAACCATCAAAAATGCAAAAACCTGCCCGGCCGTATTTAAAATCCTGGAACAATTGAAAAAAGAATTATAAGAAGCTGTTTGAAGCCGGCTATTCTTTAGGACTATATTTCCAAAGAACTCTCCTGAGATACTTAATAACAATATTTTTATACGAAAAATCGAGAGTAAAAGAAAGAACTGTTTCTCTTTCCGGAGTGATAAGAAACAGGAAAAAAGAGGAGAGATCTAAGCCGGACAATCTGGTAACAGGGAAGCAATTTAGATAAAAAACGGAGACAGGATGAAACCCTGCCTCCGTCTGCCATAAATTTATCTAAGTAGTAAATCAATCGTCCGACTGACTTTCTTCATATTCCTTCAACAGCTTATCCTGAACATCACCTGGTACCAACTCATAAGCTGCAAACTTCATCGTGAAAGAAGCACGGCCACCCGTAATGGAGCTCAGGGAAGTAGAGTAACTGGACATCTCTTTCAAAGGCACTTTAGCCAGTAGCTTTTCATATCCTTTTTCACTATTCATACCCATAATGATCGCACGGCGTCCCTGCAGATCACTCATAACATCTCCCAGGTAATCAGCCGGAACAGAAACTTCCATATCATACACAGGCTCCAGAATCTTAGGTCCTGCTTCCTTAAATGCCGTACTAAAGGCATTTCTACCAGCCAGCATAAAAGAGATCTCATTACTATCTACCGGGTGCATCTTTCCATCGTACACACAGATACGCACATCCCGGGCATAGGATCCGGTCAAAGGCCCTTGCTCCATACGTCCCATCACCCCTTTCAGGATAGCCGGGAGGAAACGGGTATCAATCGCACCACCGACAATACAGTTCACAAAAACTAATTTACCACCCCATTCCAGATCATAGACCTGCGTGTCACGCACATTCATCTTATATTCCTGGCCACCGAAACGGTAGGTATCAGGGGCAGGCATACCTTCATAATAAGGTTCTACGATCAGATGTACCTCACCAAACTGACCGGCACCTCCGGATTGCTTTTTATGGCGGTAATCCGCACGGGCGGGTTTGGTAATGGTTTCCCGGTAAGGAATCTTCGGTTCAACATATTCTATCGCAATCTTTTCATTGTTTTCCATACGCCATTTCAGTGTGCGTAAGTGGAATTCTCCTTGTCCGGAAACAATGGTCTGCTTCAACTCTTTGGATTGTTCAATGATCCAGGTCGGATCTTCCTCACGCATACGGATCAGCAACTCATTGAGTTTTTCAGCGTCTGATTCATTTACCGGCCGGATCGCACGGCGATATTTCGGATTCGGATATTTAATAAAGTCAAATTTGTAATCACAACCCTTTCCATTCAGGGTATTACCCCGGCGAACATCTTTCAGCTTCACGGTAGCACCTATATCACCAGCCACCATCTCACTTACCGGAGTACGCGTTTGTCCGGCCACCACAAACAACTGTGCCATCCGTTCTTTCGAACCACGGTCCGCATTCAGCAGATCATCTCCCTCTTTTACTTTGCCTGATATCACTTTAAAGAAAGAAACCTGTCCTATATGTTGTTCTACAGTCGTTTTAAAGAAGAATAGACTGGTTGGGCCATTCGGGTCAGGAGTCACCTCCGTACCATCCGTTGTGATCGGACGGGGCATCCGGTCTGTAGTAGGCACTACATTCCCTACAAATTCCAGCGTACGACGCACGCACATATCACGGCCTGCACATACACAGAAGACAGGGAACATACCTCTGGCAACCAGACCCGCACTAATACCGGCACGCATTTCATCTTCACTCAGACTTCCTTCCTCAAAGAATTTTTCCATCAACGCGTCGTCATTCTCAGCGGCTGCTTCTACCAATGCGCCATGCAATTCCATCGCTTTATCCATTTCCTCCGCAGGGATCTCCAGCACCTCAGGAACCCCACCTTCTGGCTTCCAGCGATACATCTTCATTTTCAATACGTCCACGACCGCATTGAAAGAAGGACCGGTGGATATAGGATATTGAACAGGTACCACTTTAGCCCCATACTGATCTTTCAATTGCATCAACACATTGTCATAATCTGCTTTTTCATTATCCAACTGATTCACAACGAAAATCACAGGCTTATGGAATTGCTCGGTATAACGAAACTGATTAATTGTCCCCACTTCCACTCCATACTGGGCATTAATTACCATCAATGCAGTATCCGTAACATTCAATGCGGAAACCGCACCACCAATGAAATCATCTGAACCCGGACAGTCAATAAAGTTCAATTTCCGGTTCTGCCACTCCACACTAAAAACGGTCGAGAACACGGAGTAGCCATACTCCTTCTCAACCGGGAAATAGTCGCTCACTGTATTTCCTGCATCCACAGTTCCACGACGTTTTATAACTCCACCCTCGAAAAGCATTGCTTCAGCGAGAGTGGTTTTCCCAGAGCCGGAACTCCCCAAAATGGCGATGTTCTTAATTTCATTTGTTTGATATACTTTCATGATATCAGGTATTATGAGGTTTAACAATAAGTTTTAATAAAATCTAAAATCACGAGGTCGCAAATTAGTAATTGCAGGTCAGAAAAACAATCCAAACCCCGCTGTTACAGAACATAGTTTTTTAACACATCAAGTCCTTCAATTGTTCTTTTCCACACCTGTACTTTCATCCACAACTCTACCCAATCAAAAGGTTCATACGAAACTAACCATCCCCCAAATCTCCTGTATAAGTCCTGCAAGGACGTCACATATCAGTCTGGGACGTCCTTGCAGGACTCAGGATAACAGACAATGCGGTGTTACCTTGTTATAAAGGTAAAAGCTTTGCTTTGGATTTTATTCAGTACTTTTGTAAACCAATACATTTAATTCGATGGCAGGTCTTTATATACATGTTCCTTTTTGTATCAAACGGTGTCTTTACTGTGATTTCTTTTCCAATACGGATATGCAGGTAAAAGAGCCTTATATCTCCGCATTGATCAAAGAGATGGAGTTACGAAAGGAGTATATAGGAGAAGACCCCATAGAGACGGTCTACTTTGGAGGAGGGACTCCATCACAGTTGTCCCCGGAAGATTTTGGGCAGATCTTTGAAGCAATCCGCACTCACTTCACCATAGCTGACCAGGCAGAGATCACACTGGAAGCTAATCCGGACGATATCCGGCCGGAATATCTGGAAAAGCTCCGCGAGCTTCCTTTTAACCGGATCAGTATGGGCATCCAAAGTTTCAATGATAACGACCTCAATTTCCTGAACCGGAGACACCAGGCTGTCCAGGCTATACAGGCTGTTGCCTGGTGTAAGGAATATGGATACAACAATCTCAGTATTGACCTGATCTACGGACTACCGGGACAAACCCTCCGGGAATGGGAGCATAATATCCACGAAGTAATCCGGCTGGACATTCCCCATATCTCAGCTTATCACCTGACCTATGAAGAAGATACGCAACTTTATAAGTTAAAAGACCAGGGAAAAATAGTGCCGGTTGAAGAAGAAGTAAGCCTGGAGTTTTTCTCCCTGCTCATTGACCAGTTAACTAAGGCAGGATTTCACCACTATGAAATATCCAACTTTGCAAAACCGGGCTATATCTCCCGGCATAACAGTTCCTACTGGACCGGAGAAAAATATATCGGATTAGGTCCTTCCGCTCATTCCTATAATCAGGAAAACCGCTGCTGGAACGTCTCCTCCCTCCCCGCTTACATACAAGGGGTGAATAGAGGAACTCCGGAGATAGAATACGAGATATTAGATCCCTATACCCGCTACAACGACTACATCATCACGGGTCTCAGAACCTATTCGGGAATTCAAACAGAGAAATTAGAAACACTTTTTGGAAAGCAGTTAAAAGAATATTGCATGCAACAAGCTATTCCCTATATAAACAGGAAGTTACTTCTGCATGAGAATCAGATGCTACGTCTTTCCCGGGAGGGTATTTTCATTTCAGACGCGATCATGAGTGATCTGCTATGGGTCTAAATTTATCCAAATCCCCGGAATAGAAGGACAAAACCGGCAGCTTTCCAGTACATTTTATGCACATTTAAGTTATATTTGAGAAAATATATTGTCATTTTAAACAAATCTTATATATTTGCAGCGTTAATGTGTGAAGGTGCCATATTTATATATCATATCAGGATGTAATGGAGCCGGAAAAACAACAGCTTCCTATACCATTTTACCAGAAATGCTAAAATGCAAGGAGTTTGTTAATTCGGACGAGATCGCAAAAGGTCTTTCTCCTTTCAATGCTGACAGTATAGCTGTGGCTGTTGAAGCAGGTCGCATTATGCACAGGCGTATTAAAGAACTGATCAGTGCCAGAGAGACCTTTGCATTAGAAACCACATTAGCCACCCGCTCAGTTGTTAAATTAATGCGGGAAGCACAGGATGAAGGCTACTACGTGACGTTGCTCTACTTTTGGTTAAATACACCTGATTTAGCCGTAGAACGTGTAAAGATGAGAGTTGCTGCCGGAGGGCACAACATTACAGAAGCCACTATCCGCAGGCGATATGTTGCTGGGATAAAAAATTTATTTGAACTCTATCTCCCATCAAGTGATTACTGGATGATCACAGACAATTCCATGTCACCCATGGAAATTATCGCTAAAGGATTTAAAAACGAAAAAAAGGAGATATACAATCCTACGGTATACACTAAACTTGAAAATCATGAGTGAACAGGAAATAAGAGAATTTGAAGAGAATATAGTAAAAGGAGCTAATATCGCTTTTCAACGTCTGGTTTCTGAAAAGAAAAAAGAGAATGGCGAGTTGGTTTTCTCCCGTAATGGTCACATATTCCGGGTGAAAGCAGCAGATTTAGAAGAATTTACTCTGTAATCACAGAATTCCTGAAGATATAAGGAACAGATTGATGAATCTCCATTCATTTGATCTGTTCCTTTTTCTTTTCCCGTTATTGGACCGTTTTACCTGAATCCTTCCTCCTATCTCTTTCTTCTATGCTTTTCCTAAGAATGTGATTTTCTGTTACTGATCCATTAAATCCATTTCATTTAATAAATAGCCGGCACCTGCATATTTATCTATGATAAACAGGACATAACGGATATCAACGATAATACTCCGTTGATAATCCGGCAGATATTGAATGTCACCGCCAACACCTTCCCAGTTCCGGTCAAAATTAATTCCTATCAGTTCTCCGTTAGCATTTAAGACAGGACTTCCGGAATTTCCTCCGGTACTATGCGTAGTGGCACAGAAATTAACCGGCATCCGGCCATTACCGAGACCATACTGTCCATAATCTTTTGCCTGATAAAGCTCCTTGAGACGTTCAGGAACCACAAATTCCCAGTTATCCGGATCTTCCTTTTCCATGACTCCTTCTAAAGTGGTCTGACAGTCATAATAGACCGCATCTCTGGGAGCATATCCTTTTACCTGGCCATAGGTTAAACGCAAACTAAAATTAGCATCCGGGAAATTAGCCTGGTCACCATACATTTCCAGCAGTCCTCTCACATAGGTACGGTGAGCATTCGCATAGGCGGCATCAAAATCCTTTAAAGCATCCGCCAGGGCCTGTTTCTCTTGCTGCACCGCCTGAGCAAACAGGATCATCGGATCGTTTTCCAATCCTTTCACAGAAGGATGCTGATAAAATTTCCGGAAATTATCTTCACTGCCGAAAATAGAACTTTTGAACAGATGATCCACAAAAGCATCCACATCCCCTTTAAACTGTTTATCAATCGTGGAAAAATAGGCTGGTTGTTTGTCTGCCGGGATCAAACGCCTGTACTCCTTCAGCAGAACTTTGGCTACTTTAGCATCCACCACAGGAGAATAATCTTTATCTGCAAAACGTTCATATCCATTCTTCAACCGTTCCAGTTCATTTTTCCGGGTTTCCGTATCTTTTTGCCTGATCGCCGTGGATAAACCCTCAACCGATGAAGGGACTCTGGTAAATTCTATTCCACGGGAAATCGCTTCATCCAGCATCCAGCTACGGAACCTCAAATCTTTCCGGTCTTTTACAATCTGTTCCAGTACAGAAAGTGCCTCCTTATATTCCGGTTTATTCATACGGGCCGCCCAAACCAGTAGTTTATCCTGCTCTTCTCTTTTTACCTCTTCAAAGTTACACTTATTAATCGCCCAGTTACTTCCGATCGAATTCTTATACGCGTTCGTGGAGCCGGCATATTTACTGGAATATTGAATCCGGACTACCGGATCTTTCAGCATCTCTTCCAACATCACCTGCTGGCGGATCTCCCGGACATTGATCCGGACCGTATTGTCAATGTCCCGCCGTTCAGCCACCTCCCAGGAGGTATAATATTTATTTGTGCGGCCCGGAAAACCCATCATCATGGCAAAATCATTTTCCTGTACTCCTTTCAACGAGATCTTTAACCAGCGTTTAGGTCTCAGGGGCACGTTGCTCTCACTATATTCAGCCGGATTACCATCCACATCCGCATAGATACGAAAAACGGTAAAATCACCGGCATGACGAGGCCACATCCAGTTATCCGTATCCGCTCCGAACTTACCGATAGAAGAGGGAGGAGCACCTACCAGACGCACATCCGGGTAGATCTTTTTAGTAAACATATAATATTTATTACCTCCATAAAACGCTTTGATCTCCACTTCCGTACCCGGATGATCCTGTAGATACTTTTCTCCGGTTTCCTCTACGGCCAGACCATTTAGATAAGCAGGGGAAAGATAGTTCATACTATTCGGATCCGTATCTTTCTTCAGTTCTTCCAGAACATATTCCGTCACATCCTCTATCTTATCAATAAAGGTGACTTTCAATCCCGGGTTCGGCAACTCTTCCGCCCGTGTCATGGCCCAGAATCCATCTGTAAGATAGTCATGTTCCACAGAACTGTGTTGTTGTATTTGCCCATACCCACAATGATGATTTGTTAATACCAGTCCATCTGGTGAAACAACCTCTCCGGTACAGCCTCCACCAAAGATCACCACCGCATCCTTAATAGAAGCAGAGTCCGGACTATAAATATCATAATCCTGGAGTTTCAGCCCAAGGGCCTGCATTTCCGGGAATTTCTGTTGTTTTAACAAGGGTAAAAGCCACATCCCCTCATCTGCCCAGACAGGAGAGGTTAATAATAAGGATAAACCGATAGATAAAAGTCTTTTCATGATAAGCTTATATATTTTATTTTTTCCATGATTGATAAGGATTACGGGAAAGCATGGCATTATAATAACGCTTATCCCCGGTTACCTCTTTTCCCAGCCAAAAAGGTTTTTCAAACTCTTCTTCTTCAGAACCAAGTTCCAGTTCAGCAATCACCAATCCTTGATTTTCTCCATGAAAGACATCAATCTCCCACTGCCGTCCATTCCCGGCTGGAATATAATGCCGGATCTTATCAATAATCCCGGGATCACACAATTGAAGAAGAGCTTCTGCATCTGTCAGAGGGATCTGTTGTTCAAACTCAAAACGGCTGAGCCCTTTTTCATCCGACATTCCTTTAATCGTGATATATCCCTCTTCACCACTGATACGTATACGCACCGTCCGGCGGGGGTCCGAACAAATATACCCTTGTACCAACCGCTTCGAAGCAGTCACAAAAGGGTAAAAATCGCCCTTCACCAGAAACTTCCTTTCTATTTCCAACATCTTACTAAATAATGGAAAATGGATAATAAAAACAATTTTGAATTATCCATTTTCAATTTTCAATTATTTAATTGTTACCATCGTAGCTCCAAATCCATATTCCCGGAAAGAAGCATCCTGATAATAATATTGTTTATACCGTGTCCTGAGCTCCTGCTCAATTGATTTTCTCAGGACTCCGTCTCCTTTTCCATGAATGAAAACAATCTTCTGCCCTTTTTTATTAGCGTATTTGGCTAATATTTCATGGAATTTCTCCAACTGGTAGTTTAACATATCCGCATTACTCAACCCGTTGGTATTATCCAATAACTCATGAATATGCAGGTCCACCTCTAAAATAGGACTATCATTGTTTTTTTTCCGGGACGGACGGGCCGGAGTCTTATCCACCTGTTTCTTCTGTAACATGGCCTGTTGGATCTCCCCCGCAGAGACTAATAATTCCTTTTCCGGAACATCCTGCCTCACAACCGGATAAACCAGTGCATCCTCATCAAAAAAATCATTTTCAAGGAAACAATGTACTTTATAGAATTTGACCGTATCTAAGCGCAACTCTACTGACACACTATTTTTTAAAGCATAAGGTTTCTCTTTCTTAAAAGCAATGAACTGAACACAGACACGTTCCAGATCATTCAGATCCGCTTTTTCAAATTCTTCCAGAAATATTTTCGTATTCGGTTCGATTACTCCATGATAACGGCTCAACCAGCTATTATGCTGCCGGTTCATATAATTAAAGAAAAGATAATAATTACTGTCGTTAATGAAATAAGCCTCATAGCCGGTTTGCTGCATGGCTTTCGGGTCTACGGGTAAATAGGCCAGGTAGATATTCAACCGCTCTCCTTCCGGGGTTTCCTGAATCACGATCTTTTCCTCCGGTTCTTCCCGCTTCACGACCACAGGAGCGGCCGCAGGCTTCTGTATTTTAGGCCGGTTATCACTATGTACCTGCATGTCATCACTACCAACCACCACGCATTCGCGGATCAGTGCAGGGTAATCAAACCCATCTTCATCTTCAACTAATACCTTATCTTTCCCCTGGAATCCTGTTACTACACCACCTCCGACACTATTCAGGAAGCGAACTTTATCTCCTATTTTAATAGCCATACTCTCTTTTCTTGTTGTTATCCGGACAAAGTTCACTAATTTTGTGCAGAAAATAAAACAATGACTATAAAAACTCAACATATACATATTGAGGAATATAATTATTCCTTACCGGATGAAAGGATTGCTAAATTCCCGCTTTCCCAAAGAGATGAATCCAAACTATTAGTCTACCGGAACGGAAAAATAGAAACAGACATTTTCAAAAATGTTCTCTCCCGGTTGCCGGCAAAGAGCCTCGTCGTATTTAACAATACCCGGGTGATCCAGGCCCGGCTGCTGTTTAGGAAAGAGACCGGAGCAAAAATAGAGATTTTTTGTCTGGAACCGGTAGAGCCCCATGATTATGCATTGATCTTCCAGCAGACAGAACAATGTTCCTGGAATTGCCTGGTGGGCAACCTGAAAAAATGGAAAGAAGGGATATTACATAAAACAGTATCGATCCAGGGTACGGTAGTCCACCTACAGGCAGAGAAAAAAGAATCCTATGGAGACAACCACCTGATCCAATTTAGCTGGGATCATCCGGAATACACATTTGCAGATATACTGGATGCTGCCGGGGAATTACCGATCCCCCCCTATCTGCACAGGGATACGGAAGAAAGTGATCTGGAAACTTACCAGACTGTCTATTCCAGCATTAAAGGTTCGGTAGCTGCCCCAACCGCAGGGCTGCATTTCACACCGGAAGTACTTGCCGCGCTGGATAAACAGGGAATTCAACGGGAAGAAGTGACGTTGCATGTCGGCGCCGGGACATTCAAACCGGTTAAAAGTGATACAATCGCCGGTCATGAAATGCATACGGAGTTTATCTCTGTAGACAGGCAGACGATCCGGAATATCCGCAGGAACGCAGGGCCTATTATTGCCGTAGGTACCACTTCCGTCCGGACCCTGGAAAGCCTGTATTACATCGGAGTGCTGATCTCCCGGTATCCGGATCTCCCTCTGGAAGAACTAAAAGTAGACCAGTGGACTCCTTATGAAGATGCTAATAATCAGTTATCCGTAGAGGAGGCACTGGAGCAGATCGAACATTACCTGGACAGAAAGAAAACAGAAAAACTGATCACCTCTACCCAGATCATGATTGCACCGGGCTATCAGTTTAAATTGGTAAACGGGATCATTACTAACTTCCATCAACCCAAAAGCACCTTACTCCTGCTGATCTCTGCTTTTGTAAAAGGAAACTGGAAAGCGATCTATAATTATGCACTGGCACATGACTTTCGCTTCCTGAGCTATGGGGATAGTTCCCTGTTATTTCCGGAAGAGGATAAATAGAGGAACTACTTATGTCCAACAGACAATAACGGTTAAAAATCTGCGTTAATATACATCATACCAGATAGTGATATTATAAATGAAACAACATATATCTTCCTGTTTTCTGCTTTTACTGACAGGTCTGCTTCTATTTTCCTGTAAATCCGCTAAACTCTCTGATGCAGAAGAGAAACAGCGGATCGGAGAGTATTATGAAGCAGCAGCTATCTACCGGAAAGTCTATACCAAAACCTCTCCCAAGAAGCGGGACCTACGGGGATATATTGCTTTTCGCATGGCAGAATGTAACCGGTTGATCAATAACACGGCACGGGCCACCGGGGCCTATATGAATGCATTACGTTACAATTATCCGGATAGCATTGTGAATCTTCGCTTAGGGCAGGTGTACCAGAAAACAGGTAAATATCCGGATGCGATCAAATATTATGAAGCCTATCTGGAATCCAATCCGGAAAGTGTGCTGGCCATCAATGGTATAGCAGGCTCTACGATGGCTCCGGTGTGGAGACAGAACCCAACCCGTTACGAAGTAAAAAGGATGGATAAATTCAACTCCAGACGTTCGGAATTCACTCCGATGTTATATGGGACGGATTATGACCAGCTCTATTTTTCTTCCTCCCGGACCAAAGATAAAGAAGCACAGGTAAGTGCCATTACCGGGTTGAATAACAATGATTTTTTCATGTCGAAAAAGGATGAACGGGGAGAATGGCAATCCCCTGTTTTACTGGAAGATCCGGTGAATACGGAATTTGATGAAGGAACCCCTTCCTTTTCTTCAGACGGAAATACGATGTATTATACCTACTGTTCACAGGATAAAGAAGGACACCGCACTTCTGAAATCTATATATCTACCCGTAGCAACGCTGCCTGGGGAGCCGGAACACGGGCTTCCATCGTAAAAGACTCTGTGACGGCGTTGGGACATCCTTCCATTTCACCGGATGGGAAATACCTCTACTTTGTCTCAGATGCGGTAGGAGGCTACGGAGGGAAAGATATATTCCGTGCCCGTGTGATAGGAACAGGATTTGGTCCTATGGAAAATCTGGGGCCGGAGATCAATACACCGGGAGATGAAATGTTCCCGTATGCGCGTGACTCCATGACCCTTTACTTCGCATCCAACGGCCATCCGGGAATGGGCGGACTGGATATTTTCAAAGCGACGCTGGATAGCACCGGAAGATGGAATGTCGAAAATATGAAAGCTCCGATCAATTCGATGGGGGACGATTTTGGTATCACATTCGAAGGGAATAAAGAAAAAGGTTTTTTCAGTTCCAACCGCAACGATGCAAGAGGAAATGACCATCTCTATTCTTTTGAACTACCTACTATCACCATACATATCGAAGGGTTTGTGTTTGATGTGGATGAGTATCCGATCGAAGATGCAACGGTCCGGATCGTAGGACGGGACGGATTGAATGAAAAGGTATTTGCTAAAAAAGACGGTAGTTACCAGGTGGAATTAGAAAGAGATATCAGTTACGTGATGATGGCAAGTGCGCGGGGATACCTTAATCAGAATTTCGAATTGAAAACCGGACCCGAAGAAAAGAATGAGACCTATATCGTAGACTTTTTCCTCTCACCGATTAACCAGCCAGTAGTCATTGAAAATATTTTCTACGACTTCGACCGGGCTACCCTGCGTCCTGAATCTAAGGAGGCATTAGATGAAATGATCAAAATGTTGAATGATAACCCCCATGTCACCATTGAATTAGGGGCTCACACAGATAGAAAGGGCTCTGAAGAGTATAATGAACGGTTGGCACAACGCCGGGCACAATCTGTAGTGGATTATCTGATCGCCGGAGGTATCTCTACGGATCGTCTGGAAGCTAAAGGATATGGAAAAAGTGTTCCCAAAACCATCAACAAAAAAATGGAAAGAGAGTATGACTTCCTGGAAGAGGGAGATGAATTAACAGAAGCGTTCATCCTCGAACTTACCCCTGAACAACAGGAAATAGCAGACCAGATCAACCGCCGGACAGAGTTTAAGGTGCTACGGACGAACTACAATCTGTATTAAGAAAATCTACCGGACGGATCCGGATCATTCCGTATACCGTGTTAATATACGCAGAATATCCTGTTTAATCTCTTCCCGGAAAGAGGCAGGTGAAAGCACTTCGACTTTATCCATATGGGATAAAATACGTTGCTTGAAGTCCAGAGTCGGGATCAGATACAAACGAATAACCGCATATTCATTTTTTCTTTCAATTTCTCTCTGGGAATAGTGAAACGGAGTGGATACTATATAATCATATTCTTTATCATACACTTTTAACTGAATCTCTATAGCTCTTTCCGTAGTATGGATAATCCCGTAGTGGTGATGATAATAAATTTCCGGAAGGATATCCGGAGAAGGAGAGACTTTTTATTCCCGGCAACCAGATTTTGCATTCTTTCTAATGCCAGCACCCGGGTCCGGGAACGGTCCAGATATTCACAAATCAGATACCATCGCTGTTTAAAGAGACGAAGAAAACAGGGGATCACCTCGAAATGAAACAGACTTTCTTTGGAGTAATAAGATTGATAATCAAACTTTACTACTTTCTCCTCCTCCATCGCTTTCAGCAAAACAGGCAGATATTCCACTCCGGTAGGTATTTCTTCCAACATCATCCGGTCTTTAAGCCGTATACTAAGAGAAGAAATACCATTAATATGGAAAACACTTAAGAGATACTTATAAATAGTATTCTTTTCGACATCGTCCTTATTAACCAGCGTATATTTACGGGTAACGGAATCATATTCTATATCCACCTGCATAACAGAGGCTATAAACTCCTTATCCCGGGAAAAAGTCCGGGCCCCTATTTCTTCCCCTTCATACCCATAGGAACTCCGTTTCCAACGTTCATTCAAATCTGCCAGTGAAGCATCTCCTTCTTCCATTAAGGTATGCACAATCCATAAACAACGGATATATTTCTTCATAAACAATTCTGTTTAACGGCTTCTATAATTTCATTACAATAAACAGTGTCTTTCAATGTTGTATTGGAAGGATGATAAGCTTCCAAATAAAGCCTTCCGGGTGTCCGGTAATAATTAACAGTCCCACAGGTTCCGTCCGGTTCCCTGTTAAGAGGCAACACCTGACGAAAATAGTTCATAGTCCCTCCCATAATCACTATATCCGGATTACAGTCGTCTATCTGACGCAATAACAAAGGCATATTTTTTAATGCGTGTTGTTTTATCTCTTTAGGATTCTTTCTTGCTACAGAATTAGGAATCTTCTTCACATTGATGTAAGCAAAAGATTTCAAAGTGAAAAAACATCCGGTTCGTGAATTTCCGGCATATCTTCCCGGAGAATAAAGTTGTTCAATATCCCATAGACCGTATAAATAAGTTGTCTATGAAATTTGAAGCTATCTGTTATCTCTGTCCAACAGGCATACTGATCCATAGCCTGGCTAAGACTCCACCCTCCTGTGTCTCCATACGGTTCATATAGAATCCATAGAACTTTATATTTTGCTTTCTTATATATTGCTGGATTAATAATACCATCAGAGACCCCATGCTTTATCCCATCGATATCCACCATCTGCTGGATCTCCTGTTCTAATTTAAATAGTTGTTCTTCCTGCATATTTAGTGATATTTAGAATAAAAATAGATGTTATTTTTAAATAATCAGCAAAATAAATATAGCAGTCAGACATATTTTGTCTGACTAAAGGATAAACTTTGTACTCCAGTAAAAAAGACAGCCCTGTTTATGACAGGTATACGGCATAAATCTTTATATTTGTCTCAAATTATAGGATTTTAACGCTCTATAAAATAAGTTCAGAATATAGATTAAGGATATTTGTTTTAATCTGAGACAACGAAACCGCCAATTTCATATCCAACTCAGGGATAAAACAGATGTTCATGCTGGTCATAAGCATGGGCTGTTGTTTTATTTTGGGTTGGAGGTGCTTGGCGGTACCTGTTGTCTGAATGAACAATAGTGCCATGCTTTCTTCGTATACTTTAATACATATATAATGGAAAAACAAACAGAAAAACCGATTACCATCGATGGGATCAGAGAAATCCTGCTTTTACCCTCTGAAAACAGTCAGACAGCGATCAGTAGTGCTATCAAAGCTCAACTGGAAGTCCTTAAATTTGTAGAACATCCGGAAATGTATGAAAGTACTTTCGATACGATGATCGAATATCTGGATTATGCACTCCAGATAGCTGAGGAAAAAGAAAAAAAGGATTTGCAGAGAAAAGCAGCTGTCATGATCAACAGCATGATCTTTTTTATTCGTGCAAAACACACTTTTGAAGCCAATAAAAATGAAGAAGAAGGAGAGCGGCTTCTGTTACAGGCAAGTGATATGTTAGCAGACAGTATTAACGAATTTATTCAAAATATAGAATCCGGGGATGAGCCACAAGAAGCCTTAATTTTTACCGGAACCGAGTTAGCCAAGGCTCTCTTTTTAAAGAAAAATCAATCCGGCAAAACATTATTTAGCAGCTTCATAGGTTATATATACACAGATAATAAGCTTGCCAAGCAGGAAGACGATCTGTATGTTCTTATCGCTTCTATTATTGAAAAAATAAACCGTAATAAAGAGATTTTCGGACAATCCAGGCTGCTGGCTGAATTCGTGTTACGTTATAAAGATGAGTTAGTGTCCCGGTCAGTGGCATATCCGGACAAAGAGGAGACTTTCAAATATAACAAATATTTTCAGTGGGGAGGATGTGCTCTCTTTCTTATGTCTATCAGCATATATTTTATTTCCCTGTTTATAAGAGGAGGTGAAAAAACATTAAACTATTTCGGAGCCGATATTGCAGGAGAAAATGCCTGGTATTATCAAACAGGGGATTATTTATGGTACACACTCATTTTTGCCGTTTCAGCTATTCTGGTAAGTTGGATCGCGTGCTATACAGTCTATCAGAAGAAGCTGAAAGACTATCAAAAAGAGTTAGCACAATTACATAGTTATTATTCATCTATCAGTGAATCATTCCGATAAACAAGTATTCATTTCATAACCTCTATATACCATGCCATTATTCAGAATCACAGTTCAATCCTCCAAACATAGCAACGGAATCAAAATAGAAAAAGGGATGTCTGTAGAAGTAGTTTCCAGTAGTTTTAGTAATCCTGTCCATACCAATGGAGGACAAGCCGTAATAGATGCCTTTATGCGAATTTACGGAATTGATATTAAAAAAGCCGGAGCACTCTCTACAGTCTACTTAAAAGTGGAAAGGATACGATAAATGGAACAGAAAGAGTTATTAAAACAGGCAAAAGCCGGGAATGTAGAATCCCAGGCTACCCTCGGAAAGCTTCTTTATAAGAAAAAAAAGTATAAACAGGCCTTTTTGTGGCTAAAGAAAGCGGCAGAAAAAAACCATGTAGAAAGTATCTACCAGGTAGGTCGCATGTATAAGGATGGGATAGGAACAAAAAGGAACTGTACTGAAGCACTGAAATGGCTCCGGCTGGCTACAGAACAAGGCCATCCCAGAGCCATTCTTTCGATAGGCTGTATGCTTCTGGTAAAAGAAGTAGAAAATGAGGAGGCAGAAAAAGTCTTTCAATGGTTGCTATCCATAGCGAATAAAGGAAATGTAGAAGCACAAATAAAAATAGGAGATATATACTCGCGCGTTAAAGAAGATTATATGGCAGCGATGAAATGGTATAAAAAAGCTGCCAGACAGGGATATATCCGTGCATATATACACATTGGCGACATGTATGATCTCGGAAGAGGGGTTACCAGAAATACAACAACAGCCGCCCGCTGGTTTAAAAAAGCTGCAAACTTAGGAAGTGAAGAAGCATATATCAGCCTGGCTCATTTATATACATACAAAAAGAGAACTCATAAACAGGCTATCTACTGGCATACTTTATCGGCGGAACAAGGGAATGAGGCCTCTCAATATTTTCTCGCCAGGTTGTTAGTTAAGACTCAACAGGATATTCCCCAGGCAATGAAATGGTTTACAATTTCAGCTGAAAAGGGGTTTGGCTTATCACAAGTTTATCTGGGAGCTATATATGAAGAAGTACAGCAGGATTATACAAAAGCTATTCAATGGTACACAAAAGCAGCTGAGCAAAAGGTTTCCTGGGCCTATAACAGCTTAGGAAACTTGTACTTTTACGGAAAAGGAGTAACACAGGACTATGCAACAGCAATTAGTTGGTATAAAAAGCGGTTGAAAGGGAAGAAAGGGATGCCCTATACAACCTGGCATATATGCTTTACAAAGGGATAGAAATAGAGCAGGATCTGAAACAGGCAGCACAATATTTTAAACAGGCAGCACAATGGAAGAAACACCGGGATGCTCAATATGTTCTGGCCTATATGTTTCACATGGGTGAAGGAGTCAGGCAGAATTTTAAACAAGCTATCCGATGGTATACCTATGCAGCCACAGAGGGATGTGTATGGTCACAAAGTAATTTAGGCTGTATCTATGCAGCAGGGAAAGGAGTAAGGAAAAATCACGAAGAAGCGACCCGGTGGTTTACGCTGGCAGCCAAACAGGGAGAAGCGATCGCTCAGTACAATCTGGGAATGATACTATATACCAGTGGAAAAATGAAAACCCATGCTTCAGTTATCACCCAATGGATGAATAAAGCTGCCAGACAAGGCTGTCAGAAAGCGAATGATTTTTTGCTAAACAGAAAAATATCCCCCATCAAAAAAGAAGAAATAAGCTGGTGCCTTTGTACGACAGAGAAACATATTAAAGAGCCTTATGCCACCAATGAATGGCTTCGGTCGGTCCTATAATTCTTTTTAGAATAAGATGATCAGATATATAAAAGACACCGATCACTATAGCCTGGTATTGGAACTGGTAAAACAGACTAAAACTACCTTATGGATCGGTACATCCGATCTGAAAGATCTGTATATTAAACAACATACACAAAGTGTACCGCTGTTAGGAGTATTAGCAAAAAAAATACAACAGGGAGTCTCCATCCGTTTGATTCATGCAAAAGAATCCGGACTCAACTTCCGGAATGATTTTGATAAATATCCTGTCCTTTGGGACGGCATGGAAAGATTACTTTGTCCCAGAGTCCATTTCAAACTCCTGATTTTTGATTTAAAAACCGTTTATATTGGTTCTGCCAATCTTACAGGAGCCGGATTGGGAATGAAAGGAGAACATACACGTAACTTTGAAGCCGGTATATTAACAGATGATACGGAACTCGTCAGGCAGGCAATCGAACATTTTGATTCTGTCTGGATAGGGAGAGCATGCAGACTATGCAAAAGAAAAACATATTGCAAAGATCCGGCGATCCGGTAAAACGACGGATAGGACCTAAGATAAAAAAACAGGCTTTGGGAAAAGGAACCTCCAAAGCCTGTTTTTTATCAAATAAGAATCTGTTTTATTCTACCGTAAATTTATAGATACAACGGCTCAGGTAATTTTCCCCCGGATTCAGGACGGTAGATGGGAAAGCTGGCTGATTGGGACTATCCGGATAGTGTTGTGTTTCCAGACAGAAGGCACCGCGGTGTGGATATACCAGACCGAACTTTCCTTTGTCGTCACCTTCCATAAAGTTACCGGTATAGAACTGGACACCCGGTTCATTGGTGTAGACTTCCAATCCAATCCCTGTTGCAGGAGAAACAGCTTTAGCAGCTAATACGTTCACATCTCCTTTACTGTTTAACACCCAGTTATGGTCGTATCCACGGCCTTTTACCAACTGGTCAAAATCATCATTGATGTGAGCACCGATAGCAACAGGCTGGCGAAGATCCATCGGAGTTCCTTCTACCGATTCAATACCTGTTGGGATTAAAGTTTCGTCAACCGGAGTATAGGTATCTGCGTTGACCATAATCGTCTGGTCCAGTACCTGAGAATCTAATTTTCCGGAAAGGTTGAAGTAACTATGATTTGTCAGGTTTGCCAGGGTTGGAGCATCTGTTGTGGCTTCATATTTAATATCCAATGCATTATCTTCTGTCAGAGTATAAGTTACTTTAATATCTAAGTTACCCGGGAAACCGGCTTCTCCGTCCGGAGACAGATAAGTTAAGACCAATGTCTGAGGATTTGTCTGGCTGGCCTCCCACACTTTGGTATGATATCCCTGTGGACCACCATGCAGACAATGTCCGTTGTTATTTTGTGGTAAGGTGTACTCCACATCATTCAATGTGAACTTACCATTCGCAATACGGTTTCCATAACGACCGATCAGGGCACCATAGTTTCCGTCTTTATTACTCACATAGTCCTGAATATTATCATATCCTAATACTACATCCGTCATTTTACCATTC
>Ga0192240_10009_pt1 | contig 152624 bp, 131 predicted proteins | sample Koala_Koa27_H3_FD_131237 | JGI IMG/M metagenome (GOLD analysis project Ga0192240, IMG submission 131237) | Enriched cells from koala feces incubated with labeled cellulose particles, San Francisco Zoo, California, United States - Koala_Koa2-7_H3 ...
GCAGCGGTACTACAACCTGGACCCGGAAGGGTGGACAACACACGATCCGATTGATTTACAGCTTCCTTTCGTGTATGAAATGAGTTTAACTACTTTTGATAAAGACTATCCGCTGGATACCACCCTGACCCACCATCTGAGGATTGCCCATTACATGAAGGACAGCATATTGGACTGTCGGGATAATTTGAAAGGAATATATTTGTTCCTGGAATATAGAGATCGGCGTGACAGATCCGGAAGAGCCAGGTACAGGATTGATTTTGAGTTCAGGACAGACCCGATGACGGGGAAATTATTACCCGTTTCAGCCGGACCTCCGATTGAAACGACCCTGCTCAGGTGCCTTTACAAATAACGATACACCTCTACTCCTTTGAAAAGATGTACCCTCCTGGTTCCTCTTTTTTATGATATAAACAAAAATCCGGGCATATCCTATGAAATATGCCCGGATCAAGGTCTGAGAACAGAGGTTTTCTCAAGAACCTGTTCTCCTGTCCTTACCTATTCCCAACCCGGATTCTGGGTCAGTGTATATCCCTTGTCCTTATACGTTGTGATCTGCGCGGCAGGTACGGCTCTCAGGTAATTTCTTTCCGAGGTGAGTTCGCCTTCATGAAATACACGCAAAGCTGTATTATAGCTGTTGTAATAATGAATATACCCTTTGTCCGGCGCGGAAGAATTATCTTCAGGATTATAGAGCACCACATCGTCCGAAATCCGGGATAGTCTGCTTTATCTATCCAGGCTCCCAATATGGTGAGAGAAAGAGAGGCAGGCTCACCGGAATTCAGGTAAATGAATTTGCCCCAACGTTTCAGGTCATCTCCGCGCCTTCCTTCCATCATCAACTCCGTACGGCGTTCTCTGCGGATCTCCCACAACACCGGGTCTACCTCTGTATCCCTGTCCGGATCATCAATAACCGTTCCATTTATGATCAGACTATTTCCGCTGAGTGTCACCGAAGGCATCGTTCTGACCACAGCCGGACTTTCTCCCCATTTGGTCAGCTGGCGTTTCCGGATCTGATTGACAGACTTATCCAGATCTTCCTGCGTGAAAGCAGGTCCGCCTGTGGTACTGATCTCATACCGTGCTTCTACATAGTTCAGCAGCACCTCCGCGTAACGAATGATGGGCGCGTCTGCCGGACTACGAATACCTGTGGTATAATCCAGCCCTTTTTCCAGCCACTCCTCGTTCAGGAATTTTTTAGTGACAAATCCCGTAGGCGAGTCGGCGGAGAAAAGTCCGGAATTCTGGATACGCAGAGAGTCGACAATGGTCTCATACAAACGCGGGTCCCGATCCTTAAACGATTCCTGAATGCGTATGTCCTCTTTATTATAAAGGGGAGATTGGCCGACAGGCAGTCCGTCTAAGCAGAGATAGCTGTTGATCGCGTCCATAGTGACACCCCCCTGCTCCTGAGGTTCCAACGCGTTGTACGACATGAGTGAATTGCCTTGCACCCCTGTGGTATACTCTCTGTAAAAAATGATCTCCGGATTCCCGGCCAGACTTTCGCTGCTGAACAAGGCATTGTATGTATTACCAATGGCATATAGATTCGAATTCATGACTATTTGTGCGCCATCTATAGCTGCCTGGAAGAATTTCCGGAGTTCCTCGTCACTCACTTTCTGAGAAGAAGAACCCACCGTGGTGCCATGATATTTGAGCCAGGTGGCATGATACAACATATCGCGTGACATCATCGCTCCGACCAGGTATTTGTGTACCTGCCTGTTGCCATCGTTTTCTCTTACATGTTCTACCGCATATTCATAATCTTCCTGTATTTTACCTACCACCAACACCTGACTGTCTCTGTCCTTATACAAAGTAGCTTCGTCCGCCGGGTCTACTACAATATCCACATAAGGAACATCTCCGTAGGCCTTGACCAAAGCCGTATAAGCCATTGCCCGAAAGAAACGGGCCACTCCCATCCAGTGGTTTTTAGCCTCCTGATCGATCTCCATACCGGGGATCTCTTCCAGCATGATATTTGCTTTGCGAATCATCTTGTTGTGGTCGGTCCACACCGTAGCCGACGCGTTTACTCCCGTAATACTGGTAGTAGGAAAAAAGAGACGATTGGTACGCTCCGAATCCGGATAGATCAACAAAAAGTCATCGTTATAGCTGTCTCCGGAGAAATATCCGCCAAAAACAGTATAATCTGTTCCGTATCCCAGGAAGTAAGTAGAATAGAAGTCCTGTGCATAGGCTCTCAGACTCACTTCATCTACCCAATAGGAGTCGTTTGTCAATTTATCGTAAGGATCTCTGTCCAGAAAGCTATCGCAACTCCACAAAGAAGCGCATACGAACAGACAGCCTATATATTTGAAATATCTTTTCATATCTGTATTTTTTTATTTTACTGAGGATTCTGTTTTTCTATAATCCGTTTTACGATCCGTTACAGGGTCAGTTGCAAGCCGAAAGAGAGGGTTCTCTGGTAAGGATAGCTTCGTCCGAAATTGCGGGTATCCGCGGCAGAATCTACATAGCGGATATCGATCTCAGGGTCTATATCCGGTTTCACTTTGGAAAACTCAAACAGATTCTCTCCGGTAAAATAGATCCTCAGGTTCTGGATATGAGCTTTCATTGTCAAAGCTCTCGGAAGTGTATAACCCACTGTCAGCGTTTTGCATCTCAGGTAGGCCATATTCAACAGGTATCTGTCGTTTATCCGATAGTTACCATTGGCAGCCTGAGTATAGATATAAGGGCGCGGATAGAACGCGTTGGTATTGTCGGGTCTCCAATAGTCTTCTGCTCCTTTATAATAAGGCTCACCAGAAGTATAACCGGGAAGCACCTGATTACCCATAGCCCAGAGATCACGTTTGCCCACTCCCTGGAAGAATATATTAAAATCAAAATTCTTATAGTCCAGTCCCGCACTAAACCCATATTCATAGCGGGGAAGCATATTTCCGATCACAGTATAGTCGCCGGGGTCGTCTGTTGTGGTACCTTTTGTAATGATCTGGTCACCATCCAGATCTTTATAGAGCACATCTCCGGGAGCGAATATATACCCTCCGGGAAACATCTGCGACTGATCAGGTATGTGTGAAAGCAGATTTCCATTAGCGTCAAAATCACTCTCCTGAAGCAGGCGGTCGACCTTCAGTCCCCAGATATCACCCAACACCATTCCTTTCTGATAATAACTCGCTGTCGCATACCAGCCGGTACCGTTCCCGTTGTAATCCGGCATAATGGTATTGGTATTCCACTTGGTTATTTTCGTCTTGTAATCCGTGATCTGCGCGCCTAAGGTAACCCTTAGCCCATTGGCAAACTCATGTCTGAAATCAACAGCCAGTTCCCATCCCTGAGTTTGCATAGCACCCATATTTTCTACCGGACTGTCGGCACCCAATACCGTCGGCAGATTAGACGCTGCCAGTATATCGCTGGTAGTTCTTCTGTATCAGTCGAAGGTAGCACCCAACTTATCCTCCAGGAACCGGACATCCGCTCCGAAGTCTATGGTCCTTACTTTTTCCCAGGTCAGGCTGTTGGAAACCACTTCCGGAGTACTTACGGAGGTCTGTTTCGTTCCGTCGATGATCCAGCTATCCGTTTGTCCGGACATGGTCTCAATAAATCTGTTCAGCCCGACATCCTGGTTCCCGACAGTTCCGTAAGAAGCTCTTAATTTCAGGGTAGAAAGTGCCGGGTAAAGCGGCATCATAAACTCCTCTTCTGAGATCCGGTATCCTGCCGATACAGAGGGGAAGAAGGCAAAGCGCTCGTTTTTCGGAAAACGGGACGATCCATCGTAACGTCCGTTGACCTCAAGCAGATACCGATCTTTATAGCTGTAGTTGATACGCGCAAAGAATCCCGCTACTGCCCAACTGGTATGTGTAGAACCTACAGTCGCATCTCCGACAGCCAGTTCCAGTTCCGGTTTATCCTGACTCAGCAGGCCCATTTTCTGTGCCCAGATATAGCGATAGCTGCTCTCTTCAATATTGGAACCGCCCATTACCTTGAAATCATGCTCTCTGATCTTTTTCGAATAGGTAGCCACCACATTGGTGGTCAGCATCTGCGTGCATCCCCGCTCTTCCCTGGCATAATCAACGCTGGCATCCGCGTAGTTGTCATAAGAGTCTACCAGTTCCTGCAAAGAAGTCTTTGCGGTGAATATATCATATCCGTATAGTTTTCCTCCGTTTTTGTTGTTTCGTGCTTCTATAGCGGTATAGTACATATCTACATCTACAGTAAGGTCCTTGATCGGCTTGATGGTAACTCCCCCTCCGATACGCAGATAATCCTTTTTGTTGTGTGTTCGGGTAGCCTGCTCCAGATCGGTCAGGGCACTCCGGAATGATTTTCCTTCGTACGTTCCATAGGGATACATCGGCTGCCAGCGGTAAAGATAGTACAGATAGTCGTACAGATCACTGTTGTAACTAAATGGTTTCGACAGATCTGACTTTGTAAAAGTCGCGTTTCCACGGATAGAGATGTATCTGTTGATCTCTGTATTGAACGTCAGACTGGCGTTGTAACGTTCGTAGGTATCTGCGTTTACTTTGGTCAATCCCTGCTGGTTAAGATACCCTAAAGTGACACCGTAATTGGTTCTTCCGTTGCCGCCATTGATCGAAACATTGTGAGTTTGTTGTGGCATCCATTTTTTGATGTACATATCATACCAATCCCAGGTCCGATAAAAGTGCATTCCTGTATCGTCAATTTCAAAGTCGCGGCCATACACCATTTCCCGGTCCAGTCCTTTACCGTTGCCGTACTGTTCATACCATGCCTTCATTTTATCGACTGTAGGCTGGTCTACTCTGATACCCACCATATCATAATAATTGCCCCCGGTGGAGTTCTGAACTCCGGCCAGGTTGATCTCCGCCTGTTGCCAGCCAGGTAATTGGGTAGGTTTTGAAGTAGGAGTACGCCAGGCGAAGTTATTGGAATACTTCACAGTGACTTTTTCGTTCCGCTGTCTGGTTTTTGTTGTGATCAGGATCACACCAAAAGCCGCGCGGGCACCGTAAATACTGGAAGAAGCCGCATCTTTCAATACAGAAATAGACTCAATATCGTCCGGATTCACTAATGTCAGGTCCGTGATCTCCACGTTATCCACCAGAATCAGCGGATTAGAGTCGCCATTGGGCGAACCTATTCCTCCTCTGATCTTAATGGTGGGCGCGCTACCGATCTCTCCGGAACGGGTAGAGACTGTCAGTCCCGGAACTGCACCTTGTAGCGCCCGCCCGATATCTGCGATCGGACGACTGTCTATGGTCTTTCCTACATCTATCGAAGCAACGGCACCGGTGAGGTTGGCCTTTTTCTGCGAGCCATATCCCACAACGACTACCTCGTCCAACAGTTCGGTATCTTCTCTGAGAGTAACCTGCATATGAGGTTGCGCTTTTACTTCCTGGGGCTTATATCCTATGCATGTGATTACCAGGACTGCGTTTTCGGAGACATGCAGGGAAAAACGTCCGTCTATGTCAGTGATCGTACCATTTACAGTGCCTTTTTCCATGATGCTTGCGCCGATAACCGGATCTCCGGATACATCGGTCACTACTCCGGTAACTGTCCGGGATTGCTGCTGCGTATACATTCCGTCCAGACCATCGACGGGTGCAGCCTGATGAGCCATAACCATGCCATTTCCTGTCAGAAAAGTAGCAAAAGTCAGTGTAACAAGGAACTTATAAGAGAAAATTCCTCTTTTTTGTGATTTCCATTCATACAAGACTGATGATTTAATTTTTTAATTATATGTTTTTAAGAAGGTTAGAATAAGTTCTGACTGAACTTAGAACAAAGAGTTCAAATAATCAACTCTTTACAGAAAAATGATCTGAGTGTTAATTCATAAGCAATGGTTTTTAATTAGGTTTATATAAATTATTTAGTTCATATGTGATCAGGGTAGATCACGTCATGTGGTTATTAATTAGGTATAAATGAGGTACAGGTCTTTTCATGAGTAGATTACCGGGTAAAAATCTATATGATTGTATCAAAAACACTTATTTTTTCATTCGGATAGCTAATCAAAGATAAGGCATATTTTAATATCAGGAACAATATTTTTGTGTTTTTTTTTAGTTTATAATCAAATATTCACAAATATTTCTTTTTGTTCTCAATTCAGTCAGAACTCATAGTACACAGAGTCCATCAAGTGAAAAAAGCATTGGATAAATGATGCAGAGGCTGTTCCAATATGGTTTTTGCTTTTTCAGGGTGCAACCATCTTCAACCTTTTTAAATGAATGAAGTTGCCTTATAGGACTGGAGATACCTTCATTTTTATAGTTCGAAACAATCTCATTCCTGTTTTATGATTCTTTTCTTCTATAAAGTTGGTTACAGGAAATAGTATATAAAATAAAATGGGATAAAAGGAAGAGTAAACAGAAGAGCAGGTGCAATACAGTAACAGATAATCCCGAAGTAGACATGCGGGTAGAAAAAAGGCTTTTTCAAACAGTTACTTTTTCTTAAAACAAACTATACCTAACAAGCTACCTGCGTAAAATACCGAAATGGCTTTTACGCAGGTAGCTTGCAGGCTGTGGCTGAATCTAAAAACAAGCTGACCTCACGGACAGCCTTTTATCCTATAAAATCCACATCCGATCCTATCTAAGGATACCGTGTACGGTTGCGGAAGGTTCAATTTTGCGGATCATTCCCTGAAGTACGACACCCGGTCCACACTCTGTAAAATCTGTAGTTCCATCGGCAACCATATTTTGTATGGTTTGTGTCCAGCGTACAGAAGCTGTTAACTGAGCTACGAGGTTTTTCTTGATTTCTACCGGATCCGTGTATGGTTTTGCATCCACATTCTGGTAAACCGGACATCGGGGAGTCTGTATATGTGTCGCGTGTATGGCTGCTTCCAGTTCTACGCGGGTAGGCTCCATCAGCGGCGAATGAAAAGCTCCACCCACCTTCAGCGGAAGCGCACGTTTGGCACCTGCCGCTTTCATCCATTCACAGGCTTTTTCTATGCCTGCCACAGATCCGGAAATAACGATCTGGCCCGGACAATTGTAATTGGCAGGTACACATACTTCGTCTGTAACGGAGGCACAGATCTCTTCCACTTTTTCGTCAGAAAGTCCCAGAATGGCTGCCATGGTAGATGGATGCGCTTCACAGGCTTTCTGCATGGCCATGGCACGGGCATATACCAGTTTCAGGCCATCTTCAAAGGAGAGAGCACCTGCGGCTACCAATGCCGAAAACTCTCCCAGAGAGTGTCCGGCAGTCATCTCCGGCCGGAACTCATCTCCCATACACAATGCGGAGATCACCGAATGGAGAAATACAGCAGGCTGTGTCACTTTGGTCTGGCGCAGATCTTCATCCGTACCCTCAAACATTATATCCGTTATACGATATCCCAAGATATCATTTGCTTTCTCAAATAATTCTTTTGCCAAAGGAGAGGCCTCGTACAGATCCCTGCCCATTCCTGCAAACTGAGCACCCTGGCCCGGAAATACAAATGCTTTCATACGCACGTCGTTTTATGATGGTTCTTACAAACGGGGCAAAGGTAGGGAATTTTCATGAAAACCTACACTAACACCACCATTTTTACAGGGTCCGACGAATGGCATACAGGGCCGTTCCCGTTGCCTGTACGTATATCTTTTCCGGCCTGTATGGCTTGTATCAGGTAACTCCTGGCTTTTCTTACTGCCTCGGGTAGGGTATATCCCAGCGCGATACAGGTTGAGATAGCCGAAGACAACGTACACCCCGTACCGTGGAGGTTGGCCGAATCGATTTTCGGAACAGAAAAACGATACAGCTGCTCCGGGGTAAAAAGAAGATCCGTCATCTCTTCTCCGGACAGGTGCCCGCCTTTGATCAATACGGCCGGACAACCCTGTTCCCGCAACCGTTGGCCTGCTACCTGCATCTGTTCCTCGTTGCGGACAGGAAGTCCTGTGAGTCTCTCCGCTTCCTCTAAATTAGGAGTGATCAATGTACAAAGCGGGAACAACTCCGCGTGAAGTGCCTCTAAAGCGTTGTCCCGGATCAATTTTCGCCCGGCTGTAGCAGCCAATACCGGATCATATATTACCTGCGAAGGCCGAAAGCGTCGCAAGGCTCTGGCTATGGCATATACATTTTCTACGGTAGCTACCATCCCTATCTTTACCACCTCCGGATGCAGGTCTTCACACACAGCAAGGATCTGCTGGCTCACCACATCGGCAGACACCGGATAGACCTCTTTCACTCCCCTTGTATTTTGTATCGTAAGAGCAGTGATCGCGGCGGCCCCATAGCCACCCAACGCGGCAATGGTTTTCAGATCGGCCTGGATACCGGCGCCGCCGGAAGGGTCTGAGCCTGCTATAGAGAATACGATCGGGTATCGTTGCATAAAAAGTTCAGTGGATGGATAGGGTAGACAAAAGTACGGAAAATAAAGCGAAACGGCAAACCGATATACTGTATATGATACAATAAGTACGGTTTGTCCGGGAATGAAAACTGAAGGCTGATCCAAACGGGTAAAGCCCGCCTTATCCTTGTTGTAGGCCATACAATAAGGTCTTCCTCCGCCCTGCCAGACAAAGATAACGTATCCAAAACAAGAAGCAGGCAGGTTGATATTGTATACAATAAGATAACTATATATCTGGAAAATAGTGTTTTATAACATGATTTTTTTGCTTTTTATAAATTTGGATATTGATAATTCGGAATTATATTTGCATCGGTTAAACACATCTATCATGGACAATCTACATAAAATTCCTCCCTTGGCAAACAATCACATCTCGGTGGATTGTGTGGTCATCGGATTTGACGGAGAGCAGCTGAACGTATTACTCGTGAAAAGAGTAGCGGAAGATGACGGCCGGGTCTATCACGACATGAAACTGCCCGGCAGCCTCATTTATATGGACGAAGATCTGGACGCGGCAGCCAAACGCGTACTGAATGAACTGACCGGGATACGCAATGTGAGCCTGACCCAGTTCAAAGCGTTTGGTTCGAGAAACCGGACCAGCAATCCCAAAGATGTGCGCTGGCTCGAACGTGCCATGCAGTCGAAGGTAGAACGCATTGTTACTATTGCCTATCTGGCCCTGGTGAAGATAGATCGTACACTCAGCCTGCATCTCAACGAGCATGAGGCTTCGTGGGTAGCACTGACAGACATAGAGACGCTGGCATTTGATCATAACCTGATCATCAGGGAGGCACTGGTATTCATCCGCCAGTTTGTGGAGTTCAACCCCTCTATGTTGTTCGACCTGTTGCCACGCAAATTTACAGCATCGCAACTACGCATCTTATATGAGCTGGTATATGACAGACCGGTGGATGTACGTAACTTCCATAAAAAAATTGCCCCGATGGAATATGTAGTCCCTCTGGAAGAGCATCAGAAAGGAGTGGCACACCGGGCCGCGCGATATTATAAATTTGACAGGAAGATCTATAACAAAACAAGAAGATGAAGGGATTTACGATTTGACGATTTACGATGTACGATGTACGATTTAAAATACAATCCATTGTGAAGGGTTGGGAGAATAAATGGAATAATATACATATAAATAAATCTGATATACTGTTATGTTTCTATTGGGATATGATATCGGAAGCTCGTCAGTGAAGGCGAGCCTGGTAAACGCCATAACCGGCAAATGCGTCGCATCGGCTTTTTATCCGAAAACGGAAGCGGCTATCATAGCCGTACATCCGGGATGGGCGGAGCAGGAGCCGGAGAGCTGGTGGGAAAGCCTGAAACTCTCCACACAATCTGTGTTGCAACAATCCGGCGTAAATCCGGGAGAGATCAGAGCCATCGGTATTTCTTACCAGATGCACGGTCTGGTGTGTGTAGACAAGCAGCAACACGTTTTGCGCCCGGCTATCATCTGGTGCGATTCGCGTGCGGTACCCTACGGACAAAAGGCGTTTGAAACACTGGGAGAAGAAAAATGCCTGTCGCACCTGCTCAATTCGCCGGGCAATTTCACCGCTTCCAAACTGGCCTGGATCAAAGAGAACGAACCGGCCATCTACGAACGTATCGATAAGATCATGTTGCCAGGCGACTACATTGCGATGAAGCTGAGTGGAGAGATCTGTACCACAGTCTCCGGACTTTCGGAAGGAATATTCTGGGATTTCAAAGAGAACAGAGTGGCAGACTTCCTGATGCGGTATTACGGTTTTGATGAATCGCTCCTGGCAGACATCCGTCCCACTTTCTCCGAACAGGGCCGCGTGCATGCCGCCGCCGCTGCTGAGTTGGGCCTGAAAGAGGGGACACCTGTTACCTACCGGGCGGGCGACCAGCCCAACAACGCGCTTTCTCTGAATGTATTCAACCCGGGAGAGATCGCCTCTACCGCCGGTACGTCAGGAGTGGTATACGGGGTGAACGGTGAGGTAAATTATGACCCTCAGTCCCGTGTCAATACGTTTGCACACGTCAACCATTCTGCCGCACAGACCCGGTTGGGAGTCCTTCTCTGTATCAATGGAACAGGGATCCTGAACTCCTGGGTAAAACGTAATATTGCTCCCGAAGGTATGTCCTACAACGAAATGAATGTACTGGCTTCGAAAGCACCTGTCGGAAGCGCGGGACTGAGTATATTGCCTTTTGGCAACGGGGCAGAGCGTATGCTCAGCAACAAAGAGATCGGATGCAGCATCCGGGGTCTCGACTTCAATACGCACAGCAAACAGCATATGGTACGGGCGGCGCAGGAAGGGATCGTTTTCTCTTTTAAGTATGGCATCGACATTATGGAACAGATGGGTATACCGGTGAAGAGAATCCATGCCGGACACGCCAATATGTTCCTGAGTTCCATCTTCCGGGATACCCTGGCCAGTGTGACCGGCGCGGTGATCGAACTTTACGACACAGACGGATCGGTAGGAGCAGCCAAGGGAGCGGGCATAGGTGCCGGTATCTACAAAGACAACAACGAAGCGTTCGCCACCCTGGAAAAATTAGATGTGATAGAGCCTCATATTGCTCAGAAACAGGCGTATCTGGAGGCGTATAACCGTTGGAAATACCGCCTGGAAAAGTCAATGGCAAAATGAAAGGATTTACGGTTTACCCATTTACGATTTGCAACTGAAGGTACATGGGACGTATGTGTAAAAAACAACATAGTACTAATCATTTATTTATAAATAAGAAAGTTATGGCAACAAAAGAGTATTTTCCCGGAATAGGAAAAATCAGATTCGAAGGTAAAGAGAGTAAAAACCCGATGGCATTCCGCTACTACGATCCGGAAAAGGAGATCAACGGTCGCAAGATGAAAGACTGGCTGAAATTCTCTATGGCCTGGTGGCACACGTTGTGCGCGGAAGGCGGAGATCCTTTCGGTGGCGGAACCAAAAAGTTTCCCTGGGTGGGCAGTGCCGATAAGGTACAGGCTGCCAAAGACAAAATGGACGCAGGTTTTGAATTCATGCAGAAAATAGGCATCGAATACTATTGCTTCCACGATGTGGATCTGATCGACGAAGCAGATACCATCGAAGCGTATGAAGCCAACCTGAAAGAGATTGTAGCCTACGCGAAGAAAAAACAGCAAGAGACAGGGATCAAATTGCTCTGGGGTACTGCCAACGTATTCAGCCACGAGCGTTATATGAACGGCGCGGCTACCAATCCCGATTTTGACGTAGTGGCCCGCGCTGCCGTACAGATCAAGAACGCGATCGACGCGACGATCGAACTGGGTGGTGCGAATTACGTATTCTGGGGCGGACGCGAAGGATATATGTCGCTGCTCAATACAGACCAGAAGCGCGAGAAAGAGCATCTGGCACGTATGCTGACCATTGCCCGTGACTATGCCCGTTCGAAAGGCTTCACCGGAACTTTCCTGATCGAGCCCAAACCGATGGAACCCACCAAACACCAGTATGATGTGGACGCGGAGACTGTCATTGGATTCCTGAAAGCTCATGGGCTGGACAAAGATTTCAAACTGAATATCGAAGTGAACCACGCTACACTGGCCGGACATACGTTTGAGCACGAACTGGCAGTAGCTGTGGATAATGGTATGCTGGGATCTATCGATGCCAACCGGGGTGACTATCAGAACGGATGGGACACAGACCAGTTCCCGATCGATCAGTACGAATTGGTGCAGGCTATGATGCAGATCATCCGCAACGACGGATTGGGCAACGGAGGTACCAATTTCGATGCTAAGACCCGCCGTAACTCTACGGACCTGGAAGATATTTTCATCGCGCATATCGCAGGTATGGATGTAATGGCCCGCGCGCTGGAAAACGCGGCTGCTCTGCTCAACGAATCTCCTTACCTGAAAATGCTGACAGATCGCTACGCTTCATTTGACACCGGTAAAGGCAAAGAGTTCGAAGAGGGTAAGTTGTCGTTAGAAGATCTGGTCGCGTATGCCAGACAGAACGGTGAACCCAGACAGATCAGTGGTAAGCAGGAATTGTATGAAGCCATCCTGAATATGTACTGTTAATCTTATAAAAAGGAGGGTGTACGAGCGTCTATAATGGTGTGTGATACACACCGGGGTGAACGTTGAAAGGTTCGGTAAGATCCATGCGGAAATTCCGGCAGGCTTTCATACACCCTCTCTATTTTTAAATTAAATATCATGAATAATACAACCAAGGTAGTAAACTTTATCTCTATTCCATCACCTCTGTAGCCATCATCGGAGGGCTCCTTTTCGGATACGATACAGCGGTGATCTCCGGAGCGGAAAAGGCATTAGAGTCTTTTTTATGTCTGCTCCGGATTTTGCTTATACAAAAACATGGCACGGGATCACCGCTTCCAGCGCGTTGATCGGTTGTGTGATCGGAGGGGCTATCTCCGGTGTGATGGCCAACTGGCTCGGACGTCGTAATTCCCTGCGTCTGGCAGCGCTTTTGTTCTTCCTCTCCGCGTTAGGCTCTTACAATCCGGAAGTCCTTTTCTTCGAACCCGGAAAGCCTTCCGCCGGATTGCTGGTAGCCTTTAATCTCTATCGTATACTGGGTGGTATCGGTGTCGGACTGGCATCGGCTGTATGTCCGATGTATATCGCGGAAATCGCGCCAGCGAATATCCGAGGGACATTGGTTTCATGCAACCAGTTTGCCATCATATTCGGTATGCTGGTCGTGTATTTCATCAATTACCTGATCCGGACTCATCTGCCTACCGAGGAAGCGATGGTGGAGATCGGCTGGAGACGTATGTTCCTGAGTGAAGCCTTCCCTGCCGCGTTGTTCGGTCTTTTGCTCTTTTTCGTTCCCAAAACGCCCCGATACTTAGTTCTCAGCGGACATCCGGACACGGCCCTGGAAGTGCTCACCCGCATCAATGGCAAGGAGCAGGCCAACTCCATTTTGCGGGATATCCTGGATACAGCCAAAGACAAAAGTGAAAAACTGTTTACTTACGGAGTAGGAGTGATCATCATAGGGATTCTACTCTCTGTGTTCCAGCAGGCTGTGGGTATCAATGTCGTACTCTATTACGCGCCTCGTATCTTTGAGAACATGGGTGCCAGCGGAGATGCCTCTATGGTACAGACAGTGGTGATGGGAATCGTAAATATCATCTTTACACTGGTAGCCATCTTTACAGTAGACAAGTTTGGACGCAAACCCCTGCTTATCATTGGTTCGGTCGGTATGCTTATCGGTATGGTAGCCCTCAGTATCCTTTCCTTTATGGATGTGATCGGCATCGGGGCACTGGTCTTCATCATTATCTATACCGCCTCTTTCATGATGAGCTGGGGACCTATCTGCTGGGTACTTATCTCAGAGATCTTCCCGAACACCATTCGTGGTAAAGCTGTAGCCATTGCCGTGGCCGCGCAATGGATATCCAATTTCATTGTTTCCAGTACCTTCCCTTCGCTCTCCGGATGGAGTGTAGGAGGTACCTATCTGATCTACGCGTTCTTTGCGCTGGCATCCGCCATCTTTGTATGGAAATTCGTGCCCGAGACCAAAGGCAAAACGCTGGAAGATATGAGCCGGCTCTGGGGCAGAAAAGGATAAAACCATTGCTTTTATATCATGAACAGGACTGTCCGGTGTGTAACCGGTACAGCCCTGTTCCTTTTTCTGTGGCAGGTATCCCACATACCTGGTCAAAACCCGCGATCGCAGGTCAGTCCATCGAAAATTTAATCATTCCTTTCACACGTTCAAACCGCCCATCTGTTTCCTCAGGAGTGATACGCAGCAGATAGGCCAATAACGGATATATATCCACATTGACAAAACTTTCAGAGGTATATCCTTCTTTGAAATCCGGCCCGCAGGCCCGAAAGATCACCTGCATCTCCGGACTGAAAGGAGAGAATCCGTGCGCGCCTTTCGAAGTGCCGGGTTTGTCCGTAAACTGCCAGCCTGTATCCGGAGCGATCACAATATCCCCTACGCGTTCGCTGCTCCCGTAATGGAGTCCGGCAGGGATCTCCTCTTTTTTCCAGACCTGTATATGAGGTACGTCTTTCAGGGCCAGATAGATCGAATCCCGATAACCGGGCTTACTGAATACCGAAGTCGGAGCACGTCCGTCTATCACCTCACACCATTCCGGATTCAGATACAGGTTCATATCCACCACACGTTCCGTACTCATTTCGGCCATTCCATGATCTGACGTAACGATCAGGTTGACCCGGCTGGCGATCGGTAACGCGTCGATCCGGTCTTTCAGTACTCCCATCAGACTATCCAGATACTCCACTACCTGCCCGGTCTGTTCACTGACCGGACCACTGCGGTGCCCTATACCATCAGGCTCTTCCATATACATCATAATGAGTCCGGGACGTTCGTCCTCCGCTCTCTCTAAAAAAGCGATTGTACGGTCAATACGTTCTTCGTAAGAAAGCAGGTTGTTGTTATCGTAAAACAAATAAGAATCCGGATACATCCCTTTTATTTTTATATCCGATCCGACCCAGTAGGTGATCCCTGTAGACACACCCTGTTTCTGTGCGGTGATCCAGATCGGTTCACCCAGGTAGTAGTCCGGATCGTTACGCGTAAGCGAGTCGCCCATCGAATAACGTCTCTGCGTCACCGGGTCCCAGAAAGAGTTGTTGACAATACCGTGATGATCCGGTACCAGCCCGGTTGCCAGGGTATAATGATTCGGAAAAGTAGAAGCAGGATAGGAGGGAAGCATAATCGCTTTCACTCCCCGGGAAGCGATCCGATCCAGATGAGGGGTATTGTACATCTCGGCGTAATCCCAGCGAAAGCCATCTAAAGAGACGATCACTGTGTAGTTCTTTTCGGATTGTTGAGCAAATAGCAGTACACAAAACCAGCCGGCAAAAGCAAGTAAAGAGAGTCGTTTGTTGATCATATATCTGTTTTTTCCCATTGAAATTACAAAAATACTTTTTTTGAAGAAAAGTAAAGGAAACAGAGAGGTTTTTCTTGTTACCCGATCTCTAAGAGACGGGGTTTCGGAAAAGACTATATCGTAAATGGGCGCGTTGTAAACAGCGAGGCTTCTCTATTGTGATTTTTCCATAAGGTATAGAAAACATCAATCAGTATATAGAAAAATTAGATGTTGCAGCGGTTGGGGGCGAACAAACAAAGCCGTAATTTTGTTGTGCTGATAAGCCAGTCAAGCATTTAATAACATTTAAATAATAACATTTAAAAACAAAGAATTATGCGTTCACTTATAGGAAGGAAAGCCCCTGAATTTGTTGCCACAGCAGTAGCCAACGGACACGAGATCATACGTGATTTTTCGCTCAAACAATATATCGGAAAGAAATATGTAGTATTCTTTTTCTATCCCATGGACTTCACCTTTGTATGTCCTACAGAGTTGCATGCTTTCCAGGCTGGAATAGATGAATTTGAGAAAAGAGACGTAGCTGTAGTAGGATGCTCCGTAGACTCTGAATATTCACATTTCGCCTGGTTGCAGATGCCTAAGGCAGAAGGAGGGATTCATGGAGTGAAATACCCGATCGTTGCCGACTTTTCCAAGTCCATAGCAGAGAGTTTCGGCGTATTGGCAGGTACCTACAAGCCAGACGAGACCGGAGAGTGGAAATGTGAAGGGGAACCGGTGGCATACCGGGGTCTTTTCCTTATAGATAAAGAAGGGGTGGTGCGCCATTGCGTGATCAATGACCTGCCCCTGGGGCGTAGTGTAGATGAAGCCCTGCGTGTGGTAGATGCCTTGCAGCATTTCGAAGAGTACGGTGAGGTATGTCCGGCCAACTGGTCTCCGGGTAAAGATGCCATGAAAGCTTCGGATAAAGGGGTAGCCGATTACCTGAGCAAGCACTAAAGGGTTGTCACGCAACCACCCATCGACAGGATAGATCTGTATTCCGGAGTTTCAGCAGGCTTTGAAGTGCAGATCTTCTTTTTTTGCCTGTTTACCTGGACTGCTCTTTCTGTCGCAGGTGTATGCACAGGGCACTACCTACCCGCGGAGTGCACCTGTACAACAAAAAATAAAACCGTATGGTCTTATTTTTTCTTTTTCATATCAGGAAGAAAGTAAGTCACTAATCCCAGCAGAGGCATAAACGCGCATATGTTGTAGACATATTCAATCCCATGCTCGTCGGCCACATTCCCCAGGATAGCGGATGCTACTCCGGCAATCCCGAAAGCCAGTCCGAAGAACAGGCCGGAGATGAGCCCCAGTTTCATCGGTAACAATTCCTGCGCATACACCAGAATGGCAGAAAAAGCGGAAGAGAGGATCAGCCCGATCAGGATACTTAACAGGCAGGTCCAGAGCAGGTTGACATGCGGCATCATCAGGCTGAAAGGGGCTACTCCCAGGATAGAGACCCATATCACATACTTGCGTCCTATGCGATCGCCGACAGGACCGCCAGCCAGTGTACCCAGTGCCGCGGCAAAGAGGAAGGCAAACAGAAAGAGTTGGGAAGCCTTTACGCTGACATCGAATTTGTGCATCAGAAAAAAAGTATAGTAGCTGGTAAGGCTTGCCATGTAGACATATTTCGAGAAAATCAGTATAAGCAAAATAAAGAGAGAGAGCACTACCTTGTTCCCGGACAGAGGAGAGGCTTGTACTGTCCGTACAGTAGCTCCTTGCCGACCCGCTTCACGCAGTTTTCCTTTGTACCAGCGGCAGATTGGGATCATCGCTATCATGGCCACGACAGCAAGTACGGAGAAAAAAGCAATGTTCTGCTGGCCGTACGGAGCTATTACCAACGCCGCCAGTAAGGGCCCCAGTGCTCCACCCATATTGCCACCGACCTGGAACACAGACTGGGCCAGTCCACGCTTACCACCCGACGCCAGCGAGGTGAGCCGAGAGGCTTCCGGATGAAGGATAGACGACCCGATACCTACCAGGAACACAGACAGAAACACCAGATGCAGGGTATGTGCACAGGCAAGGATCATCAGTCCGGTAAGAGTAAATCCCATGCCTATGGGCAGGAACCAGGGGTTGGGACGCCTGTCTAAATAAAAACCCACTACAGGCTGAAACACGGATGCCGACATCTGATAGACTAAAGTAATGAGACCGATCTGCGCGAAACTGAGCACCAATTCCTCTTTCAATATGGGATAAATAGCTGAAATGACCGACTGAAGCGTGTCGTTGAGCATATGTGAAAGGCTGAGCGCGAGCAATATACCAAACATAGTACCGCTCTTTGCCTGAGATGTATGATCCATGCGTGTTGTTTTTTAGGGTGCAAAGATAAAAGAAATTCGCGAGGTACGGATTTACTCCTTCATCATTGCCCATTATTTGAAGATTAACATTAAGGAACGTTACGGGATACGATTTGCATGGAACAATCTTTTGGATGCGCAGATCAGACTCCATCCTGAACCTAAACCAACTGTTTACCCGGGAACGTTTTGCCGGACTTTACTGACGTTCCGCTATCCGAAGATAACCCCGGCCTATGGCTCTATTCCCTTCGGGGAAAACAGAAGAAATGGATTTTGGGAACGGGCTGATATAACAGCCAGAACCCCAAAGCAAGGGACCTACGAACTGAAAGAACAGGAAATAAAAAGATAGAAAAGAATCACTTAACCTGATGGCCATCTCAGCCTGAATAATAAACAGGAAAACCCCTTCATACTTCCACGTCTGTACCTTACACTTATCATTCAGATCATCATTCAGAACTTACAACTCATTACTTACGACTTATTACTTATAACTTATTACTTTCCCCCCCTATCCATATCTTTCGTTAAAGGGAGAATCGAGAAACCCGTCATCGATCCAATCTTTTGCTGTGTCGATAAACTGTAGCAAGCCTCCCTCCTCTACAAAGGCCTTCCAGACTTTCTTTCCATACTCCGGATCCTTGTTCTCGTAAAAATGCCTGAAAAGTTCTTTCAGATAGGTTTCTATAGCCTGGTCCATCGTAGAGCAGAACTCCATATCATAATTCACCTTCACTACATAGAGATCTCCCTGTCTTTTCACTTCCAGATAGGTGCCAAGTGTGGTATTAAACTTTTTATCGGAGAATTGTATACCTATGCAGGGAAAATCTACCCCTTGTCTCATTTTTAAAACAACAGTTCCGTCACATACCACAATCTCTACCGGACTCTGACTGCCTGTCTGAATAGCGTTACTACTGTCAGTCTCGTTGGCTTTCGCGTATATGGCGAAAGCTACAACAATCCATAAAACAGATCCTATCTTTTTCTTCATAAGGAGAATTTGTTAAAAAAATACAACGAACAATATGAAATATAAAAACCGAAATAATAAGTTCATTTTTTGCGTACTCATTGCTATGTAAGAAACATCCGACAAATTCACTGGCTCAAATATACTTTTATAGAACACCGCCCGGTTGTTGAAAACACCAGGTAATTCTTTTGCTTTCTGTAGCGTATCCATCTCCATAAGAGGGCACATCATACCCCCCTTACCATACCGTTTGTCGTTTCCACACTTTAATAAATACAAGGGCATTATACACCCTAATAAATGGTCCACTCATTGCTCTTCACTTTTTGCTTTTTAGCATTTGGTGCAAACGCTGGTAAGGTTCCGTCGAAAGAAAAGGCCAGCAATTCATACCCGTTACCGATCGTTCCAATCACCCCCAAGCCGGAATTCTCAGCAAACGACTGGTCAGAAAGCCACCTCGCTTAGCCTCAACACCCGGACGGAGTTTCTTTGTACGGAGGATGCCACACAGATGTTCATCGGTAAAGTTTTCCCAATGGTTGAAAAACACATCCGATATAGGATAGAGCATAGCTTGACCTATCCTTACATTCGCTTCACGCGTTCACCCTGCGAATCTACAAAAACTACTCAGGATAACAAACAGCTAAACAAAATATATCTACTCTGTCCTGCTATTCAGATAGGGTTAGAAACGATGAGAATCCCATCTGCTTCGGATCGTGTGGTCAGACTGTAACTAAAACGAGGAATATGTATGGTCTGGGCCCAGGTGTATCTCTGTTCTCGCGGATCTCCGCCCATTGGGAAAGCAGGAAGAACAGAGACTTCAGGGGATATACATGACAAAGTGATAAAATGCACACAAACTACCTGAGGCTTTACCTACAGGTATGAGTTGGAAGAGATCGCAAAGAGAAGGAAAAATACAAGTTGTCATTTTGTTATTCCAAAGCTTCTCCAATAGCACATACAAGACAAGGAGAAGGAGCGGTACATTTGATCGCAGGCATTTCGCGTTTGCCGAAATCAGAATCACACCATATCCGGGTATAATTCATAAAAAAACATAAAAACAATTCACAGAAAAACTTTTTTATAGAATCAGGTGATCTTTAAGACCAGAATAACAGATTAAATTTCTTCGGATGATGAAACCTTCTGTGTATGAACACCGGTAAATAAAGGTGTTTTTATCTTCTATCTGAAGTTCCTGTGAAACAGAGCGCTCTACTTTGTATAATACAGCGCTCTGTTTGATGGAATACAGCGCCCTTTTATAAGGACAAAAAAGGCTTTTTATACATAGAAAAATCTCAAATAGGGAGCCAAAAATCGTATATTTTTCAGATAAATATACAAAAAAACCCTGTAAATTCTCCCGAACCCACATTTTGAAAAAACCGGGAGTTACGTAAACGCGTCGAACAAAAGAAAAAATGTTCTTTTGGGCTATTTCCTTACAAAAAGTAATTTATATATCGTTGAAAAACGGCGCGATACACGGCTTCTTCCTTACAACATTCTTCCATAGATCCGTCCGGAACCTGTCTGTTACTGCTACATTCCTCCATAGATACCATACCGAATGTGTCCGGGAACGCAGGAATAGCAGCTAAGCCAGGACAGAGGAAAAAAGCCTGAACGCACGCGCGACACAACTCAAATCCAATTAAACAGATACGGAATGAAAGAAAGGGATAAAATTTGAGTAGGCTCTGAATGATTTTTTGTAAATTTGCACCCTTAAATTCGGGACCTGTTCCGACAACTGTAGAAAATAATAAGATCACATACACGGAGATGAAGAAGAGATTTGCCGAACATAGTCAGTTAGACCTTTCACAGGTAAACAAAGAGGTACTCAAGAAATGGGATGAAAACGACGTTTTCGCCAGGAGTATGACAGAACGTGAGGGAGCTCCCTCTTTTGTGTTTTACGAGGGTCCTCCGTCTGCCAATGGTATGCCAGGCATTCACCACGTTATGGCACGTACCATCAAAGATATTTTCTGTCGTTACAAGACCATGAAAGGCTATCAGGTGAAGAGAAAGGCCGGTTGGGACACACACGGCCTGCCTGTAGAGCTGGGTGTGGAAAAAGCATTGGGTATCACCAAAGAAGACATCGGTAAGAAGATCAGTGTGGCCGAATACAATGCCGCCTGCCGCAAAGATGTGATGAAATTTACTAAGGAATGGGAAGACCTGACCCACCGGATGGGCTATTGGGTAGATATGAACCATCCTTATATCACCTATGACAACCGGTATATAGAGACTCTGTGGTGGCTTCTCAAGCAGATGCACACCAAAGGACTTCTTTACAAAGGATATACCATACAGCCCTATTCTCCGGCCGCGGGCACAGGACTCAGTTCTCACGAGCTCAACCAGCCAGGTTGTTACAGAGACGTAAAAGATACCACAGTGGTGGCACAATTCCGTATGAAAGATCCCAAGCCTGAGATGGCAGCCTGGGGAACTCCGTATTTCTTAGCCTGGACTACTACTCCCTGGACCCTGCCTTCCAATACCGCGCTGTGTGTAGGTCCGCAGATAGACTATGTAGCCGTACAGAGTTACAACGCCTACAGCGGTCAGCCCATCACTGTAGTTCTGGCCAAAGCATTGCTGCACAACCACTTCCATCCGAAAGCTGCCGGTCTGGAGATGGACGCATACAAGCAGGGAGATAAACTGATCCCCTTCCGGATAATCGCCGAATACAAAGGCAGTGACCTGCTGGGTATGCGGTACGAGCAACTCATCCCCTGGGTAGATCCGGGGGAGGGAGCCTTCCGCGTGATAGCAGGTGATTATGTGACTACGGAAGATGGGACGGGTATTGTACACACCGCACCCACTTTCGGAGCAGAAGATGCCCAGGTGGCCAAAGCAGCAGGAGTGCCGCCTTTGCAACTGGTCAATACCCGGGGCGAACTGCGTCCGATGGTAGACCTGACCGGTAAGTTCTATGCCCTGGAAGATCTGGACCCGCGCTTTGTAGAAGAGCGTGTCAACACCGGACTGTATGCTCCATATGCCGGACGTTTCGTGAAGAATGTATACGATCCGGACCTGACCGAAGCAGACGAAACGTTAGATGTATCCATCTGTATGATGCTCAAAGCCAACAACCAGGCTTTCCGGATCGAAAAACACGTGCACAACTATCCGCACTGCTGGCGTACCGACAAACCTGTGCTTTATTATCCGCTGGATAGCTGGTTTATCCGCACCACCGCCTACAAAGAGCGGATGATCGAACTGAACCAAACGATCAACTGGAAACCCGAATCTACCGGTACCGGACGATTTGGCAAGTGGCTGGAGAATCTGAACGACTGGAACCTGAGCCGTTCGCGTTACTGGGGCACACCGCTGCCTATCTGGCGTACGGAAGATGGCAGCGAGGAGTTGTGCGTCGGTTCGGTAGAAGAGCTCTACCGGGAAATCGAGAAAGCCGTGGCTGCCGGAGTGATGCCAGGCAATCCCTATAAGGAGAACGGATTCGAACCGGGCCGGTACACAGCAGAGAACTACGATAAGATAGATCTGCACCGTCCATATGTAGACGATATCGTATTGGTATCCTCCAATGGCCAGCCCATGAAACGGGAAAGTGACCTGATCGATGTATGGTTCGACTCCGGAGCTATGCCATACGCGCAGATCCATTATCCGTTCGAAAACAAAGAAAAATTAGACAGCGGAGAGGTATACCCGGCAGACTTCATTGCCGAGGGGGTAGACCAGACCCGGGGCTGGTTCTTCACCCTGCACGCGATAGCCGCTATGGTTTTCGATAGTGTCTCGTACAAGGCAGTTATCTCCAACGGACTGGTCCTGGATAAAAAAGGCAATAAAATGTCCAAACGCTGGGGAAACGCCGTAGATCCTTTCGAGACCATTGAAAAGTACGGATCAGATCCGCTGCGCTGGTACATGATCACCAACGCGTCTCCGTGGGACAACCTGAAGTTTGATGCAGATGGCATCGAAGAGGTACGACGGAAGTTCTTCGGCACCTTATATAATACATATTCGTTCTTTGCCCTGTATGCCAACGTAGATGGTTTTGACTACAGCGCGCCGGATATCGCCTGGGAAGAGCGTCCGGAGATAGATCGCTGGATCCTGTCTCTGCTCAATACACTTGTCAAAGAAGTAGATAGCTGTTACAACGAATACGAACCGACCAAAGCCGGCCGTCTGATCTCGGATTTTGTCAACGACAACTTGTCCAACTGGTATGTACGCCTCAACAGGAAGCGTTTCTGGGGAGGAGAGTTCACCCGGGACAAGCTTTCTGCCTACCAGACCCTGTATACCTGTCTGGAGACAGTGGCACGACTGATGGCTCCCATCGCTCCTTTCTATGCCGACTTGCTGTATGCCGATCTGACCGCTGCTACCGGACGTGACCAGGTGGTTTCCATCCATCTGGCCAGATTCCCGGAGAGCGATGCCAGTCAGATAGACAGCCAGCTGGAAGCCCGTATGCGCATGGCCCAGGACATAACCTCTATGGTACTGGCGCTGCGTCGCAAGGTGAATATCAAAGTGCGTCAGCCGCTGCAACGGATCATGATCCCTGTTCTCGATAAAGAGCAACGGAGCCATATCGAAGCAGTAAAGACCCTGATCATCAATGAGGTGAATGTCAAAGAGGTGAGTTTCGTAGACGACGCTTCCGGTGTGCTGGTAAAGAAGGTGAAGTGCGATTTCAAAAAACTGGGTCCTAAATTCGGCAAACAGATGAAAGCCGTGGCTGCCGCCGTGGCCGGCTTGTCCCAGGAAGAGATCCACCTCCTGGAAAAAGAAGGAAGCTACACGTTCGATCTGGAAGGAACTTCCGCCACCATAGAAGCCGCGGATGTGGAGATCATCAGCGAAGATATCCCGGGGTGGCTGGTAGCCAACGAAGGAAAACTGACTGTGGCATTAGATGTAACAGTGACGGAAGAACTCCGCCGCGAAGGGATCGCGCGCGAATTGGTCAATCGTATCCAGAACATCCGCAAATCAAGCGGCTTCGAGATTACGGACAGGATCGGGATCGTACTCTCCAAAAATCCGTTAACAGATGATGCAGTAAACGAATATAATATCTATATTTGCAATCAGGTGTTAGGTAACTCCCTTACCCTGGCTGATGAGGTAGAAAACGCGACAGAATTAAACTTTGACGACTTTTCTTTGTTTGTCAGAGTAACTAAAGAATAAGAGTGAATAGTATCATTGAAACACTAACGTTAATTTTTTGAGTTATGGCTGAAAAAACGAGATATTCCGACGCGGAATTAGAAGAATTCCGGGCTATCATCAAAGAGAAACTGGAATTGGCACAACGCGATTACGACCATTACAAACAAAGCCTGATGGGGCTCGACGGTAATGATACAGACGATACATCGCCCACCTACAAAGTGCTTGAAGAAGGTGCCAACACCTTGTCCAAAGAAGAAACGACCCACCTGGCGCAACGCCAGCTTAAGTTTATCCAGGGACTACAGGCTGCTTTGATACGTATTGAGAACAAAACCTACGGTGTGTGCCGTGAGACAGGAAAGCTGATCCCTGCCGAACGCCTGCGCGCCGTACCCCATGCTACGCTGAGCATCGAAGCCAAGAACAGTGGCAAGAAATAAATCGGAAAGTCATTGATCCGGAAGGTTGGAGGTTGCCGCCAGAAGCCGCAGTAGCCCCCGACCTTCCGCTTTTACATTTATATCGCATTCCAGACTGATTAAATACATGAAACAAATCTTCACGAAAGGGCGGATCTCTCTGCTTGTCATCTTATCCGTTCTGCTGACCGACCAGCTCATAAAAGTGCTTGTAAAAACCAGAATGTACTGGCACGAAAGCATCCGCGTGACCGATTGGTTTTATATCTATTTCACGGAGAACAACGGAACGGCATTCGGTATGGAACTCTTCGGAAAACTGTTTCTGACCTCTTTCCGCATTGTGGCAGTCGGCGGGTTGTGCTGGTATCTCTGCAAATGTATCCAACGCAACTACAAGACCGGCTACATCGTTTGTGTCTCTCTGATCCTGACCGGAGCGTTGGGCAACATCATAGACAGTGTATTCTACGGAGTGATCTTCAGCGAAAGCACCTATTCACAGATCGCTGCATTCATGCCTGAAGGCGGGGGATATTCTACCTGGTTCTACGGAAAAGTAGTAGATATGTTCTACTTTCCCATTATCGACACCCACTGGCCCCAATGGATACCGGTCATAGGAGGAAAACATTTTATCTTTTTCAGTCCTATCTTCAATTTTGCTGATGCCGCCATCAGTTGTGGCATGATCGCTCTGATCCTCTTCTACGGAAAATACTTCAATACCATACACGGTTCCAAAGAGAACAAGGAGACAACGATTGATGAAGAATAACCCGCTTGTATACCTGTTTGTACTTCTGCTGACCGGTTGCATACTGACCGGTTGCAAAGTGAAACGGCCTTCGGGCGTACTTTCCGAGACTAAGATGGAACAACTGCTGTACGACTACCATGTGGCTAAAGCCATGGCAGATGACCTTCCTTCTACGGAGAATTACCGGAAAGCCTTGTATATGGATGCCGTATTTGCCAAACACGGTACCACAGAAGAGGTTTTTGATTCTTCGATGGTCTGGTACAGCCGGCATACAGAGATCCTCTCACGCATCTATGATAAGGTGGCCGACAGGCTCAAAGAAGAACGTGACGATATCAACCATCGCGTGGCCCAGCGAGAGAAAAAGACCAATGTATCCCTGCCCGGAGACAGTATCGACGTATGGGTATGGCAGCAGGTATACCGATTGGAGGATACTCCTTTCAGTAATAAAGTGACTTTCTCACTGACTACCGATACCAACTACAAAGAGAGAGACACACTGCTCTGGAACGTACGCTACCTGTTTTTAGGCAAAGAGCCTGATACGTTGAGAGCTCCGGTGATGGCTATGCAGATAAAATTCCGCAACGATAGCATCCTGTCCGACACGAAGAGCATACTTCACTCCGGAATGCACCACATTCGCTTAACGTCCGATACACTGGGAGAGATCCGGGAGGTGAACGGGTTTATCTATTATCCCGGTGAAGAGGGCATACCGATGGTATTGACAGACAGCATCAGCCTGATGCGTTACCACAACAACGACTCTATCCCCGCGATCGCGACCGATAGTTTGCAGACAGAACCGACTGATGCCTCTGTTACGGAAACGCAACAGGAGAAGGTGATCCCTGTCCCGATCGCTGATACGCTACCTGAACGACTGAACGACCCTCAGCGCAGAAGCAATCCGGCACAACTCAATCAGCGCCGGCGATCCGACTCCATCGCGCGTCCGGTAAGAGAACGCAGAGAAGGAGAGTCGCAGCCGATGTTGCGCCAGGAAAGGATTATAGAAGAGTAGATATTCCGCAAAGAGATGAAACGCTACGCTTCACATTACCTCTTGTGGCCGGGTGTTGGCTATCTGAAACAATTCGCCGTAGAAGTACAGGACGGGTACGCCGTACGCGTCTATCCCTGTATGCAGGAAAGAGAATCGGTAGAATGGCATCCCGGAGTGTTACTGCTGGCTACAGAAAAGGAAACTCAGACAAAAGAGCCTTCTTTTTTTCACCATCCTGTCCTCTCTGCGGAAAAATTACCGGAAAACACGGAATCACTCCTTACCCGGGAAAAAAGAAAAGCAATTCTGTTGTATCCTTTTGATTTTATTTCGTTACGGCCTGTCGGCGAAACTCGGCACATACCACTGCCGTAGCCACCGCCACATTGAGCGATTCCGCCGCCAGCCTGTCTGCCGGGAAGGTAGGGATACAGATCCGGCGGTTGATCCGACTGGCAACTTCCGTACGGATGCCATTGCCTTCATTGCCCATAACGATCAGGCCTGTTTCCGACAAGACTTCCTTGTACATATTGCCCCCATCCAGAAAAGTACCATATACCGGCACTTCTTCCAGCGAGTCGAGCAGGGTGGGCAGATCGGTATAGCAGACCTTTACCCTTGCCAGTCCGCCCATGGTAGCCTGTACAGTCTTCGGACTATATACATCTACAGTGTGCAGCGAGCAAAAGATCTGTTCAATACCGAACCAGTCTGCCAGGCGAACAATCGTTCCCAGATTGCCGGGATCCTGCACCCCATCCAGAGCCAGACACAGAGAGTGCCGTACCATAGCCGCGTCTGCCTGAAAAGAAGGCTGTTCGAAAAGCGCCAATACGCTCTGCGGGGTTTTGAGCAGGCTGGCACGTGAAAGTTCTTCCCGCGAGGCTATAACGATCTCCTGTACCTCATCTGCCAGGGCAGGCCGGGTCTCCAGCCATTCGGTTGTCGCTACCAGCAACCGGCAAGGAAAATGTCCCAGGAGTTCACCCACTAATTTCGGACCTTCGGCCAGAAACACCCCTTCCTCTTTGCGGTGTTTCTTCGCTTCCAAAGAACGGATGCATTTGATCTTGTTTTTGCTCAATGACATAGGTATATGCTTTTAAAAAACCATAGAGACACGTTCCATAGTCCGGACAAAAATAAGAAGATATTTTGAGAGCCTGTTTACATTTGCCGCGGAAAATGCAAACAAGGTGTCTGTCTGTACGTACCTGCGGCACTCACTTTCGCGGGCGGTTCGCACAACGGGGCGGCGTTTGTTTCGCCTGCGTTGTCGCTACGGCTTCACCGCACGTACCCCGGGCTGAAATGGAACGTGCTTCCAGCACTACAGATATGTATAGCATACATAGATTGTATACTATGCAATGGAGGATAAGACGACACGCAACGGATGGTAAGACGATATACCATGAATGGTAGGATATACCCTATAGACCGGGCATGATTTTCAGATAGGAAATCAAGGATTTACCAGCAGACAAGAACTGGATAAATTATGGCCGACGGGATGATTCAAGATCCGGCGATCCGCTATTTACAATCGGAATGATCCGCTATTATCACTTAATCTACCTTACTAAAAATGCTTTATTCCATAAGAATGTACATTCACAAGCAGATCGTAAATCATTCTGTTTTCTCATGATAAAATAATAGATTATATTTGCGTACTGATATTAGGATATGATTCCAATCATACATGGCAAATCAGTAAATCGTAACTATCTTATATCTTTTCGCATGAGAACAGGTTTTTCTTTCTCTTTATGGATACTGATCCTCACTTTGCTGGCTTCCTGTTCGGCCACCAAGTACGTACCCGAAGGGGCGTATCTGCTGGAAGAGGTAAAGATACAGACAGATCGCAAAGAGATAAAACCCTCTGAACTGGCACTCTATCTGCGACAGAACCCCAATTCCAAATGGTTCAGTCTATTCAAGACCCAGTTGTATACCTACAACGCCTCCGGGCGCGATTCCACACGCTGGGTCAACCGCACCCTGCGCCGTATGGGAGATGCTCCGGTAATCTACCTGGAAGAAGAGGCACTGAAAACCCAGGAGGAACTGACCAAAGCAGTACACAACATGGGATACATGAGTGCCACTGTAGACAGGAGCATACGTACAAAAAGAAAAAAACTGAAACTCCTCTATCAGGTACATTCCGGAGAGCCCTATATTGTACATTCCATACGCTATGATGTACCGGACGAGAAGATAGCACATTATCTCCGCAACGACTCGGCTGATACCCGTCTCAGAGAAGGGATGCTCTTTGATGTAAATGTACTGGATGCGGAGAGGCAACGGATCACCAGTGTGCTTCAGAATCAGGGGTATTACCGTTTTCACAAAGACTATATCACCTACACGGCGGATACTGTACAAAACACCTGTCAGGTAGCTCTGACCCTGCATCTGCACCTTTACCGCGCCCATGCGACAGATGAACCCCGGGAACACGATCAGTACCACATCGGAAAGATCCGTTTCATCACTGACTACGAAGCCCTTCAAGTCTCTTCTCCACAACTTGCCCGGACTTATGATTCGATCCGCTACAAAGGCTATCCGATCTATTTCCGTGAAAAGATGTATCTTCGTCCCAGGATACTGACCAACAACCTGATGTTCTCGCCCGGCGATCTGTACAGCGAACAGAATATACAACGTACTTACAGCAACTTCGGACGATTGTCCGCGTTGAAATCTACCCACATGAGGTTTGAGGAACGCCGGCAGGGAGACAGTCTCACATTAGACAGTTATATCCTGCTGACCCGCAACAAGCCTCAGTCTGTTTCTTTTGAGATAGAAGGTACAAATACCTCCGGCGACCCTGGCGTAGCCGCCGCCGTATCTTACCAGAACCGCAATCTGTTCCATGGTTCAGAGACCTTTCTGCTCAAGTTTCGCGGGGCTTTTGAAGCGATCTCCCAGATCGGTACAAACAGTACAGACAACAACTATACCGAATTCGGAGTAGAAAGCAGCATCAATTTTCCCAACTTTTTGTTCCCTTTCCTGTCTTCCGCCTACAAACGTAAGATTAGGGCTACCACGGAATTCGGACTTCAGTACAACTATCAGATACGCCCCGAATTTTCCCGGACCGTAGCCAACGGTTCCTGGAGCTACCGCTGGTCGGAAAGGCAACGGGTACAGCATCGGATCGATATGCTGGATATCAGTTTTGTATACCTGCCCTGGAAATCGGATGACTTTACCAACGATTATCTCAACGGAGACAACCCTATCCTGGAGTATAACTACAAGAACCGCCTGATCGTACGTAACGGATACACCTATCACTACCACAGTTCCGGAACTTCTACCCTGAACCGCACCGCTACAGCAAATTCCTTTGCTATACGCGCGGGTATCGAATCGGCTGGTAATCTGCTGTATGCCATATCCAAAGCGACCAACAGAAGTAAAAATTCCGATGGAGAATATCAATTGTTGAATATTCCTTATGCGCAATACCTGAAAGGAGATCTCGATTTCGCACAGAACATTATCATTGACGAGCGCAACTCACTGGCTTTTCACGCGGCATTCGGGATAGCTGTCCCCTACGGGAACGCCAATGCCATACCGTTCGAGAAACGCTATTTCTCCGGAGGGGCCAACAGCGTACGCGGATGGTCGGTACGCGGTCTGGGACCGGGGTCTTTTCCCGGCGACGGGAATTTTCTCAACCAGTCCGGAGACCTTAAGCTGGATGCCAGCGCGGAATACCGTACCCGCCTGTTCTGGAAATTCAACGGAGCAGCTTTTATAGATGCCGGTAACATCTGGACACTGAGGAAAGATGAGGTCAACCAGCCCGGTGGGTTCTTTCGTTTCAAGGAGTTCTACAAGCAGATCGCCGTAGCCTACGGCCTGGGTCTGCGGTTGGATATGGATTTTCTGATCCTGCGTTTCGACGGAGGGATGAAGGCATTGAACCCTGTCTATAAAACGGGAAAAGACAGATACCCGGTTATACATCCCCGTTTCAGCCGGGATTTTACTTTCCATTTCGCCGTAGGTTATCCATTCTGACCTGCCACGTTCCTTCTGTGTGCCGCACGATCAGCGTATCCTGGATCTCTGTGAGAAAAGAATAGGTTCCGTTGATAAAATCCGCTTCCAGAACATTCTGTATCCGACAGACCACCCGGCCTTCCCGAGCGTTCTCTTCCAGCTCCGTATGTATCAGGGAAACTGTAGCCGGGCCCGATTGTCGCACCGCGTCTAAGTGTTCCTGCCGGATGTTGGAGGCATAATACTGCAACAAGGGTAGGGAAGAAGAGGTTACATAACCCGTAGCCAACGGATAGTTGAGGTTATAGAAAGCTTCGCAGAAAGAAACCGCGCACTTTCCGGCACGTTCCTGTTCGCTCTCCGGAGAGCAGGCCGCGCAAAGCACACATAGAAAAGCGTATACAAAGAGAGGTAGTTTGTTCATGTCAGACTGATTTTTGAGCTTGTATAAAGAACCATCACATAAAAAACAGAAAAGATCTGCCTTTGCCTTCAGGCAACTGACAGATCTTTTCTGTTATCTGAGTATGTACAAATCAACGCATGGCATACTGCAGGTCGCTCAACAGCAGCTGGTGAGCAGCCAGCACGCCTTGTTCGTCCAGCGTTACATTCAATGTATCTCCGTTGGGCAGGCAAAGTCCGGCCGTACCATCTTCGTTGAAACGAAGCAGATCACTGTTCACTCCATCGGCCTCCACACTCCAGGTATTTGTTTCCTGATTGTAGATCAGATCCATAGAAGTGGTTTCACCCTCTTTCATGATCGTGTAACCATTTTCTTTCACTTCTACCAGGTAGTCTCCGTTTTCACCTTTGATCCTTTTCACTTCACCTACATCTGCCATAGGATTGGTACCCGACCAGAACTCGATGGAATTGATCACCAATACGTCTGCCAGGTAGGCCACTCCATATACAGGTACTATATTAATGGCCAGGAATACGAGCTCGTTCACAAATTTATTGCTGATCGACTGATTCCAGGTGGCCAGACGATTAAACAATCCGAACGATCCTACGCAGGAACTGAACAGAATAGTAATACTAAGCATACAAGCAGTGACAAATGTAAATTTGCTTCTTCTCATAATGAATTGAATTATAGATTTATATTAAAAAGAATGATAATCTTCCTACATTCCGATCTGTATCTGATACGGATTGACTGCTGCAAATATAAATCTTTTTCCGGGATCAGAAAAGATCGGACGGACTTATTTTAGGAGGTCTGTCTGCTCCGGTCCAGTGTCGTCCGTAACAGATAATCTACAGAATATTTTCCTGGTCCGCTGACAAAGAGCATGATATAAATGATCATATAAACAAAAGGCAGCTCTTTATCAAAGAAAGCATCTCCGGAATGGATCACAAAAAATGCCATAGCCATGGTAAAGATCATTGGAATAACGGCCAGACGGAACAGAAAGCCTACAATAAAGGCCATGGAACAGAAAAGTTCGGCAAAGATAGCTAAGCTGACAGAGACCGCACTGCCAACTCCCAGCGGATCGGCAAAGGTGGTGGAAAGTTCATGAAAATTGCTCCATTTCTGAATACCGTGATTCATCAGCAACAAGCCGAAAACAATACGCGCCGCCAGAAGAAAAAGAGATGCCGCGGTGTGGTCCGGCCGGGCCGGGAAAAGATATTTGTAAACCATAAGACTTTTGTTTTTTTATATAAAACAAATAAAGTTTATAAAAGTTTGATAGTTTTAAAGAAAATTCAGGGAATGAAGATTTAGGTTTTAAGTTCTGAGTTTTAAGTTATAAGTTTAAGGTTTTAAGTTATAAGTTTTAGGTTCTGAGTTTTAGGTTCTGAGTTTTAGGTTTTAAGTGAGGGGCTCCAGGGGTTTTTCTTTATTTTAGTTAAAAAGCCATTTAATAGCAAGCATCCCTTTCTTAAGTCCTGAACCATAGATCGATGTAGCAAATGAAAAGTAAGATACGACACTAATCAGGATAACAAAACAATTGCGTCATACTCTTTACACCCTGAAAGGTAAGATATGCAGAGAATCCCGGAAAAACAATCCGTTTTTTGATAGACAGTATGATTTAAAAGATTTAATTTAAAGCTTTTTATCCTTGGATAAATCCTTGATTTTCTATCTGAAAAAGGCTGTCCGGTTTTCAAAAAAAGGAACGCGGAGATATTTCGGTCGTGCTTTCAGCACTCCCTCTTTTTTATTCCGGTTTATACCCGGGGTGGCGGTCACTGCGGTACTCCGCGCTCCCTTACCCCGGGCTGAAATCTGACGTGCCTGCAGCACTACAGATACACCGTAAAACCGGATACCTGGCAACGGGATACCATATAGACAGAATACATTTTCTATGGAATATGAGACAGATTGCGCGTACTGCCTTATTCATTGTCCAAATAAAAAATACATTTCAGATGAAATATAAGGATGTTCCGGATGCCACATCTGCATCCCAAAATAGGTATCCCGATTCTGATATATGCTGTATGTACCAGATAACAGAAGTTTATTTTACGGTGTATTCCATTCAGCCACACACAATATTTTGACCATCCTACTTGTAAGGAACTTATAAAACAGGAATATATCCGAATTTATCGCTTTCCACTAAAGTAAAAAAGAACCCCTGGAACCCATCACTTAAAACTTAGAACTTAAAACCTAAAACTCAGAACTTAAAACTTACAACTTAAAACCTACACCTTCTCCCCCTGACTATCGGGGTCCTTTTCATGCTCATCTTTGGCCTCTCCTTTGATCAACGGCTTAATGATAAGCCGCAGAGAAGGGTCACGTGTGAAGTAGCTCCCTACCCAGTCGAAAAAGACAAAGATCTTGTTTTTCACTCCCAGGATATTCATCAGATGGATAAACAGCCATACAGCCCAACCCATAAATCCACCAAACCGGATGTTGGGATGAGGCAGTTCGACCTCCGCGTGATTGCGTCCGATGGTAGCCATGATGCCTCTGTTGTGATAGACAAAAGGTTTGAGTGGTTCCCCTTTTTCAAGGCGATACAGGTTGTCTGCCAGACGTGTGGCTTGTTGTTGCGCGGGCTGTACAAGTTGCGGATGTCCTTTCGGATAATCTTCCAGAGTCATTAACGCCGTATCACCAATAGCAAATATATTCTGATACCCTTTTACCCGACTGAATTCATCTACCTGCAGACGGTTGGCATGACCATACACCTCCTTGGGGAATCCTTCCATTCCGTTGGCCTGTACACCTCCGACCCAGAAGACATTGGCGGTAGCTAACGTACTTTTGTCGCCCAGCATCAGCTGGCCCTTTTCATAATTCTCCACCCTTGTGTTCAGGCGGATCTGCACTCCTTTTTTCTCCAGATATTCCTGTGCCTGCTGAGAGGATTTCTCCTGGAACGCAGCCAACAGCCGGGTTCCCGCGTCTACCAGCACAATGTGCATGCGGTTCAGATCCAGATCCGGATAGTCTTTAGGAAGAATATAATTGCGCATTTCGGCCAGGGCACCTGCCAGTTCCACTCCTGTAGGACCTCCGCCTACGACGACGAAAGTCATCAACGGATCCACCTCTTCCGGACGAACCGTATTCTGCGCCAGTTCAAAACTCTCCAGTATCTTATTGCGGTTGTACAGTGCTTCCGAAGTATCTTTCAATGCCATAGTCGTTTGGGGCAACTGATCATTTCCAAAATAATTGCTGCTGCTCCCTGTAGCAATCACTAAGTAGTCATATTCCAGCGAACCGATAGAGGTCTCCAGCAGATTCTGTTCCGGAACCACACGCCCGGCTACACACAGGCGTATATGGAAATCTTCCCGGTCCCTGAATATTTTACGAAAAGGAAAAGAGATGGCACTGGGTTCTATTCCCGCCGTAGCAACCTGATAGAGCAGAGGTACAAACAGGTGATAATTGTTCTTGTCAATGAGAACAATCTGAAAACGATCCGATTTCAGTTTCCTGGCCAGCTTCAGACCGGCAAATCCACCTCCGATAATTACCACCCTTTGCCGGGCTCCTTTCTCAGGTATATCTATTTTATGCATGACTATGAAATTATTTTATTTCTAACAAAACACTCAAGGGAAAAGGATTGTTTTGAGTAGGATCAGGCAGATTCAACAAGAATAACCTTCATATATATGTATTTACAGTTAACTACCCGCCGACAAGCAGAAAGACTGAAAAAACTGGGATTTGAAGTACCGGTGAACGATGTGTTCATCTATGACGGCGGCAGATACAGATTTCCGGACAAGATGGATACGGAAGAGAACTAGAACCGCTATGACGATACCATTTCACGTCCCAGTGTGGCACTGGCACTGCAATGGCTGCGGGTCACTCTCTATTGTATATGTGAAGTAGGGCTCGTCAGCTGGGAAAAAGAGTCTTATTATGGTATCTTCAAACTCCCTTATATGAAAGAGCCCGTAACCACCCATACAGCTTCCCAACGAGACCGGGCAGAGATCCTGCTACTGGATAAGATCATAGGGCATCTGATTGATCATTTTTATCAGCAATCACTCTGAGCTCCCTTCCCGTAAGGGAGTAATAAAGGTTCTGAAGTTGATGTATATAACGTATGGGATGTCCGATAGTGCCCAGATCTACTTTATACATCATCCCTATGCGGCCGGTAAACATAAAATAATATCCATCGAACACATCCATACAATATTTATTGCCTTTGCTGGAACGGCAGATCCCGCAACTCCGAAGGAGCTGATCCGTAAGCACCACCGGACGATAGGCGGAAAGCGAATCCGCGATCTTCCCTATATTTGCCGCTGTTACCACAAACAGTCTGCCCTTTTTATTCTTTAAAAGATTACCTATCCGCAACTCTTGCTGCCGCAGTACAGGAATAGCCTTTCCGGAAGGAGAGCCGAGGGTGGAAAGTGGGTCGCGGGAAGTTCCGTTTCTCTTCATATAAGATACCTGTAGTCTATAAAAGATCAGCGGACTTTTACCCACACCTTACGTGTCAGCATAGCCAGTGTGAAAAGCATATCTGCCCCTTTTCCCGAAAAGCCTTTTCCTGGGGTGGATAAAGCCCGTTGCTTCACCAGGGCGCGGACAAGCAACAAGATCTGTATGAAGTACCAGAATAGTTTTAGTTTGCCAAACATGTGTCAGTGATGTTTTATACAGAAAGCTCTTTTGTGAAACAGACCCCTTCTTTTCAGATCTTCTGATACCACGGTTTGCTTCCTGCCTGATTGAATGTGCAAAAATACAGCAGAATAGCGTTAATAGGTATGCAAAAGTAAGAAGGAACCCTATTATAGCTTAAAGCGAAAACTTTAAATTTAAATAAGGAAAGATGCGGCTATACTTCCTTAGATATCAAGGCTTCACCCTGTTTCCTGTAATTCCAGCTTGTAAATTGCAAATCGTCCATTTGTAAACAGCAAAGCGTCAATAGTCTTCGAAACGGACAGATCCTACCACCAGCGCCATGCCGAAGATCTCTTCCTTATCTATGCACAGAGGCGGGTAGGCCCGGTTGTCGCTCATAGCTATGATGGAATGTCCGGAATCATAGATCCGCTTCAATAGCAGGCCGTGAGTAGATGTGCTGATCAGATGCGGTCTTCCCCATTGGATAGCCGACGTGGTACCTATCCTTTTTACAGCCACGATATCTCCGTTGTTATAGGTAGGATACATACTATCTCCACGGACATGAAGCATGAACGAGGCTCCGTCCAGTTCTTTGATGCGATATACAGCTTCTATATCCTTTTCGTCTATCGCGAAATCCATCGAACCGAAACCTGCCGCTGCTTCCGTACGGTAAAGCGGTATTTCCGCCGCGGCAGAAGAGGGAGTTTTTTCTATTTTTATCTCCCCTTCACCCCGCAGAAGCCATTCGGCAGAGATAAAAGGGAGAGAGGACAATACACTTTGGATAAGGTCAAATGAAATACTTCTCTTTCCCAGTAACTGATTGTTCACTGTGGTCTGTTCCATTTGTATTAGGTGGGCGAATTCCCTTTTTGATCTGCAATGCTCACTTATAATGAGCAAAATACGACTACGAATATCGTTTTTCATCAATTATCTTTTTAAGAAAGAACTTAAATAGGTTATTTGACCTAAAAATATGTAAATAGGGTTGTTTAATTAGGTCAATTGAGTTATATTTGCATCAGCAAACAGAAAAACAGATATGCAATATTCAAATTCAATAACCGATATGCAAATGTAGAAATTAATTTGATAATATAGAAAAATGATGTGAAAATTGAACAGAGAAAAACTCTGAAAAAAAGAAGAATCACCAGCGGAGATCTGCCTGTTTACGGAGAAACAGAATCCACACAATCCCTTTTATATGAAAGCAAAATATATCGTTGCGTTATGGGCAGTAAGCTACATAGCCATTGCGGCCACTGTCGCGTTCAGCATGCGCTGGAGTCTGGTTTTCCTGTTTCCTTTCGTAGTAAGTTCGGTATACATAGGCAGGCATTCGTCACAGATGCTTCACGAACTGAAACTGGATGTAGATACAGACGATGATTTCATTTAAGTCCCTGTACATATTAACCTGAAACTTAACGATCAGATAATGGACAGAAGATCTTCCTGCGAACAGAGCAGGAGAGATCTTTCTCCGGCGACAACAGACAACTATAGCAATTTTACCTTTCCACATTTACTTTTCTGATATACTTCTACTTGCTACCTGCGTCAGACAGCGGACCACATGACCTGTATAGATAGGTGATACATAGATTCAAAGACAATGAAAAGAGGCACTAAAGTCAGAACCTGGATCAGTTCCGAGATCGGACAAGTGATCGGCTACAACAAACAGACACGCACTGTAACCGTGGTATATCCAGGCAGTAAAGTACATGCCGAGCTGCCGGAAACCATGTGCGTAGCCATCTAACAGATTTTCCTGCCCGCGAAGCAGGAGGTACGAAAAACGTTTAATTCCCTTGATTTTTATACCTTTTTGGTTAGACACAGCCGCGTAGCCTGTGAAGGTAAAACGGCAGTAAGGGCGGACATACGGAGTGCTCTGGGCATACATAAGTGCCTAAGTGGGTTCGAGTCCCATGCCGCCCGCTCCACAGTATAATAATTCCTATACACATACATCAGAATGGATAATATGAACATTTACCAAAAGATTCAGGCAGTTGCCAATGAATTAAAAAATATCGAAAAAAACATGACTGTAGGCAAAGGGAACTTCTCCTACAAAGCTGTACAAGACTACGATGTGGTGCTGAAAGTGAAAGCGGCGGAGACTAAATTCGGACTGGTGAGCATCCCTGTGAAACAGGAGCTGGTAGAATCCAAAGTGGTCCGCATACAAAAAGATACCGGAGGAGAGGTAGTGAATTACGTAGACATCGTGAAGCTGACCTTACGCATCGTGAACATAGACAATCCTCAGGAATACCTGGATGTGGAAGCCTACGGAAGAGGATTGGACGCGGCCGACAAAGGGTTCGGCAAGGCATCTACCTACGCGCGTAAGTATGCGTTACTGAACGCTTATAAGATTGCTACCGGAGAAGATCCCGACAAAGACAAATCCAAAGAACACAATATCATTGAGCCCGACCAGATCCGGGAGGTAGTAATGGCCTATCTGATGTCGGACCGGGTCTACTGCCAGAATATTCTTTCTTATTTCAATGTGGAGAATACAGAAGATATGGATAAGCAGCAGATAGAGACCGTTTATAAGAACCTGCAAAAAAGGGTAAATTATGAAGTCCATGTACATAGGCAGCGGAGATGTGCAGGCACTCATGAGCGGGAAGCATACCAAATCGCACCACGAATTGCTGAAACGTTTCGTAAGCGGTATGCAGCCTTATTACAATGCCAAAGCCAGTCCGATCGATCCGTTGCGGATAGGAGCCATTCTGGAAGACAGGTACCTGATGTTGCTGCCCGACAACTATTTCGCTCAGTATGTCTGTCAATGCGAAGAAATGGATGTATTCCGGTGCAGCTTAGACTTCGCGAAGATAGAACAGGGGAAAGTGGTGGATTTCGAAGAACTGAAGACAGTGTATCTGTCCGATTTCCTGGAATTCGAACCCCTGAAACATTATCCCGAAGAGCTGCTGGAGTTCATTCGCAAGAACTACAGTCCCTATTACTACCAGGTGCAACAGCAACTCTATTGTACGGGACTCAGCGAATGTACGCTGGTGTTCCTTTCTGTACTCTCTTACATAGACGAAGAGAATCTGACACGTAACATCCAGCCCAATGAGTACCTCAAAATAAGGATAGAACGCGACGAAGTAGCGATCGCGCAGATCCGTGACAGAGGAAAGATTTTCCAACAAATCAAAGACTGTTATGATATTCAATCTTGATAACGAATACGATAGCTCCCGTTTCAGGGAATACATCCATAAATTATTCGCGGAAAAGGCCACGGTAGAGTTGAAGAGAAAGCATCCTACCCGGAGCCTTTCTCAGAATAACTACCTGCACGCGCTGCTGGGTTTCTTTGCCTGCGAATATGGTTGTTCGGCAGATGAAGCTAAAGTAGATTTTTTCAAAAGACTTTGCAACAAAGATCTTTTCGAGCGCACGCGTTACAACAGGGCGGGAGAGCGGATCACTTACCTGAGAAGCTCTGCCGAACTCACTACGGCAGAGATGAGGCTGGCCATCGAACGTTTCCGTAACTGGTCGGCAGCGGTAGCTGGTGTTTATCTGCCGGCAGCAGAAGAAAGAAATTTCCTTTTTTACGCGCAACAGAAAATAGAACAGAATAAAGAATTTATTTAAAGAAGAGTGAAGCGGCTCTTCCTTCAGACACAATAAACCTATGAAAATAAAAAAGAAAAACCGACGCGGACTACAATCCATAGGAGAGGTGATCAAAGAGCAATATCCGGAGCTGACAAAAAGAGTATGTGCTCCTAAGAAAAGAGCATAGCCACAGCACATCTTCGTATATGCTGCCGTAATTATCCGGACCCAGAAAGGGATCTACCGGCCAGGGATGTTGTATATCATCAGAGCATCCGATTCAGGACTTCGTTGCTGGTTCTCAGTTTTACACCGGCCTTTTTCAGTCTGCTCAGAAAATAGATCACGTACTCCGGATCGGGTGTCTGGGTCTCCATCAGATCATACAACTCAAGTGCCGAACGGGTAAGAAGAAAACTTTTAAAGATCACATTCCTCATCTTTTTTATAGAGTCCGGCTCTACAAAAACGCACAGATCGCCTATCATAAACTTCCGATCAATAATTTCAAAGGTCGCGTCTACAGGAGAGAGATTCAACAGGCCCGCATCGGACAGGCTCCTTACTTTACTGCTTGGATAACTGCTGAACAGGATATCGTTCTCTGCGACTACAGCATACAGAATGACATACCGGGATAGCTCCACAAAATATTCTCCTTCACTTTTACTCAGATTCCTCAGCAGAGCCAGTGTTCGTTTGGAAAATCGTCCGAGCCTTTCCACTTCGCCTGCTAAGATCTTTCCCCATATCACCTGGATAGCCTCATCGGATACATCCTGCGCATAATCAAAAAAGCGTGCAGACCAGTCCGCATCAACCGCTTGCCGGGATACCTCTTTTTTTCTTCGCGTCTCTATATAAGCCACATCCACAATCTTACTCAGATTGTCTGCCTGTCGTTTCTCTCTGCGGGTCTGAAGAAATTCTTCGGTTTCTGCCCGGGTGATCATTTTCTGAATATCCGCGTCCTGCAAGATCAGTGATTTATCTGCTTCCGCACGGGCCAGACGCCTCATCTGCCAGGGAGCACAGACTCCCTTTATTCCATCCGCACAAACTTCGATCAACTTAGTCAGGGGTTTTTCTATACCTATTACATCTTTTATTTCCATATGGTAAGGAAGCGCCGTATTTTTATTTAAAAAACTCGTTAAGTGAATAAATTAATAAATGAAAAAATAAAATTAAAATATAGATAGTAAATGATCTATTCATCAATCTTGCTAAATATTACTCCAATAAAACCAAGTATATACATTGGGATTGAAATTATAAAAAAGGCAATAATAATGCAAAAAATATGGTCATAGCCAGAGTTAAAGGGATAGTCTCAGAAAAAGACTCGGCTTTCTTAATATCTTCTCTATATTCTAAAACTTTTTCCCAAAATGAGGATACAATAAGTGGCAGTAAACCTAAAGGCCATAAAAAAATCAATAAAATTAATACCAATAAAAGAGTTAATCCTTCGATTAAACAAACAATTAGATTTCCGTCAATCTCTGTTATTTTATTCCAGGTAGTAATAATACCTGTACTGAACATATTGTGTGTCATAACTAATTTATCTCCAAAAATCTTTGATAAAACTGATTGATATCTTTATTGCAGAAAATAATATTATCTGAATATATTGATTAGATCAATGACACTACTCACTTTATTATATATATTCAATCCTTCTTTTATACCAGACATAAAAGCATCGAAACCGCTTATTTCATTTTCTGAAATTTCAGTCAGAAGATCCCCTGCAAGCTCCAGTAATGTCATAAACTTCTTAATTACATATTTATTATCTAAATCCTCAAAATCCAGATTCTCTAAATTGGTTCCAATAACCCAAATATGTCCACCATCAATAAGATCTGGAAATTTAACTAAAGCCCCTTTAGAGTGATCATCATCGATTCCATTTGAAAGAAGTGTCATAAGTAAAGGCCAAGCTTTAGTCATCAGTTCAACATTATTTTTATTACTCAATTCATTTGTAACAGGATCGAACATCTCTGCATCAAAACAAAGGAAAAGTAACGCTGTATCCTCCCCTGTAGGGACAATGTTATACCTGAATTTAGAACCATGAATTGTCAAATATTTCTCTACATAGATCAGATCCTCATATTCTGGATTATTTGTCTGACCTTCAATTACAGTTGTTTCAAGATCGAAAAAATCTTCATCTTCAATTGTGCCATCAAAAAAATATTTCATTCTTTCTTATTTTAATATTGATAAATTGTCATATATCGCAAATATAATTAAATTAATTTAATTTACAAACACCTTCCCATATTAAAAGGCATAATCGACATTGCATCAAATTGTTTAATTTTATTTATGAGAAATCATAATAATTCATTTGCAGAATCACTGCTAAAAATTGACTATAATTGCATATCCTATTACTTAAGCAGGCTTTGCAATCCATAAAGTTCATACGTAATTATTTGTTGATAATATACTTAATGTTGATTTTGCTATAAAATAATTTTGATAAGTATATAAGATGGGAATTATTATTACTGTAGGTATCAAAAAAATAACGCTAAAATCAGGTACAACCTTGATCTCAGCGTTATGAAGCGTTTTTGAGGTAAAGCCGCTTTGTACACCCTCAGAGATTCGAACTCTGGACCCACTGATTAAGAGTCAGTTGCTCTACCAACTGAGCTAAGAGTGCATTTCTTTTTTGCGAATGCAAAGATATTTTTTTTATTTAAACCTGCCAAATTATCCAGGGAGTTTTTCAAGGAGAATATGGATTTTTATTCAAATTCGTAAGGGCCTGTGGGGCTATTTCGTTTTAACGCAATCAGTTGCACATCCTTACCCACCCGTACTCCCTTGGCACGCAGTTGCCACTCCACAGTCTTATAGGCCAGTTCCGGATGGTTGTTGTCTTTGCTGAGGTGGCAAAGCCAGATATATCGCAGGTGCTCCCGGATATTCTCCGCGAGGAAATCGGCAGTATCCGCGTTGCACATGTGTCCGAACGGACTGGAGATGCGTTGTTTCAGATAGGCAGGATAGCGTCCCATCTGCAACATTTCACGATCGTAATTTGCCTCAAGGATCAGATAATGAGCTTTGTGAATATAGCTGGCCGCTGTAGGGGTGATCTCTCCCAGGTCGGTGAGGAAAGAAAAGACTTTTCCATCTATTTCTATGGAGTAGCCCACATTGTCCACCCCATCGTGAGGCACATCAAAAGAGGTGATCCGGAAATCCTCCAGCTGATAGGGTTGCTCTTTTTCCAGATAGCGTACACAGGAATAGATCTTCTCTGTCATGCAGTAGCTGCGATTGATGCCTTCGTGCATCAACGGGGTCGTATAGACAGGAATATGATATTTCTCTCCCAGGGTACCCACTGCCTTGATATGATCGGCATGGTCGTGTGTGACAAAGATGCCTCTGATCATGTCTAAACTGACATCTGCTGCTTTCAGATGCTTGCGTATGGTGCGTATGCCTATTCCCGCGTCGATCAGTATTCCGTATGTAGGGGTACCCAGATAGTAGCAGTTTCCGCTGCTGCCACTTGCCAGACTTATAAATTTGATTTTCATTCTGTGATCCTTTCAAAAAAAATGCCGTCCGCTTTTGTGCAAAGTGACGGCAAATATAAGCAAAAAAAGACAGTCTGCTCAGGAAGACATGGCTTTCTTTTTGTCCAGATACGAAGTAAGCGCGCCATACAGCAGTAAAGCAACCGCTGCTACCAGGCCAATGGCCGCGAAATAATACCAGATGTAGTGAGCATGTACACTGGCTGCTTCCCAGGCTTCGCGGCTATCGAAAAGGAGCGGGTCGGGGCAGTAGCGATCAAGCAGTACCCCGGCCAGTCCGAACGCGAACAGAGAAGAAAGGAACGAATGCAGATGGCTGAATCCCAGATACATCCCTTCTTCTCCTTTGGGAGCCTGCAAAGAGAAATACTCCAGATAACGCGGAGAGATAAAACATTCGGCCAGGGCCTGTACCACAATCCCCGCGATCATCATCAGGGTGATGTTGCTCAGACCGGACAGAATCTCACTGCCCAGCAGATTACCACAAGCCATCAGCAGTGCCGATACCGGGATCAGGAACATCCCTATGCTCATGGAGAAGATCGCGCTCTTCTTAGACAGCATACGAGTAATGAAACCGACAAAAAGCACCACAACAAACGGATTGACATTGGCAATCCATCCCGGTTGTGCTCCTTCACCAGCCATACGAAGCACATATTTGGGCATGGTGGCATACAATTGTTGCTGCACGGTCCAGAAGCCCGTTACGATCAGAATAAGCAAAAGCAAACGCCAGTTCAGGATGATGCGCAGAAATCCGCGGCCTATATCGGCCATGCTCTTGCCTTCACCGGCGGTGTGCGCCGATTTATAGAGCAGTACCACAGCGATAAGCGCAATGAACGTCATGATACCCGCAAAATAATTGATATAGATATAGGCCCGTTCACCAATCAGCTGGCGCAAAGGGTCAACTACCGTTTTCCCGGTAAAGGCTCCGATATTGACCATCATATAGAAAATAGAATAGCCGCGGGCCCGGTTGGCTTCCGTGGTCTCTTTGGCTATAGAGGCAGAGATAACGGACTTGATGAAAGAGCCCCCTACCATGATCAGGAAAAGTACAGGAACGATCAGCCATTTTTCCCGACTCGCGGGCAATCCGGTAAACTGTGTGGTATCTCCGTAAATAACCAGTCCGGAAGATTCCAGCAACGTAGGCAGCACCGCGAGTCCGAAATAACCGACGGTAAGCAAGGTGAAGGCAGTGATCATGGACTTGCGGAATCCGATCTTATCCGCGTAAGCACCGGTGAACAGAGGCAGCAGATACAAGCCTCCGGAAAAGAGCCCGGAGATCCAGCTGGCTTCAATGTCATTGAATCCCAGGACCCGGGATAAATAGAGAGTAATTACAATAAAAAAGGCATAGTAGGACATCCTTTCCAGCAGTTCAACAGAATTGCTGACCCAGAACGCGCGGGAAAACCCTTTCAATGTCGTGGCAGATTGGTTCATTTAATTTTTTATTTATTAAAATTTATCACGCGCAAAGATAAATATAAGATTTACAATGGACAAATTAGTTGCTTCGTCATGATACCTGATTTCGTTATTTGTATAAAGGTACATATACGAGAGACGATTGAAACCTCTCCGGTCGCGCCACCCCCGAGAGAACATGGCCTGAAAGCTATCTCCGGCCTGACGCTCTGTCCGCGCGGAACAGGGGCAACATCCGGTCTCCGGAGCCAAACAAGGACTGCCGGGATCAATTGTGATAGGATTCAGAACTTTTTTGATGATTATTCAACCTGATAGTAGCAAATAAGGGCTACTATTGCAAAGTCTATCTGATTCATATGATATGAAACCAAATTGTCTGATTTTGTTTTTCTCCGTACTCTACTCTGTAGGTTCCGTATCGGCACAAAAACGGTTGGTGCCGGATACACTGTTGAACCGGCAGATCTATGAGAGCGGACTCATTCATCGTCCTCTTCCTGTGGATGAGTCCCGGTCTTATGAGGCTATCGGAAGGCAGAAAAAGAGTGTATCATCCAGGCCATTATCTATACAACCTGACCTCCCCGGATGGAGACATTCGGGAAAAGGAAAGATCGCTTACTCTACAGAGAGAACCATTTCCGGAGACGGAAGTCTGAAACTATCCTATGCCACCTCTACAGGTGAACGGGCTACCGGATCTCCCGACGATCCGGACTATGCCACGTATGGGAACGCGGGAGTAACCTTTGAGGTGAATGAAGAGAACTGGGAAGGCTTCAACCGCATCGCATTCCATATTTACCCGGACTGTGACGGGGTCCGCGTTGTCAATATGAATCTTACTTTTCATAACGACAGCGATACGATCAAAGCAGGCTACAATCAGCCCTCCGGCGCTCATCTGATCAACCTGGTAAATAAACAGTGGAATACCTGCTTTCTGGATATAGACGAATACCAGCGGGATCGGGTGAAACAGATCGGTATGTATACTTCGATCCGGGGAAATGACCGGACAACTGGTGAGACAGCGGTCTACTATATAGATAAAGTAGAATTGCGGCAAACAGAAGATCCGGAGATCGTAAGTGGCTGGATACCTAAAAAAGGGCAGATCGTATATTCGACCAGCGGATATGCCACCGGAAGCCCGAAAACAGCTATCTTCAATCCGGGTACAGAACCTGCCGGTACGCTGTATCAGCTGATTGATGCCCGCAACGACCAGGTGGTTTTTGAAGGGAAGATCCGCAGAGAGAACACCTCTCTGGGCAGCCTGGATGTCATTGACTTTACGGAATTTGACCAGGCAGGCGAATATCACATCCAGACAAAGACAGGGAAAACTCCCGCGTTCCGTATCGGGGACCGGATCTGGGACCCGTCGCTCTGGCGGATACTGAATTTTATCTTTTGTCAGCGCTGCGGGTATGCCGTTCCGGGTATTCACAGTACCTGCCACACAGATCTTTTTTCCGTACACCAGGGAAAAATGATCTCTTACGCGGGTGGCTGGCACGACGCCGGCGACCTGTCCCAGCAGACGCTGCAAACAGGAGATGTCACTTATTCACTGCTTGAATTATACAATAAGCTCAGAAAAAGCCATATACCGCTGGCTACGCGCCTGCTCGAAGAGGCCGAATGGGGATTGGAGTTTATCCTGAAAAACCGCTACGGCGATGGCTACCGGGCAAGCAGCATGGGGTTGCTGATCTGGCAGGATGGTATCCTGGGAACTACAGACGACATCACTTCCGCGCGTGTGCAGAACCTGGCGTTCGATAATTTTCTATATGCCGCCTACGAGGCCTATGCCGCGATGACGGTAGACAGAGATCCGATGTTGCAGGAATACCTGGCGAAGGTGGCCAGAGAAGATTTCAGTTTCGCTATGGAAAGGCATCAAGAGGTGGGTTATGGCGAATTCTATCACCTTTACGAACACAGTTACTCTACTTCGGAAAGCCAGTATGTGGCCACCATTTCCTGGTCTGCGAGTATGTTGTACAAACTGACCGGTGATCCGGAATACGCGCGCATTGCCGCGGAATATATCCGCTATACACTGGATTGCCAGCGCAAGGAACCGCTGAATAAAGAGCAGGATATGCGTGGTTTCTTCTACCGCGACACATCGCGCCGCTCCGTGGTACATTCCATCCATCAGTCCAGAGAGCAGGTTTTCATGCAGGCCATGACCCTGCTGTGTGAGACACAACCCGGACATTCCGACTATCCGGAATGGATGGAGTCTGTACGGATGTATGGTGATTATCTGAAACAGATCATGCCGTATACAGCTCCTTACGGAATGATCTCAAGCGGAGTGTATCATGTGGAAGAATACAAAGACTCTGCCGGATTTTATCGTTTGCATCTGTGGCCTCCCCCGAATGCCAAAGAACTGTATACAGAACAGGTAAAAAAAGGAGTACAGTTAGATCATGAACATTACCTGAAACGTTTTCCCGTCTGGTTCAGTATATTCAATGGGAATACAGCGGTCCATCTTTCTACCGGGAAATCGGCGGCTATATGCGGAAATTTCCTGAAAGATAAAGAATTGCTGGATATCGGACTGGAACAACTCTACTGGACTGTGGGTAAGAACCCGTTTGGGCAGTCGCTGATCTATGGGGAAGGGTATAATTATCCGCAGCTGAACAACTTTTCGTCCGGTGAGATCACAGGTGCCATACCTGTGGGAATACGTACCCTGGGAAATGAAGATATCCCTTACTGGCCACATACCAATAATGCCTGTTACAAGGAAGTATGGGTGACTTCCGCGGGCAAGTGGTTGTCACTGATCGCGGAATATTAGCTATCAACGCCATATTGTTACATATTTATAAAATGAATCAGATGAAACACATTACATTGTATTTTACTATGCTGCTGGTGGCTGCGGGCCAGCTACTCTGGGCACAGAGTCCGGCGGACTATCCGGCGAATTATGCCAACGGGCCCAGGTTCAAAGCACTCGTGTTTTACACGCGCCACGCGGAAGAAGCGCATGTGGATTTCGCGTTACAGGCTGTGGAGTTCTTCAAAAAGCTCAATTATGGGAACGGGTTTACCCTGGATGTTACAACCCATCTCTCGGATTATCCTTACGAGAAACTGAAAGAATATGATGTCGTTGTGATGCTCGATGGCTATCCCTCTTCCCAGGCAGAACGGGAGGCTTTTGAACAGTATATGGAGAACGGCGGGGGCTGGATGGGATTCCATGTAGCCGCGTACAACGATAAACATACCCACTGGCCCTGGTTTGTTGATTTCCTGGGTGGGGGAGTGTTCTATTGCAACAACTGGCCTCCGCAACCTGTACTTGTAGAGGTAGACAATCCCGATCATCCGATCACGCGAAATCTTCCCGCTTCTTTCGTGGTCCCGGCAAGTGAATGGTATCAGTGGATGCCCAGTCCGAGACAAAATAAGGATGTAGAAGTATTGCTCTCTATCTCCGAAAAGAACTATCCCTTAGGTATAAAAGACGTAGTGAATTCCGGAGACTTCCCTGTGGTATGGACCCATACTAAGTATCGCATGATCTACCTCAATATGGGACATGGAGACGAAGAGTTTACAGATGCCACGCAGAATCTGTTATTTATCAATGCTTTCCGATGGGTACTCAGTACAAACAAACAAGGAGATCCTTTCCGGAAATAAATACAGATACAGAACAAAGATCAGGAAGAAAGAACGATCATATGATCTTCCGTAACCGACAGGCACACAAAGCCGTATGGAAGTGCCCGGATCAAGATAAGTGGTGCTGAAACCGGAGAGAGGTTCCTTTCAGGGAAAGGCTTGCCTTACCTGTACACCTTATGGGACATCTGCTTGTATGTTTGATCCGGATCTATGATAAAAACGAAAGACCAAACCTCCGTAACAACGGGATCAATCAATAGGTAACTATATATGTATTTAACTGAACTCGCAGATGCAACGTGCACATCACTTAAATGGATCGTTACACCCGGCCTCCGTCCGGGTGTAATTTATCCGATTTCATTTTACCATTTAACATACAGGAATGATGAGAACAAAACTTTTACATGTACTACCCTTGCTACTTTTTGTATTCACCCTCTGTGCGTGCGGTGCCAAAGAGCCGAAAGTGCTTACTGTTTACTATTCACACTGGGGCGGAACTGAGATCCTGGCCAACATGATCCATGCCAGCGTGGGAGGAGATATTTTTATGATTGAGCCTGTGACACCTTATCCTGCCGAAGGTACCCACGCTGCCGTACAGAAACATGTAGATGAAGGCTACCTGCTGCCTCTGAAAAAGAAAGTAGAGAATATGAAATCTTACGATTTCATATTCATCGGGACTCCTAACTGGTTCCATACGATGGCTCTTCCGGTAAAAACGTTCCTTCTGGAAAATGATCTGACCGGCAAAAAGATCGTACCTTTTGCTACGTATGGAGGAAGTGCGGGTGACTGTCTGACAGATATTGTAAAAATGTCTCCTTTATCTACACCCTTAGAAGGATTTGCCGCCAGTGGTGATGATGTGAAAAATTCCGGAGAAGCCGTTCGGGCGCGTGTGGAAGAATGGCTACAGACGATCAGGCCGGAATTTTAGACACAAAAAGACCGTAGTGTATTTCTGAGCAAAAGAATACATCTGTCCGGAAAAGAACAAGTTGTTTGATGTACGCTCACACATGTGTATGAAAGGAAGAGCCAGGATTGCCTGAGAAAGGTAGAACTGGCTCTTTACTTTTTCCAGCCGGACTCACAGTTCTGTACAGGAGCATCAGACCGCAAAAGAGACTACTGTCAGACCAAACGTGGAAAAGGTACATCCGTATGACGAACTGGCTATCTGATTAACGGAAGGAGTTTATTCCACAGTTGACAAAGTTAAAGTCTTACTTTAATTTCACATACATAACACCGTTTTCGGTTGTTCTTTGACTTGGTCGGCCGCTTTCAGCCCCTAAAGAGAGATCTGCCACAAAATGATTCCTGCGCGTTGTCCAGTCTGAATCTGACAGCTGTATTGAAATAGGGGGTGCAACGTCGGTTCCTCCCGGCGGCAAAAATAGCTTTGTTTGATCTGCCAGACAGATATTCAACCTTTTTTGTCAATATATGAACTCAGTCTGTTATTTTTGTGCGTAATATTGCATTTTACAACAACCATTCAAAGAAAAACCATGAAAACCAAACATGTCTTATTCGTATGTATCCTGCTGCTCCTTGCGGCATGTAAAAAAGAGAAGGGCAACGAGCCAGCACAAAAGATAGTAGTTGCCTATGTTACTTCCTGGAGTGATGTTATGCCTGATCCTACCTACCTCACACACATCAACTACGCGTTTGGGCATGTGAATGAAACCTTTGACGGGGTGCGTATACAAAACGAAGAACGGCTGAAGCAGATTGTCGCCATAAAGAAAGACGCTCCGCACCTGAAGATCTTGCTATCTGTCGGAGGTTGGGGAAGTGGCCGGTTCAGTGAAATGGCAGCCGATGAAGCCCTCCGGAGATCGTTTGCCAGAGACTGCCAGCGAGTAGTCAGTGAATTTGATCTGGACGGTATTGATATAGACTGGGAATACCCGACAAGTTCCATCGCAACTATTTCCGCTTCGCCGGACGACACCTCCAACTATACGTTACTGATGCGTGATATTCGCCAGGCTATCGGAGCAGATAAACTGCTGACACAGGCTACCGCGGCCTCTGCCAGATATATAGATTTCCGCGCATTAGATCCTTACATTGACTTTACCAACATCATGGCCTATGACATGGGGTTTGCTCCTTACTTCAATTCTCCCCTCTATAGTTCGGAGAATGTAGATCAGATCTGTGCCGATGAAGCGGTGAAAGCCCACCTGGAAGCCGGAGTTCCCAGACATAAATTAGTGATGGGACTCGCGTTTTACGGACGGGGCATCGAAGGATTCGCGCGTCCCCATGACCTGACGACAGTACATCTGACCGAAGGATATATCGCCTGTTGGGACAGCCTGGCACAAGTGCCCTACCTGACCGACTCTGTGGGAAATATAGTCTACGCATACGAGAACCTGGAGTCACTGGCCATCAAATGTGAATACATCAACGCGAACGACCTCAGGGGAGCCATGTTCTGGTCGTATACCGGCGACAATGAAGCGGGAGACCTGAGACGCACGGTATATCAGACATTGAACCCGGCACATTGACTTTCTGCGGAAAACACAACCGGATCGTAACCGGATCAGACGGCAGGAACCCCTGAAAACAGAACAGCGGAAGAAAATAACGGGAAGCGGGTTCCTGTCTGTATGTTTTTTGCCCGGCCGGGCATACGATCAGGCCAGTAGCCCGCGGACATGAGACAGATTTCCACCGGAGGTACAGAAGCGCGGATCTGGTCTGCCTGCTTCCCGGTTGATACAGATGGATGAGGAGGCGTTACCAGGTTATTTTTACTACTTTACAAAGTATAATCAGGCACTTTTTGGGTAGGAACCCAATCTGTATCAACTCAGGATACTTCCGCTGGATCAGATGCTTTGCTTCATACATTAAACCACCTGTCCAATCACCTGGAGTAACAGTAACGGGATTAGCTATTGGAGCTTGTGAACCTGTACAAGAACTTCCGGAACCACAAGTGACAACTTAAGTTCCTGGTTTTGTACATTTAACTCCGGTTTGATTATCTATTTGTCCAAGAATAGTAGAACCGTCAGCAGGATACCCCCATAGGTAATAACCTTATCATGTCGGAAAAGAAGGATCAGCTGCAAAATAGAACACTCCCTTACCTATATTTCCAGTTCCGGAAATAGAAGTAACTACAGGCATACCCATAGTAATATTATCCGTAAAGTCTTTAATGGAAACTGTAGCATTTCGACTACCCTTACTGGCATTAGTTCTAAGAACAGATAGTGTATTTTTGTACCTTGTCCACTTATAATTTTAAGATCGGTTTTCCTTGAAAAGGAATAGAAAACAGATTCATTCGTTCTAAGTACCTAATCACTATTCTTAATTAGAATTACAGATCATCTTACAATAAGAGTAAGGACTATCCTTATTAAACGGGTGGCTTTTCAGAAAATATTTTTTATAGGCTGAACTACTAAAGCCAGTTAATTGGTTTTCAATCTGTTATTTCCGGAACCTTACTCTAATGATCCTGTAAAAAGGGATTGTCTCAAAATTGAGACAACCTCCTGCACAAAACTTCCTTTTTAAAGGGATCTGTCTGTATATTCATTTACCTGCTGCCCATTCGATGGCATTACGGAACATTTTCGTGAAATCTTCCACTTCATACAATTTCTTGCTGTGCCCGATAAGGAAATAGACGTTGCGCGCTTTTTTATGCGGATTTACCCACACGGCAGGATGATCGCCCATTTTTATATCCGAATCCGGCATATAGGTAGATTCGTCTACGGAAGCCAGTACATGTACATGGGGGCGGGGATTTTTGTCAAAAGTATACCATTCATCATCCGGGATCACAAAAGAAGCATTCACACCCTTCATCACAGGATGATCTTTGTCCTCTACGATCAGTGTACCGTCTGCCAGCGGAGCAATATAGTTCTTGAAGCGGATACCTCCCATAAAATCGGAGAACCACTGCCACAACGGATAGCCATCGAATTCACCCAACAAAGTGGCATGATGGAATCCGACCCAGCCTCCCTGGCCTTCTTCTATATATCGGATGAAAGCTTTTTCGGCCTCTTCGGGCCAGGTATAAGGAGGATAATCCAGCTGCACGATCACTTGGAATTGAGAAAGGTATTCTTCTGTGACCGGCCGGGCGTTATTGATCTCTGTGATCTCGAAATTCATGGACTTTCCCTCTTCGGTGAGCCACTTCAGCCCGGCATCGGTGAAACCACCGTGCTGCCCCCCTCTTTCTGTGAGAACAAGTAACTTAAATGGCTTATTCGCTTCCTGTTGTCCTGTTTTTTTGAAGCACCCTGACAACTACAGATCATCATCGTTACTACCCATAGCAAACCCAATAACTTTTTCATACGTACTTACCTGTTTTTGATTAAATATTCGTATACCACCCGGCGCAGATCGCCCGCTTCATTGTCTCCATCATACTCCCAATACATGCCGCCCAGCAGCTCCCTTTCGATAATGTACTCACATTTGATGGCGAGCGATCGCGGATTTTCATAACCGAAGACAAAGATACCATCGCTGTTGGTCAGATAGGGGACTTTAGCAACCTCGTCCCAGTGCTCCGTATATCCTTCCAGATCTTTCATTTTCTTATAATCCATGAAATTCGCGAAATGCGCTCCTCCGCGTCCGTAGAATGGCAGTCCCAGGGTTAATTTATAAGACGGAACACCGGCGGCAACATGCGCGTTGACCGCTTCTTCACTGGTGGTTCTTCCGGCATTTCCGGATCTGAACAGGGCCGAATGGTGTTGAGGCGCGGTAGCCATATCGTACGACATGATATTGACGAAATCGATATAGGGATCGATAGCCGGGAAGTCGATGTATTCGGCACTGGCCACAGTAGCCAGGGTAAGCAGTTTGTCCGCGCCGATCTCTTGGCGGATGTCCCTCATAAGCAGCGTGAAGTTTTCCGTATCTTCCGGAGAAGCAGAGATGTTTCCCGCGGAACTTGTCGGGTATTCCCAGTCTATGTCAATACCATCCAGAGCAAACTCCCGGACTACCCGCTGACAATCCCTGGCAAAGGATCTACGGAGGGCTTCATCGGCTGCCATTTCACTGAACCGGCCACTTCCCCAGCCGCCGACAGACAACAGGATATTCAGGTCTGGTTTCCGCTCTCTCAATGCTACGATCTCTTTCAATCGCTCTGGATTGTCTATACGCACTCCGTCGAAGGTTTCACTGACGTGTCCGAACGCGTAATTGATGTGCGTCATCACCGTAGGATCGGGTATGATACTGCTCCAGGAAGTAACGTAGGCCACAACTACTTTTTGCGGAGCTCCCTCTTTATCCGATCGGGCCTGAGCGCATACCGCGCATAGCATACCTAAGGATATAACCAGAAGTTTAATCGTTCTCATCTTTCTTTTTCTATATATATTTGTCTTATTTTCACGGGTAAGGATATTTAAAAAAAACTATTCCGCGGACTGACGGACGCGTGATCCGACCAGCGCATAATACAGCATAAATAATTCGCCGAAGATCACCAGCAGCCACGACCATCTCCATCCATTCATCAGATCAGCCAGCAGTCCCTGACACAAAGGAAGGATAGCACCTCCTACGACCCCGATCATAAATACTCCTGAAGCAATAGAGGTATATTTGCCTAACTTGGTTACTGACAATGTGAAAATAGCCCCCACATGATCGAATGGAACAACCCTACGGCGGTGAGCAGCCAGGGATTGTTGAAAGCAATGGCCAATATGGTCAGTGCGGTAGCAGATCCTGTAGTCGCCACAAGCTGTATACGTGGCGGTATGGTTCTCAGGGAACTCCCGACCAAACGTCCGATCAGCATTCCTCCCCAATAGAGAGTAGCCATAAGTGCCGGATCTCTGTGCAGTTCGATCGCATACATATTGATATTAGCCCCTATACAGACTTCCACCCCGACATAGAAGAAAATAGCGATCACTCCCAGGGTGAGGTGGCTGAACGACCATACGCTTTTCTCTAATTTTTCTCCCTGTCCGGCTCTGGTTCCCTGAATATCGGGCAGGGACAATTTCATCAGGACACATACGACAAGGGCCATAACCCCCATCAGGGAAAGAAAAGGAACCATCAGCTGCCCCACCTGTATGTCTTTCATCGCGACTCCGCCAAACACGATCCCGGTCACGAAATAGGGGGCCAGGGTGGTACCGATCGAATTGGCAGAACCTCCGATAGCCATGCGCTGGATGGGCTGGGTGCCTTTTACATAACACGCTGTCAGGTATGGATTTATAACCACCTGCAGGATCGTGGCCGACGCTCCCACGACAAAAGATCCCAATAGAAAGATAAAAAATCCTGTAGGAATCACATTCGGCCCCATGTGTACCCAAGACTCAGGAAACTTCACTGTGAACCACGAAGAGAGAAAAAACAATCCCAGTCCGGCAATCATGACAAACAAAGCACGCACGAGCGTCCCTTTATAGCCATACCTGGTGATCCAGGAAGCACCTATGCCCCCACAAACCGGATAGGCCAGAAACCACGAAAAAGTAATGAGCGTCGCAAATGTATTTTTCATCTCTCCAACCCCTTCCAGAAAAGCCTCTTTCAAGGGTCCCTGGAACTGTGTGTTGGCTGTAGTCAGAAATCCGACTATCAGGAACAGGAAAACCATGGTAAGAAACGGACCTACATAGCTGATTTGTCTTTCTTGCTGTGTCATGGGATGAATGGTTTCGTTATATAAGATCGGAAGATAATAACTTGGCAGCCTGGGCATCCAATAAGACTTCACAACAGGGATGCAACTGCAACACAGAGGCAGGGATCTCCGGTGTGACCGGCCCTTCGATCATGCGCTTCACTATACTGGCCTTGGCTGCTCCTTTGGCCAGGAGCATGATCTTCCGTGAACGCATGATATTCCTGATCCCCAGGGTGAGTCCTCCCAGTTCTTGCTCCGGCGGAGTATGTGTCTCTTTGCGTATGCGGGCTTCCAGGGCTTCATCCATGCGGGTAACCCAGGTTTCCTTTTCGAAGGGTGAACCCGGCTGATTGAAACCCAGATGCCCGTTCTGACCTAAACCCAGTATCTGAAGATCTGTTTTCCCTCTTTTCTCTATGGCTTGTTGAAACGTACGGCATTCCCGCTCAAAGTCATCGGAGCGGGTAGGAGGCATGATAAAATTCCCTTCGTTTATGCCCAAAGCATCTATGAGTTCATTCCTGAGCATCGTATAACAGGCTCCCGCATATTCCCTGGGCACATTGGTGACTTCATCCACACCAAATAAAGTGAGGCCCGACACATCAAAGGGATACATGGTATAAAGTCTGGCTACGATCCCGTGCATATTCTTAGTAGTACGGCCTGTGGAAAGACCGATCACTGCGCTGGGATTACTTACTATCTCACCCACCAGCCGCCAGGCAGCCAGCGCGTCAAATTCCGTCTCGTTTTTTACAACTGTAATCTTCATGTTCTGTCTGTTACATATTCATAGCTACGGCACCTGCGCCCAGCAGACCGATAAAATCCGGATTCAGTTTGGTGATGACCACACCGTTGCTTACAAAACGCATGGTGACGGGGTTCAGTTTCTCCAGGACTTTCGTATGTATATACCCATCGGAAACCATGCCACCTCCCAGGACCACCGTGTCCGGATCACTGACCCTGACTAAGTTCATGATCAGATTGGCCAATGTCTGCGAAGCGTTCTCTACCAACTGTACACACAAAGGATCTCCTTTCTTACTTAAAGCAAAGATCTCACTGATAAGTACCCGCTCTCCTTTGTCTGCCGGGATATGAAGTCTGGTCGCGTACCGATCGCGTAACAAACGCGCGCAGCGATCGAACCCGATACCGGAGGCAATCTGTTCCACACAATCCGTCCGCCCGCATCCACATTTGACCCCGACATTCACTCCTACACGCGTATGTCCTACCTCTCCCGCGTTGAAATGGCTTCCTCTGATCTGTCTGCCATTCACTACGATCCCCGCGGCGATCCCGGTCCCTACATTTATATAGATAAAGTTCCTGGATATCTGTCCGAACCCGAACACACGTTCCGCGCGGGTAGCACTCTTTACGTCGTTGTCTATGTGACAGGGAATACCATATACATCAAACAGTTCCTGTGCAAGGGCTATGGGCTGGGTTTTGCCCGGATCTATCTGTAGCCAGACCCCTTCTACCGGATCTACCCGACCGATCAGTCCGACTCCCATCCCCGCAGGCTTCTCACCAGTGGTCCATCCCACGGTACGTATGTAATCATCCAGAGAAAATTTGATGATCTCAAATGCAGCCTGCTGATCGAAATAGCCAGAATCATATTTTTTATATCTTAAAATATTTCCCAGGCTGTCGACCTCGCCGATCAGTAATTTTGTGCCTCCTAAGTCGAGTCCCAAATATGTTTTCATTTTATTGTTTATTTTGTTCATGGTATCTGTTTTCTACTGGCAATATTAGCCACAATAGGGTGAAACAAGGTTGAAAATATGACAAAAAAGGTTCGAAAATAGTTTCTCAGGGAATGATGAGAGGGTTTCCACGTGATAATCAGGAAAAACAGGTATTCTTTGGACAACCAGTCGTTGTCCGGAGAGAAAAAAATATACTTGGATCTCCGTCGCGCGGGGCATAACCGCCGGACTAACTCATGGTTCCTTCTATTTTCAATTCCCGATCTTTTCGGTTTCCGGATCTTTTCGGTTTCCCGATCTTTTCGGTTTCCGGATCTTTTCGGTTTCCGGATCTATTCGGTTTCCGGATCTATTCAAAGTAAAACCTGTCCACTCCATTCAGGAAAAAGACTACACACAGTCCATCCAAATGGTTATTCTTCACTTTAATTGAAAATCAGTTTGATAGAAAGCATACAACATAGGTCTGAACCATAGACCGATGTAATACATACGCAGTAAAAGTTGACGCTAATGAAGATACCAGAGAAACGACTACTGGGTGTACAGATATACCAAACAGAAATGTATCCAGGGTTATTTCTTTCAACGAACGTGAAGAAGAATCAGTAACACCCATCAGAATCAGAGAACCACCGGCTGTCCGATCTGTACCGACCCTACATACATTCTGGTCTTTTAGTAACCAGTCAGATCGGAATTAGTTACCCATTTGCCTCCGTCTGGTTACCAGAATGGGTCAGATGGTCGGAGTATTTATCTGAGAAAATATTCCCCCGATCCTCTGTCGCGGTCAGACTTTACTCGGACTTACACCAAACTGTTTTTTGAAACAGGTACTGAAATACTTCGGATCTGAAAACCCGACCATATACGACACTTCACCAATCGTATATTTTCTGGAAGTCAGGAGTTCTTTCGATCGGTTGAGTCGGATGATCCTGATGAAGTCATTCGGGCTCTGGTCTGTCAGTGTTTTCAACTTATTATATACAGAAGTACGGCTCATGCCCAGCATCCTGCAAAAGTCACTGATGGAAAATTCAGGATTAGACAATTCCTGATTGATTATTTCTATGGTCCTGTCTAAGAACTCTCTATCTAACTGACTTGTATAATCCACTTCTTCGGGACTGCTTTCCAAAGACAATACCGTCTCTCTTAAATGCTGGCGGCTCTGGAGAATATTCCTTATGCGGACTTTCAGGACGGAAAAGTCAAATGGCTTGATGATATAATCATTGGCCCCGGCTTCGAGACCGGATATTACATTCTCTCTTTCACTCAGAGCAGTCAGGAGAATAATGGGAATATGACTCGTATCCATAGATGATTTAAGGATCCTGCACATCTCATCGCCTTCCAGCCCGGGCATGATCACGTCTGAGATAATAATATCAGGATTTATGTCTTTGGCCAGTTTCAATGCCTGGACACCGTCGGGCACACTGACAACTTCATATTCTTTTGACAAGTTTTCTGTCAGGTATTCCCGCATATCTTTATCATCTTCGGCAAGAAGAAGAACATTTTTCGCAGGGGAAGGAGAGTCCTGTGCTCCGGGATCTGCGTAGGCAGCAACAGCCTCTTTCCGTACCACAGTTTCAGACAGGTCAGGAGAGTCTGCTTTCCATGGAAAAGTGATCATAAATGAACTTCCGGAATGTTCCGTACTTGAAAATGTAACTTTACCGTCTAATTGTTTCACCATTTTTTTCACCAGTACCAATCCGATACCAGAACCTGTCTCACTGGAGTTGATGGCATTTGCCGCTCTATAGAATTGTTGGAAAAGGTTTTTGTGTTCTTTTTCGGGTATGCCGATCCCGGTATCCCGTACCTCAATGGACCAGAAGTGCCTTTCATAAGTCGCGTTCACCAGAATGGAACCCTTTTCGGTATATTTAAGCGCGTTGGACAGCAGGTTATCCATTATTTTATTCATTTTTCCTTTGTCGAACCACACTTCCGGAAAGCCGGGCTGAACAGTCAGTTGCAGATCCAGACCTTTCTGGATAGCCGCCATACGGAAATCAGTCAGGATATCCTGCAGATACGTCTGGAGGTGCTGTGGGCTGAGCGTCAGTTTCTCCGGATGCAGATCTGTCTTTTGCAGATCCAATAGCTGAGTGACCATCTCAAAGAGTTTTTCCGCGTTTTTCGAAGCGACATCCAGAGACTTCCGCTGATCGTCAGACAGCCCTTTGTGTATCCTTAAGTCGCTGAGAGGAGCCTTTATCAATGTGATAGGCGTACGTATATCATGTGCGATGCTGATGAACGAACGGATCTTTTCTCTGGAATTGTACTCTTTGATCCGATGTCTCACGAACTGTATGAACAAATACCCTATACTACCAACGATAGTCAGATAAAACAGAAAAGCCTGGTAGGTTGCCCAGAACGGTCTGCCGATAACAACCGCTAAAGAACGTTCCGCGACGATGTCATTGTTGTATTTGTCTATGGCTTTCAGTCGGAACGTATATTTGCCTGCTGGCAGATTCATATAATCTATATCCCGGGGTGTATCCGTATACTGCCACTCTTTATTAAAATCCTCCAGCATATATTCATACCTTATTCTGTGAGGATAAACAAAGCCGATAGCAGAAAAAGAGAGGGAGAATGAATTCTGTACATATTTCAGCCTGACTGCCGGAGTTTCATTGATGGCCCGTTCCAGGAGTGACCCCTCTTTGCCTGCCACTACCGATTGATACAAAAGCTTGAAATCTGTAAAAATGAGTTGGATAGCCTCTGTATCTTCATACTTAAAATCAGGCGAAAAGACCACCACTCCGTCTGCGGTTCCTAAAGCCAGGTCTCCGTTTCTGAGCCTGATGGAAGCATTGGGGTTATAATGCCCCCAGTCTATATACAGGAACTCATTCATACTGATTATTTTCCCGGTCTCCGGATCCAGGCAATACAGATTTTTCTCCGTATTGAACCAGATCTGTCCGCTGTTGTCTTCCACCACATTATTGATGGAGTTCGACTCTATACCGTGCAGGGAAGTGTAGGGCCGGAGGTGTTCCGTTGCCGGATCGTAACACAACAGTCCGTTGCCATCTGAGGCCATCCATATCTTTCCTGTGGAAGACTCCAGCAGACAACGGATCGGGTATTGCAGCACGAAGTCACCCAGCTGGTGGTATCTGTTTATCTCTCTGGTTAACTTATCCAATACGACCAGTCCTCCACATTCTGCAAGGAGCAGTTTATCGCCAGCCCCGGCTTTGATATCGCCGATACATGTAACAGGATAATATGTATAGGTATCTGTCCGGAGATTATAGCAAGTCAGTTCTCCCTCAATGCCTCCGAAATAGAGTTCCTCTCCATCGGAGTAAATAGAATAGATGTAATCTGTAGCTATTCCGGTAGTGTCGGGAGATGTACGGGCTTTTGCCTTCCGGACCTCACCCGTTCTTTTATCTATACTATATACACCAGTCCCATAACCACCTGCCCATATATGCTTTCTATGATCTTCACACAAAGTAAGTATCACTCCGGAATATACACTGTTACTCTCTTCCTTATGGAGAAAATGTGTCCATTTGTTTGGTGTAGGTTGATACAGACTGATCCCGTTGTTGGTCCCGTACCAGAGATCACCGTCCGAATCTTCCAGAATCACATTCACGTGACTTGATATGAGGGAGTTCGGATTGTGACGTCCGTGCCTGATCCACCGGATCTCAGGATAATCGGGATTGAAATAACCGATACCGTTGGTATAGGTACTCACCCATATACAATCGCGCTCATCTACCAGAATGTCCGAGACTGTATTTCCGTTGAGGCTGCCTTCATCATCTTCATTAGCTACAAAATGTTCCATTAATTTCCCGTCGGAGAGCCGGACACGATACATTCCCGATCCATCCGTACCTACCAGCAAAGTCTGGTCGGACAACATACCAAACGCACGTATCGGTACGGAAGGTATAAAACCCTGTAACGAAGTGACTTTTCCCGCAGACAGATCTACCTGGTAGAGCCCATCCGAAAAAGTCCCGACAAACAACATTTCACCATAAGAGAACAAGGATTCGGTCTTTACTTCCCATGGAAACCGTATCAACGATTCAGAGGAAAAAGTCCGCTTCTCCTGGTCTTTCCACAGTTGATAGAGGTGAGTATGGGTACCTGCTACAAAACTGCCATCCCCAAGTTGAACAAGTCGGTTTATGTATTCGTTGCTAAGTCCGGCAGCTTTCACCGCCTGGGTCTGAGGATCGAAATGGTAAATACCCGAAGAAAGAGAAAGCCACAATTCGTTGTCGTCGTCAAACAGAATATCGTTCAGAAAGAGAAAAGGATCAGACATAGCGGATCTGAGATCTATCTGAAGGATAAACCGATCTGTCAGTTTATCATACGAATAGATCTTTCCGTTTTTCAGAGAGATCCAGAGCTTTCCGGTGCGGTCACAGGTCATGATACTGGAAGATAATATATAATCTTTCGCCTCCATGGTCTTATCCAGTTCATAATGCCGGATTTCATTCCCATCGTAGCGGTCGACCCCCAGATGGGTAAATGCCCAGACGAATCCGGCAGAATCTTTATTGATCCGAAAGACCTGTCGGCTGCTAAAGCCTTCTTTGATCCCTAACTGTCGGAACGTTCGGGCAGAAAGTGTAGCCGGGGAGATCATACAGATAAAAAAGAAAACAATATACAGAGTTTTGTTCATGTCGTTATTGTGCTTTCTATAGGTAGTAGTATCAGTATGCAATGATAAAAACAAAATCCTAGAAAGTAGTTTAATTTCTATCAAAATTATTTTGTTTCTTATCAGTCTTTTTCCGGAGAATAATGATTAATTACTATATAGATCCGGTATGTCCATATAATATCACTTTCATCCGATCTGTACTCTATCAGCCAGCTGGGTTAAATATTAATAATATTCCGTTCTGAATAGGAGATAAACTTCCTTCTCTTATTAATTTAGCAAGAGGATCCGGTAGAGAGGATTTCGGGTATCCAGTCAATTTGTTGATAGGCAGAAGAAAGAGCTTTCCGCAAAAAAGAACTGTATGGAGTCAGAAGCCTCTATTCACCGGCGAACATCCCGCATACCACCATCCGGTAAAAACCCCGGATCTGTCAAATAATCAGCATGAACTGATAACAGAATGTAAATGAATGAGATAGTAAAAACTGAAAAACAATTGATAGAATGGGCAGACAGGTATGAGACAGAGTCATTTATCCCAAATGATCCGATCCAGTTTCCCCATCGGTACACCGACAAACGCGATCAGGAAATAAGTGCCATCTTATCTGCCTATCTGGCTTTCGGAAAACGGCAACAGATCATTCGAAAATTAGAATCGCTGCATCAGATCCTGGGAAATTCTCCGTATGAATACATACGCAGGGGAGACTATAGCTATTTCCTGAACCGTACGGGAAAATTCTATCGTTTCATATCCCATCAGGATATGATCCTCTTTTTCCAGACCTTACAGGAATGCTACCAGACTTATCCCGATCTGGAAAGTGCTGTCTGTTATTGTTGCAAAGAGAATCCGATGCGCGGGTTGCAACTTCTGTTCGGACATCTGACCTATATGCCTGCTCCGGAAAGTCAATCGGCCTGCAAACGTCTGAACATGTTCCTGCGTTGGGTCTGCCGCCGCGGCAGTTGTGTGGACCTCGGGGTCTGGAAATCTTTCACTCCCGATCACGTGATAGTGCCTTTAGATACCCACGTACACAAAATGAGCCTGAAACTGGGAATTACTCAGCGAAAAAGCGCGGATATGACTACCGCGCTGGAGATAAATGAATATTTCCGGAACATATTCCCCCATGATCCCGGCCGGGGCGACTTCGCGCTGTTTGGCTACGCGATTACTCATCCGGACTATGATAAAGAGTAAGAGTATGACAAAAAGTGAAAGTCTGTCAGAGTGTCTATCCGATAAATGACGTATTTTAAAGATCAACAATTTCTTGCCGGATAGACTAAACCAGGAAGCTACAGAGTCAAAACCTGGTACATGCTCATAAGATAGGCTGAGACAACAGTCAACAGACTGAAGACTATGTCTATTTTACAGTATAGGAGGAAAGCAATCTATCCTGTGAAAAATAGTGGATCCTTACATTTCTATCCACTCAGTAGATAAGCCTCAGGAAACTTATCCGTTCCTCACAAAAAAAATCCCCCTGCCAGTCTTTCCGGAAATTCTCCGATAGCCAAGCAGGGGAATGTGTGTAAGCAATCCGTAATTTTACCTCATTCATAAACAAAGCAATCACGCGACAGTGAAGCGCTCACACTACCGCTTCACTGTCTTATGCTATCTTAAAACTGAAAATAATTCTTCGCGTTGTAATAGCAGATATCTTCGATCATCTGATTGGCACGCTCCATTTCAGAAGCCGGGATCTCTCCGTTCTCAATGTCTCTTCCTACCAGATTACACAAGGTACGACGGAAATATTCATGACGTGGGTAGGAGAGGAACGAGCGGGAGTCTGTCAACATGCCTACAAAACGGCTCAGAAGGCCCAATACGGAAAGCGCGTTCATCTGTTTTTCCATACCGTCTTTCTGATCCAGGAACCACCATCCCGAACCGAACTGGATCTTACCGGCAACCGAACCGTCCTGGAAGTTACCCAGCATGGTAGCGATCACTTCGTTGGCACAAGGGTTCAGGTTGTACAGAATGGTTTTGGTCAGTTTACCTGCCGAGTTGAGACGATCCAGGAATTTAGACATGGCTTTGGCTGTTGTGAACTCTCCGATAGAGTCAAATCCGGTGTCCGGTCCCAGCAACCGGAACATTTTGGAGTTGTTGTTACGGATAGCTCCGTAGTGGAATTGCTGCGTCCAGCCTTTTTCCCAATCCATTTCTCCGAAAACAACCAGCATAGCAGATTTGAATTTCAGGATCTCTTCCCGGGTCAGTTCCTTACCACCATACACTTTGTCAAAAATAGCTTTGATCTCCGCGTCTGTATAGTCTTCCGCATAGAACTCTTCAATACCGTGATCAGACAATTTACATCCCTGTTCGGCGAAGAAATCATGACGTTTGCGCAAAGCGGCTATCATATCATCGAAATTAGATATAGTCACACCGCTCACCTCCGAAAGTTTCTCCATATACGCACGGAAATCGGCGGGAACCTCTACAGCCATGGCTTTATCCGGACGCCAGGTGGGCAACATCCTGATCTCAAATCCGCTTTCACGGGTCTGGATGTGGTATTCCAAAGAATCAATAGGATCATCTGTCGTACAAACCACTTCCACACGATAGCGGCGCATCATGCCCCGGGCCGAATATTCCGGAGTAGCCAGTTTCTCATTACATTCATCATAGATCTCACGCGCGGTCTTCGGACTCAGGATCTTATCTATGCCAAACGCGGTTTTCAATTCCAGGTGTGTCCAGTGATACAAAGGATTACGGAATGTATAAGGAACAGTTTCCGCCCATTTTTCGAATTTTTCCCAGTCAGAAGTATCTTTACCTGTGCAATAACGTTCGTCTACGCCGTTGGTACGCATCGCGCGCCATTTGTAATGATCGCCCCCCAGCCAGATCTCTGTCAGTGACTTGAACTTGTGATCATCTGCTACCATTTGCGGGATCAGGTGACAGTGGTAATCGATGATAGGCATTTTAGCCGCATGTTCGTGATACAATTTCTGTGCGGTTTCTGTCTGCAACAGAAAATTTTCATCCATAAAATTCTTCATTTCTCTGTGTTTTTAAACGTGTAAAATTTTTACTTTTTATGATTTTACCTATATGGTATTGATTGTAAAGCTAATAGGCGTTTTCTTTGTTTTACTTTTATTAACCGTTATCGAACACAAAAATAGAAAATTTACTTGGATTAACAAAATAATTCGTATATTTGCGCAGAATATTTATAATATTTAAGTTTTGGGCTTATTCCTGTTACCTTGAACACACCGGATCTACATGGAAAACAAAAATCATACGATCAAAGACATAGCACGTATGGCAGGAGTATCTGCCGGAACGGTAGATCGTGTACTCCATAGCCGGGGAGATGTATCGGAAAAAAGCAGGGCCAAGGTACAGAAAGTACTGGATGAGATCGATTATCAGCCCAACCGTTTCGCCATAGGACTGGCTGCCAAAAAGAAGTATACACTCACCTGCATTGTACCTTATTATATAGTAAATGATTACTGGCACGCGGTAGCTGTTGGCATAGAACGCGCGGCCAAGGAACTGCAACCCTATAATGTGCAGGTGGCCTATCTTTACTATCTGCACGGAAATAAAGATTCGTACGGAGAAGCCTGCCGCCAGGCCACAGAAGCGGAAACAGAAGGCATACTGATCGCTCCCAATTTCCGCGAAGAGACTTACCTGCTGACCTCTGTGTTACAGGAAAAAGGAATACCGCACGCGTTCATAGACTTCAATATAGAAAATACAGAAGCACTGACGTATATCGGACAGGACTCTTTCCGGAGCGGTTACATAGCGGCAAAGATCCTGACGCACAATTACAACGATGGGCAGGAACTGGTACTTTTCATGAGCAACGACAAAGAAAGTCCTGCCGAGATACAGATGCAGAGACGCATGGAGGGATTTATGTTCTATCTGCATGAGAACCGGATCGGGCAGCGTATCCATGAAGTGATCCTGAACAAAGAGGACAAGGAAGACAACGGCCGGACCTTAAATGATTTCTTCGCAAATCATTCACAGTCCTTGTTAGGGGCCGTATTCAATTCCCGTGTATATACTGTAGGAGAATATCTGAAAGAGACCGGCCGCCGGATGGAAGGGTTGATCGGGTACGACCTGCTATCCGGAAACGTAGAGTTGCTCCGTTCAGGGCATCTGACATTCCTGATCGGTCAGAGACCCGGTCTGCAAGGGTATGATGGCATTAAGACATTGTGCGAGCACGTGGTTTTCAAAAGACCGGTCGCCTCTGTCAAATTTATGCCTATCGATATTCTGATGAAAGAGAATATTGATTTCTATTTTGAATTTGAATAACATACATTTTCAACTTTAATTAATAAAAAGACATGAAAGCATTAAACAAAGAAACAGCTGTGAAAGTACAGCGGCCCGAGCGTATTATCCAATTCGGAGAAGGTAATTTCCTGCGTGCGTTTGTAGACTGGATCATCTACAACATGAATGAGAAAACCGATTTCAACAGCAGTGTGGTGGTGGTACAACCCATTGACAAAGGCATGGTAGACATGCTGAATGAGCAGGACGATCTTTATCATGTAAATTTGCAGGGATTAGACAAAGGAGAAGTCGTGAACAGCCTGACACTTATTGACGTGATCAGCCGCGCTCTTAATCCTTATACCCAGAATGAAGAATTCATGGCACTGGCCGACCAGCCTGAAATGCGTTTTGTGATCTCAAATACTACAGAAGCCGGTATTGCTTTCGATCCTTCCTGTAAACTGGAAGATGCTCCCGCTTCTTCTTACCCGGGCAAGCTGACTCAACTATTGTACAGACGTTTTAAAACGTTCAATGGCGACAAAACAAAGGGTCTGATCATCTTCCCTTGCGAACTGATCTTCCTGAATGGCCACAAACTGAAAGAAACCATTTATCAGTATATCGATCTGTGGAATCTGGGCGAAGCATTCAAGACCTGGTTCGAAGAGGCTTGCGGAGTATATGCTACTTTGGTAGATCGCATTGTTCCGGGCTTCCCACGCAAAGATATCGACGCGATCAAAGAAAAGATCCAGTACAACGACAACCTGGTAGTACAGGCCGAGATCTTCCATCTGTGGGTCATAGAAGCTCCTCAGGAAGTGGCTAAAGAATTCCCCGCGGATCAGGCAGGGCTGAATGTGTTGTTTGTTCCTTCGGAAGCTCCTTACCACGAACGTAAAGTGACACTGTTGAACGGTCCTCACACCGTATTGTCGCCTGTGGCGTATCTGTCCGGAATCAATATTGTACGCGACGCTTGTCAGGATGAAGTAGTAGGTAAATACATTCATAAGGTGATGTTCGACGAATTGATGGAGACACTGAACCTGCCTAAAGAAGAACTGATCCAATTTGCCAATGATGTATTGGAACGCTTCAACAATCCGTTCGTAGAGCACGCTGTTACCAGCATCATGCTGAACTCTTTCCCCAAATACGAAACACGCGACCTGCCCGGTTTGAAAACCTACCTGCAACGCAAGGGAGAACTTCCCAAAGGGCTGGTATTGGGTCTGGCAGCTATCATCACTTATTACAAAGGCGGAGTGAGAGCAGACGGAGCAGAGATCGTTCCTAACGACGCGCCGGAGATCATGAACCTGCTCAAAGACCTGTGGGCAACCGGAGATACACAGAAAGTAGCAGAAGGCGTACTGGCAGCCGATTTCATCTGGAATGAAGATCTGAACCAGATACCCGGACTGACAGCAGCCGTAAAAGGATATCTGGATGCTATTCAGGAAAAAGGCATGCTGGAAACAGTGAAGTCGATTCTCTGATCCTTCGGTCCCTATACACAAAAAGCCGGTTTCTTTACGTGCAACCGGCTTTTTTAGTACGTTACATCCGGATCGGTTGTTTATAACTATTCTTTCATAACCTACACAGAAAGATCCTCCTTAAATTGATCATACTCTGCCTGAGACAGTACATTCGGATAAGATACCACTTCCAGTGAATGTCCTTCATATCCCCGTCGGTAGGGTGGGTGAATATGTTTCCGACTGCTTCTCACAAATCCCAGAGATTGATAAAAACGCAGACGGCGCGCGCTGATCTCATCCACTACCGGATCTATTTCAAGAACAACGGTTTTGCCACAGCTATGGAGAAAATCAGCTAATAGTTCTTTCCCGTATCCGGTGCCTCTTTTACCGGCATCAATGGCAAAGTGCTCTATATAGATGTAAGCATCAAAATCCCAGTAAGACAAAAAACCAATATACTCTTCCTTTTCAGTAGTGTATATATCCAAGTGATATTCATCTCTGGAGAATGCGTAGTGTTGTTGTTCGGAAGTACGTTGTTCGTACATAGGGAAGCTGGACCGATAACTCTCTGTAAAGTTGTTATATACAGGAGATTGTGAGGATGTTAAACGAATAGGATTCATGCGGGGGAAATAAAAAATAACTCAATAGAAATGACAAGCCAGGAAATGTATTACTGTTGTTCGCCATGATTTGCCTCATGTAGAATGAACGTAGTAGCCCCCAGGGTCACGATATCCCCTTCATGTATCGTACGACGTTCTTTGTCGGCCAGCACCTCATTCATGACAAAAGTTCCGGTGAGACTTCCGGCGTCACGCAGCTGATAAGTCATAGTGCCCGCTTTGTTTTTTCTGACCTGAAGGATGCAATGTCTCCGATCCATACTCATATCTCCGGTATCAATAGGGATTTGGATCACTGTGCCTATACAACGCCTTCCAATGATATTATCGCCTTCCTGAAGAGGAAGTTGCTGTTTGTATCCAAACACATTTTCAATGACAGTAATGTATCCGAAAGGAGCATTTTCCGCAGGATCCTGTTTTTCTTCATCCTTTCTGAGCGCGTTTAATCTGGATCTGCCCAACCGGATACTGAACTGCTTGCCACAGTGTTCACACACAAAAACCAGGGATTGTCCCTCCTGGTATTTGGTTTCATCGAAATAGACATATTCTTCACACTTCGGACAACGTACTCTCTTCATCACTTTTATCTTATCAATAACCACGCACTTTCAAATCCCTGTTTTTCCCGGTAAAGAGCCAGCTGGCGATAGGCCTCCTGCCGATCTTCAAAAGAGCATATACTTACCCGTACTTTACCGTCACCTACAATCACGCTGGCCCCCTGATAACCCTGCCTTCTGAGTCCCTCTACCTGTGCTTCCGCATCTGTTACGCGGACCAGACTGGATACGATCAGATGATAACTACGCGAAGGAGAAGATACATTTCCGGTGCCACCGGAAGGTACCACTGTCTGCACCGGCTCTGCGGAGTTCTCTGAAGAACTGGCTACAATCACCTCTTTTACAGCAACAGGTTTCACATTCTGCAATCCCTCTTCATTTTCCTCTGTTTCCGTATCTTCATTTTCCTGCGGGGTTTTTATCTCCGAAAGAGCCAGAGGAGAAAACAGCAGCGAATAGTCATTGAGCTGAGAAAGCAGGGAAGAGGGAAGGAGAGTGGCATAATTTTCTTCCGGAATATAGGTATTCTCTACAGAAGGAGAGAAGAACAGCAGCATACATACGGCAGCCACAGAAGCCACCAGACCGCGTACAAAAGTACGATTGATATGTATCGTGTAAGACGATGAAGGAGGATTGGCTACTCTTCTCGCTCTGAATACAGGTTTTACTTTTATTTCCGGAGCGACCTCTTCCATATAAAAAGCGTCCAATCCATATAAGGCAGGAGAGAGCAGATCGGGATCGTTCGGGATAAACTCATACTGCCCTGTTATCCCGCAATGCAGTTCACCTACGTTCCCAAGCTGTATCTTTCCCGTATTCCGAAGCAGGGTATGTATCCGATTTACCTCTTCTTCGATCAGGCGGAAAGCATCGGAAAAACTCAGATCATGCACAGACATAACCGATTGAACAAGCAGCCCGTCATTGATACGTAACAAAGGATTGAAACCCAAAGTACGGCAAGGAGGCAAAAACAGGTTTTCCTGCTCCGATCGCCTTGCGGGAGTATAATGAGTAACAAATCCACCGAGATCAGGAACAATCACACAATCATGTTCCAGCAGTAGTTTTTCTATATGTCGGGATAGCTCAATCATTGATGCAAAATTAATGGATTTAACCCAAAAATACTATCAAACAGTCCGGTTTGTTTTCAACAAAATAGTAACGCTAAAGAAGATCAGTTGTTTAGTCAGACTTTTCTAATGACAAGATACATCTATTTTATTTACCTGGCAGGTTGGACAGATAATTTATTCTTCCTATCTTCGCTCGCTCATTTGCGGGAACTCTTTGAGGCGTGGAGCTCTTTCCGTATCCGTTACGGATTTTCCAACCGGAATAAACATCCGTAGGAGGAAAAAAGTCTGTCCGAATGATAGTATGTCTGCGTTTTATATAAAAGAGATCTGTCTGGTTATGAAGAAAAAGCATAAAAATGAATAATAAATTACGACAAGCCTTACTGCTGTGTGTGTGTGTGTCCGGAATAGGTTCCGGAGTTTCCCAGAATGTCAGTTCTTATACGGAATTTAGCACGAATCTGCATACCGGAGATCACACTCCTCTCTGGCAGGTGAGTAAACAGCAAGGGCTGTCATCTTTAAAAAATAACGCTTACCTGCGGGGAGCCACAACGATCCATGGAAATCTGAGAAAGTGGCAGTACGAAGCGGGAGCAGACCTTGTGGTTGCTACAGGATTTACCTCCAAAGTAGTGATCCAGCAGTTATACGGTGATTTCAGATACAAAAGTTGGGGGATCTATGCAGGCAGCAAAGAGATCCACTCTCCTTTACTGAATCCGGAATTAAGCAGCGGCGGACTTACCTGGTCGGGCAATGCCCGTCCCATTCCGCAGATCGGAGGAGGATTGGTCGATTACCTCCGTCTGGCCCCTCGTGTACGTATGAAAGCCACAGCCTCTTTCGGTTTTTTTACCGACAACAATTATCAGAAACATCAGGTAGGTGAGGATCAGTGGTATACCAAAAGCATCAAATACAGTCACAGAGATCTGTTTTTTCAGTTTGGTATCCCACAAGGCAAATGGACCTTCGATCTGGGATTTACTTTAGACTCGCAGTTCGGAGGCTATCTGATCTCCGGCAATTCAAAGCTGGATCTGGGAAATAAATTCATCAATTATGTAAAAGCATTTATCCCGATGTCGGGCGATGAAGAAGTCTCTTCAGCTGAGAGATATTTCCAGGGTAACTTTGTAGGAAGTGAGCATCTCAAACTGACTTACAGAAATACAGACTTGCTGCTCTCTTTTTATTATGAAAACTACTTTGATGATCTGTCAGGAGCCAGAAAACAGAATGGAACGGACGGGCTATGGTCTGTGGAATTTCAGCCCTACCATTGCTCATTTATCAAAGCGATAGTTCTGGAATACTATCAGACCACCAATCAGAGCGGGGCCCTGCATGGCGTTTCACATCCGGATGTCGGTAAACCCAATGGAAACGACAACTATTACAACAACGGACTGTATCCCGGTTGGGTGCATTGGGGAATGGGAATAGGAAATCCGTTGGTTGCTTCTCCCATTTACAACGAAAATGGCAATATGACTTTTCTGTACAATCGGGTAAAAGCATTCCACCTGGCCTGGAACGGAGATATAAGCCGGGAATGGAGATATACTGCCAAACTGACTTACAACCAGACCTGGGGAACGCACAGCAAACCGTTACCTGCCATCCGGGAAAATTTTTCTACTTTTGTAGAAGTAGGCTATACTCCTGAGAAATTAAGGACCTGGGATTTCCGCGTTTCCGGCGCGCTGGACATGGGAGAGATCTATGGTGATAATTTCGGAATGCAATTGAAAGTAAAGAAAACATTTTAAATCATACCCAAAGTATGGAGTATATACAGACTGAGATCCCGGACGCATGGATCATACAACCGAAAGTGTATGCCGACGAACGCGGTTATTTTTTCGAAAGTTTCAGAAAAGAAGAGTTTGAAGCTAACATCGGAAAGGTCGACTTCATCCAGGAAAATGAATCCAGGTCCGGATATGGTACACTGCGCGGACTGCACTACCAATCCGGAGCATACAGTCAGGCCAAATTAGTACGTGTCATCCAGGGGACGGTACGGGATGTGATCGTAGATCTTCGCAGATCTTCCCCGACGTTCGGTAAACATATATGTGTGGAGCTGAGTGGTGAGAACAAAAGGCAGCTTTTTGTCCCACGCGGTATGGCACATGGTTTTCTGGTAACGAGTGAAAGTGCGGTATTCGCTTATAAAGTAGATAATATATATGCGCCCCAATCGGAAAAATCTCTGTTGTATGCAGATAAAAAACTCGCGATTGATTGGCAGATTGAAGAATCTCAATTAATTTTGTCAAAAAAGGACAAAGAAGGAATCCTTTTCGAGGAAGCCGATTATTTTGAATAACTAACTATAACTATAATTTAAATATATGAAAATTGCGATCGTTGGAACCGGATATGTGGGGTTGGTAACAGGAACCTGTTTCGCGGAAATTGGTGTGAACGTAACCTGTGTAGACACGAACACTGAAAAAATAGAAGCTCTGAAAAAAGGGATCATCCCTATTTATGAAAACGGGCTTGAAGAAATGGTGATCCGAAATACAAAGGCCAACCGTCTCCAATTCACCACTTCTCTGGAAGAGTGTCTGAATGAGGTAGAAGTTGTTTTCTGTGCGGTAGGCACTCCGCCGGACGAAGACGGAAGTGCAGATCTCAGGTACGTACTGGAAGTAGCCCGTACCATAGGGAGAAATATGCAGAAATATGTACTGGTAGTCACCAAGAGCACCGTACCTGTGGGCACAGCTCAGAAAGTGAAAGAGGCCATCCGGAACGAACTCCGGCAACGTCAGGCAGATATTGAATTCGACGTGGCATCCAATCCGGAATTCCTCAAGGAAGGCAATGCGGTAAATGACTTTATGAGTCCCGATCGTGTGGTGGTAGGAATTGAGTCCGAACGAGCGGAAAAACTGATGACTAAACTTTATAAACCTTTCCTGCTGAACAACTTCCGGGTAATTTTCATGGATATACCCTCGGCAGAGATGACCAAGTACGCGGCGAATTCCATGCTGGCAACCCGCATCAGTTTTATGAACGATATAGCCAATCTGTGCGAATTAGTAGGAGCCGATGTGAATATGGTACGCAGTGGCATCGGTTCAGACAGTCGGATCGGAAGGAAATTCCTGTATCCAGGTATCGGTTACGGAGGTTCCTGTTTTCCCAAAGATGTGAAAGCACTGATCAAGACCGCGGAACAGGCCGGATACCACATGCGCGTGCTGCAGGCGGTGGAAGAGGTGAACGAAGCTCAGAAAAGTGTTTTATTTGCTAAATTGATGAAGCATTTCCAGGGAAACCTGGCCGGAAAGACCATTGCTCTCTGGGGCCTTTCGTTCAAACCGGAAACAGATGATATGCGTGAAGCTCCTGCTTTAGTCATTATTGACAAACTACTTGAGGCAGGCTGTAAGATACGTGCCTATGATCCGGCTGCCATGGAGGAAAGTAAAAGAAAACTCGGAGACCACATTTATTATGCCCGGGATATGTATGACGCTGTTTTAGAAGCAGATGCTCTGATGCTTATCACGGAATGGAAAGAATTCAGACTTCCCTCCTGGGCAGTGATAAAGAAAACAATGGCCAACCATGTGATCCTGGACGGACGCAATATATATGAGAAAAAAGAGTGTGAAGACCAGGGATTTGTTTATTATTGTATCGGGAAATAAGAGCTGACATTCTATTATTCCGGACCTTAACAATCCCTAACAAGCCTGAAGCATGACATACACGCGAGGCTGCAATTTCTGATATAACTCATGAACAAATACACGACAATTCTGATAGTCCTGTGCTGGACACTTATTTCCTGCCAGCACAGGCCCTCACAGATAAATACTGATCAGAAAGAGAATTTGAAGGCTAAAGAGTTGTTGCAGGGCATCTGGCTCGACGATGACTCCGACACTCCTTTTATGCACATAAAAGGAGATACGATCTATTATGTAGAATCACGGAACGCACCTGTATATTTCCGGATCGTAGCAGATAGCCTCTACCTGCATGGCAACGAGACCACACGGTATCAGATAGATAAACAAACGGAATATACATTCTGGTTCCATTCCTTATCGGATCACGTGATCAAATTGTATAAGTCTGAAAACCTGTCAGACACTGTCGCGTTTGCCGGTTATCAGCATCAGGTAATACCTATATACACTGAAGTCACCCAGAAAGACAGTGTGGTGATGTATGGAGGAAAGCGTTACCGGGGATATGTTTACATCAATCCCTCTACCATGAAAGTCAGTAAAACAACTTATTCCGAAGACGGAATGGGAATGGACAATGTATATTACGACAACATTATCCATATCTGTGTGTACGAGGGTAAAAATAGTCTGTATGCCAGCGACATAACCAAACAGATGTTTGCTAATATCATCGACCCTGAATTTCTGCGGAAAGCCATCCTTTCCGATATGAATTTTATGGGAATAAAGAAAAACAGTTTCTGTTATCAGGCTTTTTATGCCTTCCGGAAAGCTACGTCTGCAACATGGTAAATCTCTATATCAGCTTTGCGGGTGAACTGAGCATGGAAGCAGAAGAAGGATATGAATAAACCTGAAGCCGGATGGACGGATAAAACGGATAAATAAGAAAAGGCCGGAATAATCTTATCTCTGGCCTTTTTTCTCAGAAGCTGGTTTCCTTCCGTAATTCTTGCGACGTCCATTTCCTCCACCGTTGGAGGATTTCTTTCTTCCGTTGCCCTTTCCCGGACCGGAGAACGTACGGGGTTTATATGCAGGTACTTCGCCCAGTTCATGCGGAACAGGGATCTTATAGATTTCTTTTTCCAGAAAATTTTCTATACTCTTAAAGCGGCCCTGTTCTCTTTCACTGACAAAAGTAATCGCTACTCCATCGTTATTGGCACGTGCCGTACGGCCTATCCTATGCACATAATCTTCACAATCGTGAGGTACATCGTAATTGATCACCAGACGGATATCATCTATATCTATACCCCGGGCCACAATATCCGTAGCCACCAGAAGATTGATACGGCCTGCTTTAAATTCACGCATGATATGTTCACGCTGGGGTTGTTCCAGGTCAGAGTGCATTTCTCCCACATTCAGTTTCAGGGAATGCAGCGAACGCGTCACCTCTTTCACCTTCAGTTTGGAAGACGCAAATATGATCACCCGCTCGGGAACCTCTTCCTGGAAAAGATTCCGTACAATGCCCAGTTTCTGATTTTCATAGCAAACATACGCCGCCTGCACGATCTTTTCAGCAGGTTTGGATACTGACAGTTTCACCTCGACCGGATCTTTCAGTATCGTATTGGCCAGTTGCTGGATCTTTGCCGGCATGGTTGCGGAAAACATAATTGTTTGTCTATCCTCTGGGAGACATTTGACAATCTGCATAATATCCTTATAAAATCCCATATCAAGCATACGATCCGCCTCGTCCAGAATAAAGTAAGAAACTTTCGAAAAATCGACATATCCCAGGTTCAGGTGAGAGATCAGACGACCCGGTGTTGCAATGACCACATCCGCACCCAGAGTCAGCCCCTTTTTCTGTTGTTCAAAAAGGGATCCGTCATTTCCTCCGTAAACGGCCACACTGGATACAGGCATAAAATAGGAGAATCCCTCCATCTGCATATCGATCTGCTGCGCAAGTTCACGGGTAGGGGACATCACAATACAATTGATCGCGTCCTGCGGATGACGACCTTTGGAAAGTTCATTTAAAATGGGTAACAAAAAAGCAGCAGTCTTACCTGTACCGGTTTGTGCTACCGCAATCAGATCTTTACCCTGAAGTATAATAGGAATGGCTTCTGCTTGTATGGGAGTACACTCTTCAAATTGCATGGATTCCAGTGCGTCAAGCACTCCTTCCTCTAATCCTAATTCTGAAAACTTCATTGTATTTCTGTATTTTGGGCAAAGATAATCTATTTAAGGATATCTGACAAGGCTTTTAAATTCATTGCGTTAATTTATCTTTCCTGGCTTGCCTGTCAATTTACAAAGTTGCTCCGTTAAAAAAATTAACAAGTAAAAGAATAACACTTCATTGTCAACTTTATTTCAGGGGGAAACTATCTACAAACGTCCCTGTTCATCTAAGTACGAGTCCTTAAATCCCAGGAAATAGAGCACTCCGTCCAGTCCGATCGTATTGATGGACTGTTTGGCATTGGCAATTACTTTAGGCTTGGCATGAAAAGCGATCCCCAGTCCGGCAACTCCCAGCATAGGCAGGTCGTTGGCCCCGTCACCTACAGCGATCGTCTGCGCAATATCTACTTTCTCTACCTGTGCAATCAGTCTCAGCAATTCCGCCTTTCTTTTTCCATCAACCACATCTCCCAGGTATTTACCCGTCAGTTTACCATCCACAATTTCCAGTTCATTGGCATATACATAATCTATTCCGTATTTCTTCTGAAGATATTGACCGAAATAGGTGAAACCTCCGGAAAGTATAGCGACTTTATAACCGTATTTCTTCAATACATACATCAGCCGGTCTACCCCTTCGGTGATAGGAAGGCTTTCGGCGATCTCCTGCATCACAGACTCATCCAGTCCTTTGAGAAGGGCTACCCTTTCCCGGAAACTTTCCGTAAAGTCTATTTCTCCCCGCATAGCACGTTCCGTGATGGCTTTTACCTGATCACCCACCCCTGCCCGTATAGCCAGTTCGTCAATGACCTCCGTCTCGATCAGGGTAGAATCCATATCAAAACAGATCAGTCTTCTCATACGCCTGTACATGTTATCTTCCTGCAAAGAAAAATCCATATCCAGTTCACTGGCTAATTTCATCAGCTGCTCCTGCATGACGATACGATCTTTAGGAGTACCCCGGACGGAGAATTCAATACAGGCCCTTATACTGGCTTTGGTTTCGTCTAAAGGGATGCGGCCGGTAAGCCTGCGGATGGCATCGATATTCATGCCCTGTTCGGCCAGGATACGCGTCACCGCAGAGATCTGAAGAGCAGAGAGTTTTCGTCCCAACAGCGTGAGGATATAACGGTTCTTTCCCTGCATACCCACCCATTTCTCATACTCCTCTACAGATACCGGATAGAACAGAATGGTTACACCCAATGAAGTTGCTTTGAACAACAACTCTTTCATAATGAATCCGGAATGTTGCTCGTCGGTCCTGCACAGGATACCCAGAGATAAGGTATCATGAATATCTGCCTGACCTATGTCCAGAATGGTTGTATCATATTTTGCCAGAATTTCGGTAACAGATGCTGTCAGACCCGGACGGTCTTCGCCGGTAATAGAGATCAAAATGAGTTCAGTCTTCGTTGGTTGCATGCAATTTTATTCTAATTTTTGTGCAAAAGTAGAGAAAATCTTTGGTTTTATGCTAAATAACATAAAATTTATAGGTAAAAAAGTAAGAAAATTTCTTGTTTATTTGGAAGTTAGTATAAGAATTCGTTACCTTTGCACCCGGTTTCAAACTAAAAGTATTGATTATCATTTGTTTGATAATATATTACTTGACAGCGATCGTCCGGAAACGAAGCTACTGTCCCTGGAGGGCAGGTTCCGGATAGTATTAACTAAAGCCTAATTACATGAAGTATGTAAAATGGATTTTTGTTGTATTACTGATTTGTTCCTTGACTTCTTTCGTTGAAAAAAACAAACCCACCGGAGGTTTGATGGTAGGAGACAGAGCTCCTTCCTTTGAGATCAACACCTCCACAGAGCAACCAACTATGGAATTATCTCATTTCAAAGGCAAATATGTGTTGCTTAGTTTTTGGGCCAGTTACGACGCATCTTCCCGGGTAAACAATGTGAGCCTGAATCGTGCGATCCGTAGGGCATCTTCCGAAAACATTGAAATGGTTTCCGTTTCATTTGACAAATATGCATCCATATTTGACGAGACCATTCGTAAAGATCAAATAGCCGGTAGTGCTGCTTGTTTTGTAGAAACACGAGGGGAAAATTCCCGGATATTTAAAAAGTATCGTTTGAACAAAGGATTTTCCAACTACTTATTGGATCAGAATGGCGTTATTATTGCCAAAAACATCTCTGCTGCTGATCTTTCTGCTTATCTGAATGGATCTTCAGGTAAAATAAGAAACTTATCTGCGGTGAGCCCGTAGATAAACAGACAGGGAATCAATACAACAAAAAAGCTCCGCTTAGCCTGTATATACAGTGTAAGCGGAGCTTCTTATTTATAAATAACCGGAACTACTTTTTCCGCACAGAGCGGAATCCCCTTCTATTTAGGAGCCTTTACATACAGATAAAAAGCAATCCCGGAATAGATCAGATTGGGTATCCACACCGCAAGCCACGGAGGCATATTACCATTTACAGCAAAGGTAGAAGTGATCGTCTGGAACATGATATAGGAAAAACTAAGTGCCAGACCGATCCCCAGATGCAGCCCCATTCCTCCTTTGACTTTCCGTGAAGAAAGAGATACACCTATGATAGTGAGTATAAACGAGGCAAATGACATCGCAATGCGTTTGTGATATTCAATCTCAAACTCTTTGATATTGGCAAATCCCCTGCGCCGCTGCTTATGGATATATTCATTGAGCTCGGGACTACTCATTGTTTCCTGCTGACCTTTGGTAATGAGAAAATCAGAAGGTTCCATCTTAATGATGGTGTCCAGCCGGCTTCCTTTGGTTATAGTCTCTTCCAGATCATTCAGCTCGCGGATCATGTAATCTTTGATGGTCCATTTGTGCAGGGCTGTCGTATCGTAAGTGATGCTGCGCGCGGTCAGATGTGAAACTAATTTTTTATCCACAAACTTATCCAGAGAGAAACGGTGGCCCGTTTTACTGTAATTCTCATATCTTTCTATATAAGCAATCACCCCATTGTCTACCTCCAGCTGAATATTCCTTACCGAATTTGTTTTCTTTTTGCGATAGTACTGATCTTCAAATTCAAGTCGCGTCACACTGCCTTTAGGTATGATATAAGCTCCCAGACCGTATGTAAGAATGGCTATGACTGCCGCGGAGATCATATAAGGCCTCATCATCCGCTTGAAACTCATGCCTGTAGAGAACATAGCAATGATCTCGGAATTCTCCGCCAGCTTGGTTGTGAAAAAGATAACAGCGATAAATACAAAAAGCGGACTGAACAGATTGGCGAAATAAGGAATGAAATTGAGGTAATAATCAAATATAATTCCCTGCCAGGGTGCCTCATTGGTCATAAAACGGTCCATCTTCTCATTGAAGTCGAACACCACAGCAATGGAGATGATAAGTCCTATGGCAAAGACATAGGTCCCCAGGAATTTCCTGATAATATACCAATCTAAGCGTTTTAAGATCTTTCTTCTCATATTCGGAGCCGGGTAGTTACTTTTTTGATCATAGCAGCTTTCCACTCAGAAAAGTCTCCTTCTATGATATGTTTACGGGCTTCTCCTGCCAGCCAGAGATAAAAGGCCAGGTTATGGACAGAGGCAATCTGCATAGCCAGCAACTCTTGCGCATGGAAGAGATGTCTCAGGTATGCCTTTGTATATAAAGTATCTACCACAGACGCGCCATCGGCCTCGATAGGAGAGAAATCCATCTCCCATTTCTTATTTCTCATATTTATTATCCCTTCCTTGGTAAACAACATTCCGTTGCGGCCATTGCGGGTAGGCATCACACAGTCAAACATATCCACTCCGCGCCCGATCCCCTCCAGAATATTGGCCGGGGTACCTACACCCATCAGATAGCGGGGTTTGTCGCGGGGCAAGATCTCATTGACGATCTCGATCATCTCATACATCTTCTCTACCGGTTCTCCGACAGCCAACCCCCCGATCGCATTTCCATCCGCGCCTTTGGAAGCTACAAACGCTGCCGATTCCCTGCGCAGGTCCGGATACACACATCCCTGTACAATCGGGAAAAGAGATTGTTCATATCCATACTTAGGTTCTGTCTGATGGAATCGCTGTATACAACGATCCAGCCAGCGGTGGGTAAGTCCCATAGACTTCTTTGCGTACGCGTAGTCCGAATCTCCCGGAGGACATTCGTCAAACGCCATCATAATGTCCGCGCCGATGGTACGTTCTATGTCCATTACCTTCTCCGGGGTGAATACGTGTTTACTGCCATCGATATGAGAGCGGAATTCCGCTCCTTCTTCCCGCAGTTTACGTATCCCGGCAAGGGAAAAGACCTGGAATCCTCCGCTATCTGTCAGCATCGGGCGATCGAAACCATTGAATTTGTGTAGTCCGCCTGCCTTTTCCAGTACTTCCAGTCCCGGCCGCAGATAAAGATGATAGGTATTTCCCAGAATGATCTGAGCCTTGATATCCTCTTTCAATTCAGTCTGATGTACTCCTTTCACACTGCCCAGGGTACCTACGGGCATAAAAATGGGGGTTTGTATCTGCCCGTGGGCTGTTGTGATCAGACCGGCCCGGGCATTACTTTTACCATCGGTATATTGTAGCTCAAATGTCATGCTTTACTTTCTTTCCTGACTGTCAGATCCAGTGCATCCGCTACCTTATCGTTTGTCAGCGCGATAGCAAACACCTCCTTTATATCCTTTACATAATGGAAGGTCAGGCCCTTCAGGTACATTTCCTGAATTTCGTCTATATTCTTTTTATTGTCAGCACTCATGATGATCTCCTTGATCCCTGCCCGTTTGGCAGCCAGGATCTTCTCCTTGATTCCACCCACCGGCAATACTTTTCCACGCAGCGTGATCTCTCCTGTCATAGCCAGATTGGCCTTTACCTTACGTTGTGTCAGCGCGGAAGCCAGAGAAGTGACCATGGTTATCCCGGCGGAAGGACCATCTTTAGGTATCGCGCCTTCGGGTACATGCACATGGATGTTCCACTGTTCGAAAAGTTCTTCATCCAGATCCAGCAAAGAAGCGTGCGATTTGATATACTCCAATGCCAGCATGGCAGACTCTTTCATTACATCTCCCAGGTTACCTGTCAACGTAAGTTTTCCTCCCTTTCCCTTGCTCAGGCTGGTCTCCACAAACAGGATCTCACCGCCTACCGCTGTCCATGCCAGTCCGGTAACTACTCCCGCGTACTCATTACCCTGGTATTTGTCACGGTTGTATTCAGGTGCTCCCAGAAACTCGTACAGATCCGTAGGTCTGATCTCTGTTTTCGCAAAATAGCCATCGGTGGCATACTGACGGGCCGACTTGCGCAAGATTTTACCTATCTTCTTTTCCAGATCACGTACACCGCTCTCACGGGTATAACATTCGATGATCATTTCCAGTGTATGCTTCGGAAATTTAATATCTGTCTTTTTCATCCCATTGGCTTCCAGTTCTTTCGGAACCAAGTGACGCCTGGCGATCTCTATTTTCTCTTCCGTAATATAACCGCTTACTTCAATCAGCTCCATGCGGTCGAGCAGGGGAGCAGGTATCGTATTCAGATTATTGGCCGTCGCAATAAACATCACCTTAGACAAGTCGTAATCCACATCTAAGTAATTGTCGTGAAAAGCCGTATTCTGTTCGGGGTCCAGCACCTCCAACAGTGCGGAAGAGGGATCTCCCTGACGGTCTGAACTCACCTTATCGATCTCATCCAGTATAAAAACCGGATTGGAGGAACCTGCTTTGATCAGACTCTTTACAATCCGTCCCGGCATAGCTCCGATATATGTTTTTCTATGTCCGCGGATCTCCGCTTCATCATGCACACCTCCAAGTGACATACGGATGTAATTACGTTTCAAAGAGGCAGCAATGGACTTACCCAAAGAGGTTTTACCTACGCCCGGAGGGCCATACAGACAAATGATGGGTGATTTCATGTCTCCCTTGAGCTTCAGCACAGCCAGATGCTCCAGGATCCTTTCTTTTACTTTTTCAAGTCCGTAATGGTCTTTGTTAAGCACCTTTTCGGCATGCTTTATATTCAGATTATCCGTTGTATACTTTCCCCAGGGTAGACTCAGCATGGTCTGCAGATAGTTCAGCTGCACACTAAAATCCGGAGATTGCGGATGGGTCCTTTCCAGTTTGGCCACCTCTTTCAGGAAAACCGCCTGTACCTCTTCTCCCCAGTTCATAGAGGCAGCTTTCAGACGCATCTCTTCAATCTCCTGCTCCTGACCGCTTCCTCCCAATTCGTCCTGGATGGTTTTGATCTGTTGTTGCAGAAAATATTCACGCTGTTGCTGGTCTATGTCTTCACGGGCACGCAGCTGGATAGATGCCTTTATCTCGGCAAGCTGCACTTCCCGGTTCAGTATCTCCAGCAACCGGTAGGTCCGGTCACGCAGCGAATTAAACTGAAGAAGCTGGATCTTTTCGTCCTTCTTCAAAGGCAGGTTCGTACAGATAAAGTCTACCAGGAACATCTGGTTACCAATATTCTTAATGGCAAAAGCAGACTCCTGATGGATCGACTCAGACGATTTTATATAACGTATAGTGAGGTCTTTACAAGCCTCCACCAGAGCAATGAATTCCTTGTCGTCTTTAGGCGGGATCTCTTCATCCAGCAGCCGGACTTTACCTTTCAGATAAGGATAACTTTCCGTAATACTTACCAGATTCATACGTTTCATTCCCTGCAGGATCACTGTAGTAGTATGACCCGGCATTTCCAGAATACGTACAATCTTACCCACGGTACCGATCGTATGCAGGTCCTCAAAATCCGGTGAATCTATCTGTTCCGCTTTCTGACACACCACAGCTACATATTTGTCCTTCTCTTCTGCCTCACGTACCAGTTTGAGAGAGGATTTGCGCCCCACGGCCACCGGCATAAACACACCAGGAAACAAAACCATGTTCCGGAGCGGTAAAACGGGTAGATCGTCGTCTATGTTTATGTCTGAAAGTTGTTCTTCATTCCCCTTGTAATCAGCGATTAATGAAAAAGCGTTGTTCTCTTGCTCATCCATCTCGCTAAAATATCTGTTCTTATTCATCTTCATTAAATTAGTTTATGTCAATTTGGCAGGCATAAAACACCTGCAAAGGTAATCTATTCTTATTTAATTGTGAACTCCCTTCTTCATAAAAAGACAAAATCAATGCCAAATAAAACTATTTACCGCCTGATAACTGAAATTATTATTTAATTTTGTACAATAATCCATATACACCTCAGATAGTCAGACAGACCGGAGAGCCAGAGGCTCTCCGGATAAAAGTTTCCGGATAACCATGAACAACGTATGATAAAATAGCTTTCCCCTACATGTCAACGCCCTTTTTCCATTTCAAAAAATTTACTGTCCGCCACGATCGTTGTGCCATGAAGATCGGGACAGACGGAGTGTTGTTAGGCGCGTGGAGCGCCGTAGCGAACAGACAACGAATCTTAGATGTAGGAACAGGCACCGGGCTTATTGCCCTGATGATGGCCCAGCGCAATCCGACAGCCCGCATCACAGCACTGGAAATAGATCCGGATGCCTCGCTGCAAGCCCGTGAGAATGTATCTGCCTCTCCCTGGGCAGGCAGGGTGACTGTGCGGCAGAATGACTTCAAGACCTATACGACAGAGAAAAAATTTGATCTCATTGTCTCCAACCCTCCTTTTTTTACCCATTCTCTTACCGGTCCGGACCACAAACGTAACCTGGCCCGGCATACCGGGGAACTTACGTATGCCGACTTGTTACAACGATCGGTAGATCTATTGGAGCAGACAGGTGAGCTGGATATCATATTTCCTGCCGCAGAAGAGAACTCTATCAAAGAACAAGCCATGTCCCTGGGACTGTTTCCAAACAGGCAACTCTCTATATGCCCCACACCGGACTCCGCTGTCAAACGCGTTCTGCTCGGACTCTCCTTTTCCGGAAAAGAATATATCCCGGAAGAAATGATCATAGAAACGGCCCGCCATCGGTACAGCGAAGCATATATCTCACTAACTAAAGAATTCTATCTCAAGATATAGATCCGCAGACCGGTATACTTTGCTTCAGCATTTTCCCTGGGCTATAAGCCCTATCGGCTCCAGCCTGGTGTAATTGAAGTGAAATGGCGACGGTAGCAAAGACGCAACCAACACCACACCGGATATAAACAAATAAAAACAAGGATTGCTGCGGACACGACCGAAAACCGGAGCATTCCACAACTAACACTGATATAAATTTTGCCCACAGAGAGCATAAAGTATTCAGTCGTTTTTTGACTTCGCCAACCGCTGGTTCCATCTATTCAGGTAATCTATGGATAGGGCAAATATCCGCTTCCTCATGCTTAAACTGATAATCAGATTAAAAAGAGGAGTAAAAAAATCATACCTTACTATAATGAATGATTCCTTATACTACTGGCTGACTTAGCCCATAAAAAGCAGTTTAACCTATACAGCGCCCGACAAAAAGAAAAATCTGACAGTCTCTCAGTGCCACAACTAAACCTACAACATTTTAACATCCTTATTTGTTACCATATTCTACTAACGAACCTAACCATCAATAGCAGATATGGAGTATCAGGGCTATCTCATTGCCATTCTGGTCGTATTGTATATATTTTTAATCGCAAGATATATATACAATATCATTATATCTTATGATAACTGCAATGCTGTCAAGACCATCAGCTGGATATTCGCGGTTGTATTTTTTCCCGTCCTCGGAGTGATTGCCTACATTATTGTCGGGCGCAACCTCACCCGCAGGAACATACGCTTTGAGAAACTGCGCAAAGAGGTAGATGGCTACATCAGCCACAGAAACAAATTTGTGTATGAAGATAACAGCCGGTCCGCGGAAAAACACAAAGATCTGAAACACCTTCTTACCTGTCTGTGCGAACTACCGGTATTTCCCGGCAACAAAGTCGATTTTTATGCCAACGGAGAAGATAAATTCCGCGCGATGTATGCGGATTTTGAGACTGCCACCAGATACATTCATATCATTTATTATACCGTCGGTGGTGACGAAACAGGGATCCGATTCAAAGATCACCTGATCAAAAAACACAGGGAAGGGGTAGAGGTGCGGATCATTTACGATGATGTCGGGTGTAACGAGACCCCTAAACATTATTTTGAAGAACTGAAAGAGGCGGGTATACTGATCACTCCTTTCTCACCGGTCAAACTTTTCAAGAGCATAAGGACCATCAACTATCGCAATCATAAAAAAATAGTAGTGATTGACGGAGATATATCCTACACAGGTGGGATGAATGTGAAAGATGAATATGTAAAAGGGCTGAAATGGGGAGTCTGGAGAGATACACACGTCCGCATCCAGGGACCGGCTTCTCTGGGACTGGAATCTGTTTTCCTGGTCGACTGGTATTATGCTCACCAGGAACATCTCGACTACGACCGCTACTTTCCGAGAGCCCGGTCGTATGGTGAATACCCCATCCAGGTGACGACCGCGGAACCGTTTGGAGAGAACTCCAACATCCTGCAAGGTATGTTCGAGACCATTACCCGGGCCAGGAAATCGGTTTACATCGAAACCCCTTATTTTGTACCTCCGGACAGTATACTCACTGCCATACGTACCACAGCACTGAGCGGAATAGAAGTAGTAATGGTATTACCCGACAGATCAGATAACGCGAAGGTACAGTATGCTTCCAACTCCTACATCAGCCAATTGCTATCGGCGAATGTAAAGGTATACAGATATACCAAAGGATTTATTCATTCCAAACTCATGGTTATTGATGACGAGATCACTATCGTCGGATCTTCCAACATGGATACCCGAAGCTTCGAACTGAATTTTGAGTGCAGTATTTTTATATACGATACCCGGGCCAGTGAGCAGGCAAAGAATATGATACATACAGATATACAGGACAGCTACCTGCTGACACAGATCTTATGGGAAAAAAGAACCAAATGGAAGAAATTCGTAGAAGCCGTATTCCGTCTGTTCTCCCCCTTATTATAAAGCAGAAATACCTGTTCGGTCCTTTCATACCGAAGCCTTGAGCTATAGGAAAACGGGATTTTATTTATGTTAATAACCTTATTTCTGATGAACATAAGGTAAGATGAATTGTATCTAAGACAGTTGAAATGAAACAACTGTAAAACATAAATCTATAACAGACCGAATATGGATCTCTACTCCGGTTTACCTTATTGGATCGTTAAAAATCCATTGTACGATGATTATCATCCTTTGTCTGCCGACCTGCGTACAGAGGTAGCCATCATAGGCTCCGGGATCACCGGCGCGTTGGTGGCACATGAATTGTGTAAGGTCGGTATCGAATGCACTGTTTTCGATAAACGAACCCCCACCACCGGAAGCTCGGCAGCCAGTACGGCTCTGTTGCAATACGAAATAGATACACCTCTGTGCAGACTGGTCGGAAAGATAGGAGAGACCGCGGCAGTGAGGGCCTATCACTCCTGCCTGCAATCGATCAATGGCCTGGAACATGTATTCATGGAACTGAATATATCACCGGATTTTATGCGGGTTCCCAGTATATACTATGCCAGCGACCGGAACGGGCTTTCGCTCATCCGCGAAGAGTTGGAGATCCGCAACCGTTTCAGGCTTCCAGTCATCTATTTCTCCAAAAAAGATCTGTCGGAAAAATACCACCTCAAAGCCCCCGGAGCGTTGGTCAACTACAGTTCCGCTCAGGTCGATCCATACCAGGCCGCGACACAGATCCTCCGTCATTACCAGGAAAAAGGGCAACTGGATGTCTATACGCATACAGAGATCACCCAATGGGAAGAAGAAGGCGAAGGATACAGACTGGTCACTGCCCGTGGCACTACCATTCATTGCCGGTATGTAGTAGTGGCTGCCGGTTTCGAGGCCGGCAGGTTCTTACCTGCAAAGGTGATGAAACTCACCTCTACCTATGCCATCCTGTCCGAACCTGTGGAAAAAGAATACATCTGGCCGGGACACAGTCTGATCTGGGAGACCCGTGAGCCTTATCTGTATATACGTACCAACAACCGGAACCGTATCCTTGTAGGAGGGGAGGATGAAGATTTCCGGGATCCGGTAAAACGTGACCATCTTTTACGAAAGAAAGTATCCGTGCTCGAAAAGAAAATAAAAAAGCTGTTCCCGGATCTTCCCTTCCGGACAGATACGGCCTGGTGCGGCACTTTCAGTTCCACGGCAGACGGACTGCCCTTTATCGGAGCATGGCCTGGAAAAGAAAGAATGTTATTTGCCCTGGGGTATGGTGGTAATGGAATCACGTTCAGCATGATAGCGGCCCAGCTTATCCGTTGTAAGATCCAGGGCATCAAAGACGAAAGAGAGTCAGTCTTCGGTTTCGAAAGACTTCATTAAATATATGTTCAACTATAAAGAATAAAAACATGAGTTCAAAATCGTATGAAGAAATGCAGAATCCTTTGCATGAATATCGTGAAGAAGGGTATCCGGAACAATTACAGAAAGCTCCGGGCATACAGAAAGAGATGAATCCCGTACCCGATTGCGGGGAAGAGACCTACATCGGACACGGACGCCTGAAAGGCCGGAAAGCCTTGGTAACCGGAGGCGACTCCGGCATCGGACGGGCCGCGGCCATTGCCTATGCCAAAGAGGGGGCGAACGTTGCCATCAATTACCTGCCATCCGAACAAAAAGATGCGGAAGATGTAGCGAAGGTGATAGAAAAAGCCGGTCAAAAGGCCATTCTTATCCCCGGGGACATCACCGATGAAGAATTTTGCAAAGAAATGGTAGAAGAGGCAAACGCCAGTCTGGGCGGATTGGACATCCTTGCACTGGTAGCCGGGAAACAGGTGGCCAAAGAAGATATACTGGAAATTACAACAGAGCAACTGACCGCGACTTTCGCCTCGAATGTATTCTCTCTGTTCTGGATCGTAAAGGCGGCCATTCCTTACCTGCCGGAAGGAGCCACTATTATCACCACATCTTCTATCCAGGCTTTTCAACCCAGTGCTACGTTAGTAGACTATGCCGCTACAAAGAGTGCGATCGTGGCGTTCACCCGCGCATTAGCCAAACAACTGGCTCCTAAAGGCATCCGGGTAAATAGTGTAGCTCCGGGACCTATCTGGACCGCGCTACAGGTAAGTGGCGGACAACCGCAGGAAAAATTACCCGAATTCGGACAGAATACTCCGCTTAAACGTGCCGGACAACCTGTAGAACTTGCTGCCATATATGTATTACTTGCTTCTCAGGAATCCAGCTATGTGACTGCGGAAGTATATGGAGTGACCGGGGGCAATCATACGACCTGAACCCTTTGTCATTTTACTCAACCTCTTAGCATGCTTGGCCTTCATGCCTTCACACTTATATATAAAAAACGGTTTGGTAGTATATGAAGTGTGAAGGCATAAGTTATTCTTTATCTCTACGTCTTCACCTGCCGCTCCATACATGATAAATCTAAAAGAACTAATAAGCAGCACAATAACAACCTACAAAGAGTATTTTCTGTTTCCAGTGAGATTGATTCTTTCTATCTACTGTTGTCCTTTTTGCGGGCAACTCTGCTTTACCTGTAGCCAACCAACCTCTTTCGTTTCTACTGAATGTTTCCCTCTTATAAATTCATTTACAGTACACAGACTATTTATCTATACACCCGTTCCCACTCCGGATGCCTTTTCAGAAAACTCCGCCAAAACGCGTCGTGGTAACTCTTGGTAAGGTTTTTGCACAACTCCGGGTCCATACCGCGCTCCTCCGCGTATACGCGGGCCACCCAGTCGATCTGATCGTCGTGCAGATTGGTACGTTCAAAAGCATGGCATCCCTTCTCCGGACTTACAGGGCCAAAATCGATACGGTTCAGATCTATCATACTGAAACGATATCCCTGCTGAGGACTCTCATCAAACAGCACATTCCCCGGAGAATAGTCCTTATGATAAATTCCTTGTCTATGGACAAAGGCTGTAAAGCGCGCATAGGCTTCCAGAAGTGGCTTTGTTTCCTCGTCAGGAACAGCATATATATAGTTCATGGATCTCATGTCCGCTTCATGTATCGAGAGGTAGTAGGAGCGACCTATCCATCCACAGGTATAGGTTTCCATGTAAGCGATCGGCTCCGGGGTCAGCACCCCGGATGCCAGGCAGCGGAGCGCATACACATAGGAACGGGCCGCTTTGGATTTCCGGACCGAACTGTATACCAAGCGATTGACCATATGCGGGATCCGGAAAGATTTTATGTTTACCCGGATACCATCCACCTCAAATACTTTCACTTCGTTCCTGCCTTTATAAATACATTCTCCTTCGTTCTGAAAAATTTCGGGAACAGAACGAACAAATGACTCAAGAAAGTTGTATTTGGGATGTATACTGATTTTCATAACTACCTTTTTCTGAATATACACAGAGGCTCCGGGTGTTTTACGCGTCTCCGGCTGCTTTATCTGATATAAGTACTTCTATAAATGCATACAAAGATAGTGAATCCCGGTGATTCTCTGTTTGAAACAGAGAAATATTAAATAAAATACCAATTATTGACAATCAGAAACATTTTTTCTTATCATAATTACTATATTTACTCCCTGAAAAAAACAGTTTTTCCTTTTTCCTAAACAAAGGGTTCTGTCATATAGAGAAAAGCTCCCTGTATGGCAAGGGCTTAACCGATCATAAATCAGCTAATCGCCTTGATTATGTATACATCCCACGGAAGTTATCGAAAAAAAGAAGTGATTTCTTCTTTCCATCCGGCAGTCTATTATCTCATCCTTCTGATAGTATGTTGTTTCGCGTTTATCATAAACAATCAGGTGATCCCGGCAGACCTGATGGAGTCGCGCAATCTGGCCACTGCCCAGGAAATGGTCCGGGAAGGGAATTACCTGGTACCCACCATGAACGGTGAATTGCGCCTGGAAAAACCCCCTTTGCCCACATGGATCGCGGCAGGAGTTGAAAAGCTGATCCCCGGCAATCTCATGGTACAGCGCTGTATGGCCGGACTATCTGCCACCCTGATGGTCATTTTTCTGTATCTGACAGGCACCTGTCTGACACGCAACCGCAACATCGGTCTGCTCACCGCTCTGATCCTCGCTACCTGTTTCAATGTCGTATTAATGGGCAGGACAGCTACCTGGGATATCTATTGCCACAGTTTCATGACAGGAGCGATCTATTTCTTCTTAGTGGCTTTCGGCGAAAGAGGAAAACAATGGGGCAATTTTCTTGCCGCGGGGCTTTTTCTGGGATTATCATTCCTGAGTAAAGGTCCGGTCTCTTTCTACGCGTTGCTATTACCCTTCCTGATCAGCTACATCCTCGTCCTTCACCCTTCCCTGAGAGGAAAAAAAGCTCCGCTCTTCTGTATGATACTGATAGCGGTGATCGTATCCTGCTGGTGGATGATATATATCCTTATTTTCCATTCCGACATGGCTCTTGCCATCGCTCAGAAAGAATCTACATCCTGGATCAATCACAACGTACGTCCCTGGTACTACTACTGGCAATTCCCTGCCGAAGCCGGAATATGGGCACTGTTCCTGGTTACTTCCGTCATTTATTATTTTACATATAAAAAACAGGAGTACCGCAGAGAATATACCTTTTCCATACTATGGCTGATCCTGTCGCTGATCCTCTTGTCACTGATCCCGGAGAAAAAGACCCGCTACCTGCTACCGATCCTTGTTCCCGCCTCCCTGTCTGTTGCTTTTTACATCTATTATCAGATCAAATGCGGCCTCACCCGGGGAGAAAAATTCCTGTTCCGTCTCAATGCTTTCGTCATCGCGATCATTTTACTGGGAATACCCGTAGCCCTTTACCTGATGTTCTTCAGACAGGGAGAAATGTCCCTGCTGATAGTAAGTATAACAGGCGTACTAAGCTGGGGACTGGCTCTGTTCATATTCATTTCTATCTACAACAGAGGAGGGATACAGGCAAAAGCAGTATTTGTAGCCATCATACTGACCATGATCATGATCGAATCTGTATGCCTGCTCCCGATCGGAGATATGTTTATCAATGACGACCGCCACAGCATACGCATGCTCAGAGACAATGAACAAGTTGCCGGACTGCCCTTCTTCTATAATCCGGAGGAAGGCTTACTGCGTATGGAACTGGTATATGAAGCCAATAAGACCATTCGCCCTATAGACCTTTCACAGGATGCCGTTATCTACGATCATCTTCCTTTTGTACTGGTAAGCGGTATGCCTATAGACAGTCTGATGGCAGGGAAGTTAGTGGAAATAGAATGGATCGACCAGTTTGATAACAACTGGCGTAAAGTAGGCCATAAACGTCACAATCCGGAACTTGTGCGCGAAGTAGCCATTATCCGCGGTATGGAAGTGCAGCCAGAACCGGAACCTGTAGAAGAATAAAAGAACATCTCCCTGTTTCCTGCGGAACCGGAACCCATTTATTTGAAACAAAAGAGCCGTTCGTCGCGCGATGACCGGCTCTTTCCTGTACCCGCAAATCCTTATCCGGTACCATTTTATATAAACTCATTGTAACTGTTTACGATCTGTATCATGCAATGATTCCATGCACTGTTGTAGCGTTCCATTTTGTATCTTCAGGTTTTTCTTTGGTCAACTCTTCCAGCAGAAACGACAGATTTTCTATCCCATCACCTATGGTCTTTTTTATTCCGATCTCCACCTTATCCAGTAAAAATGTATATGCACTTAGTAAACTCTATGTCTGATGAGATAAATTCATAGTCTCATCCAGTTGCTTTATTTTAGTCTCTATGAATATTATCTTATTTAAGCCCTTCGATACCAATTGCGTTCATCAATTTTATTAAATTCCAATCGTGCCAGTTCTACTAACAGCTTTTGTTGTGTCAGGAAAATATCATTATATAGTGGATGACTCATAGATATATTGTCTGATAATCTTGCAGATAAGAGATTTACGCTTTGTATATAATTCGCTTTATGAACTCCCATCGAACCTCTATCAGGTCACAAATGATTTGTTTTCTTTTTTCTGTTATTTACTCTTTGTCATCGTTTATAGGCAGAGAGCCTAACATAGTATCCTTAAATAAATTAGATTTATTTACAATCAGTTTTAAATCATTATTTATTTGCTCAGCTTTTATTGCCTGTAACCTCTTAAAAGATCGATAGGATGTCAAAAAGTAAGCTACAAAAGCAGCTAATATCCCGGTGAAAATACAGTTAAAGATGTCAACTAATAATGGATTCCGTTTATCAGACAAAGTCATATATACATTAATTCCGAGGAATATATACCTATTATTCAACTAAAGAGCATGAATGATTTTGACTCTATTGTTCTTTGTTTGTACAGAAAGTGTTATCTGAATATTAAATAGTATGAGATCAATGAATAAAATATATAGTCTGAATATGTTTGCTTCACCGCTATACTTTTATTTATTCTTTTAACAGACTTTTTTAAGTGGTACATACAGCAAAAAAACGACTCAGGCTTAACTATTTGATAGTTAAGCCTGAGTCGTCGGGGTACCAGGATTCGAACCTGGGACCCCCTGCTCCCAAAGCAGGTGCGCTAACCGGACTGCGCTACACCCCGAATACTTTTTCTATGGTTCTGTTCTTTGTGTCGGGGTACCAGGATTCGAACCTGGGACCCCCTGCTCCCAAAGCAGGTGCGCTAACCGGACTGCGCTACACCCCGTTTTCATCGGAACAGGAACTTTGTCAAAAGCGGTGCAAAGATAAGGAGTTTTTCCGGAAAAGCAAGCGTTACTAAGTTTTAAGTTGCAAGTTTTAAGTTGTAAGTAATAAGTGATAAGTTCTAAGTTTTGAGTGATAAGTTTTAAATAAAGTAGTTTTCCATAGTGGAATGAGTGGACTGATCACTTAAAACCTGGAAATGACATCCTTCCCTAAACAAATATCAGGCTTTGTACTTAAAACTTATAACTTAAAACTTATAACTTAAAACTTATCACTCAAAACTCATCCCAGCAATCCCAACTTACGGAAACATTTCGTCAGCTTATCTACCGCAATATCGATCTGCTCTTTGGTATGAGTAGCCATCAGGGAAAAACGGATAAGCGTATCGTTGGGCGAGCAGGCAGGAGGAACCACCGGGTTGACAAATACTCCTTCATCAAACAGCATCTTAGTCACCACAAATGTCTTTTCCATATCCCGGACATACAACGGAATGATAGGAGTAGAGGTATTTCCGATCTCAAATCCCAGATCCCGGAAGCGTTTCAGGGAATATTCGGTAATGTCCCACAGGTTGGCGATCCGTTCGGGCTCATTTTTCATGATCTGCAAAGCGGCTCGGGCAGCGGCAGTAGCGGCAGGTGTATTACTTGCGCTGAATATATAAGAACGTGAGTTATGACGCAGGTAGTTGATGACAGCCTCATCGGCAGCAATAAATCCTCCGATCGAAGCCAAAGACTTACTGAAAGTACCCATGATCAGGTCCACATCATCGGTAAGGCCGAAATGATCGCACGTTCCGCGTCCGTTGCGTCCCAGCACTCCCAGACCATGTGCTTCATCTACCATGATATTGGCATTGTACTTCTTAGACAAACGAACGATCTCCGGCAGATTGGTGATATCTCCTTCCATACTGAATACCCCGTCTACTACGATCAGCTTGACCGATTCCGGACGACACTTCTGCAATTCCTTCTCCAGCGACACCATGTCGTTGTGTCTGAATTTCAGGGTGGTAGAGAAGGAGAGGCGACGACCCTCCACAATAGAGGCATGATCCAACTCATCGCATATAACATAGTCTTCGCGTCCCGTCACACAGGAAACCACGCCCAGGTTCACCTGAAACCCGGTAGAATATATAATGGCATCTTCTTTACCGACAAATTCGGCCAGCTCTTTTTCCAGTTCCAGATGCAGATCCAGCGTACCATTCAGAAAACGTGATCCGGCACATCCTGTTCCATATTTACGGTTAGCTTCTACAGCCGCTTCGATCACCTTCGGATGGTTGGTGAGCCCCAGGTAAGAATTCGAACCGAACATGAGCACCTTTCTTCCGCTCATGATCACTTCTGTGTCCTGTTCGCTCTCTATGCAGCGAAAATAAGGATATACTCCTTTAGCTTTGACTTGCTGGGGGAGGTCATATTTAGCTAACTTTTGCTGTAATAATCCCATTGAATTGTTAATTAATAAATTCAGTTTTTTGGTAAAATCCTGATTGTGTCAAACTTACTGATGCCCTATTTTATACTGTGTCCAAAACAGGGGGCAAAGATAGTAAAATATGTTTTTGGCTGTTGCAAATACCGGGAAAAAACGGAGCACCTGTCATTAAATAAGGGAGATTCCTTACATATTCACAGAATTGTATTATTTTTGCCTTTCCTAAAACAAGAACTGACCGCATGAAAGAGCCAAGAAAAAGCATCTCATTTATTATCAATCCCATATCCGGGACGCATGACAAGCAGGCTATCCTGAACATGCTGGAAGAAAAGATGGATGCCGAGAAATTCACGTGGGAAGTTATACCTACCGAATATGCCGGACATGCGGTGGAGATCGCCGCCGAACAGGCAAAGAAAGGAGTAGACAGGGTAGTGGCTATCGGTGGCGATGGCACGGTAAATGAAGTGGCACGTTCGCTGGTACACACCCGGACAGCACTTGCCATCGTTCCCTGTGGTTCCGGCAACGGCCTGGCCCGCCACCTTCATATTCCCTTAGAACCCAGAAAAGCCATTGAAGTCCTCATCGAAGGCAAACTACAGACCATAGATTACGGCTTGCTGGACCAGACCCCCTTTTTCTGTACATGCGGTGTAGGATTTGACGCGTTCGTCAGTCTGAAATTCGCGAAAGCAGGAAAAAGAGGTGTACTGACCTATCTGGAAAAGACACTGGCAGAGAGCCTCAACTACCAGCCGGAGACCTATGAGATAGAGACGGAAGACGGTACTCAACGTCACAAAGCATTCCTGATCGCTTGTGGCAATGCCTCCCAATACGGGAACAACGCCTACATTGCTCCTCACGCTACACTGACAGACGGTTTGCTGGATATTACCATTCTGGAACCGTTCACCGTACTGGATGTGCCCTCCCTGGCTTTCCAGTTATTCAACAAAACCATAGATCACAACAGCCGGATCAAAACATTCCGTTGTAAGAAATTGCGCATACACCGGCAGAAAGAAGGCGTAGTGCATTTCGACGGAGAACCCATGATGGCCGGCACGGAGATTGATGTACAGGTAGTCCGTCAGGGATTGCAGGTGATCGTTCCCGCACAAAAAGAACCGGCTACCATGTTCCGGAAAGCCCAGGAATATTTCAATGATATTATCCAGCTCAACGACAGAGTAGTGGCCGATATCATGGAAAAAAAACAAATCTCTTCTCAAACACAACAAAAATCTGGTGAAGAAACTCACCGGCAAAGAATGACACGATGCAAATATTTATGTATTTTTGCCGGAGATTTCACTGTGTACACGAATTAAGAATATTTCTTTATCATCTAAAAAGACAACTCATATGTTCAGGACACATACCTGCGGAGAACTGCGTGTCTCCGATGCCAACAAACAAGTGACTCTCTCGGGGTGGGTGCAACGTACCCGGAAAATGGGTGGAATGACCTTCGTGGACCTGCGCGACCGGTACGGCATCACTCAACTTGTATTCAACGAAGAGACAGACGCCGCTCTTTGCGAACAGGCCAACAAGCTCGGACGCGAATATGTGATACAGGTGACCGGTACGGTGAACGAACGTTACAGCAAAAATAAAAACATCCCTACAGGAGACATCGAAATCATCGTTACCTACCTGCAGGTGCTCAACGCGTCGGAAATACCTCCTTTTACCATCGAGGATCAAACCGACGGCGGCGACGACATCCGCATGAAATACCGCTATCTGGATCTGCGCCGCAACGCTGTACGCGCCAACCTCGAACTGCGTCATAAAATGACCATCGAGATCCGCAGTTACCTCGATCAGTTAGGGTTTCTGGAAGTGGAGACTCCCGTACTCATCGGCTCTACCCCGGAGGGCGCGCGTGACTTTGTGGTGCCCTCACGCATGAATCCCGGACAGTTCTATGCTTTGCCACAGTCGCCACAGACGCTGAAACAACTGCTTATGGTATCGGGTTTTGATCGTTATTTCCAGATCGTGAAATGTTTCCGCGACGAAGACCTGCGCGCGGACCGCCAGCCGGAGTTCACACAGATCGATTGTGAAATGAGTTTCGTAGATCAGGAAGATGTACTGAACGTATTCGAAGGTATATCCAAACACCTGTTCCGTACCCTCAAAGGCATAGAAATAGAAGAGCCCTTCCAGCGCATCACCTGGCACGATGCCATGAAATACTACGGCAGTGACAAGCCCGATATGCGTTTCGATATGCGTTTTGTAGAACTGATGGATATCCTGAAAGGTCACGGTTTTCCTGTATTCGACCAGGCCACCTACATCGGAGGTATCTGCGCCGAAGGGGCAGCCACCTATACACGCAAGCAATTAGACGCGCTGACCGATTTTGTAAAAAGACCTCAGATCGGTGCCAAAGGCCTGGTATATGCCCGCGTAGAAGCAGATGGGACAGTGAAGTCGAGTGTAGATAAGTTCTACTCTCAGGAGGTACTTCAGCAGATGAAAGAGGCATTCGGCGCCAAACCGGGAGATCTCATCCTGATCCTGTCGGGCGACGATGCAATGAAAACCCGTAAACAGCTCAACGAACTACGTCTGGAAGTAGCTTCCCAACTGGGCCTTCGTGACAAAAACAAATTCGTATGTCTCTGGGTGGTAGATTTCCCGCTGTTCGAACGGGACGAAGAGAACAACCGCTACGTAGCTATGCACCATCCGTTCACCTCTCCCAAACCGGAAGATATCGGCTTGCTGGATACAGACCCGGGAGCCGTACGTGCCAACGCCTACGACATGGTGATCAACGGTGTGGAAGTAGGAGGGGGCTCGATCCGTATCTACGACAGTGAACTCCAGCATAAAATGTTCCAGCTACTTGGGTTTACCCCGGAACGTGCCCAGGAACAATTCGGTTTCCTGATGAACGCGTTCAGATACGGCGCGCCTCCCCACGGTGGTCTAGCCTATGGTCTGGATCGCTTCGTATCCCTGTTCGCAGGGCTCGATTCCATCCGCGACTGCATTGCCTTCCCCAAAAACAATTCGGGAAGGGATGTGATGCTGGATGCTCCTTCTTTCATCGAACCGGAGCAACTGGAAGAGTTGCATCTCCGGCTGGAAGAAACAAAAGAATAAAAGAGCTTTTAAAAATACCCGGGCGGAGCCACGTGGCTCCGCCTTTTTTATCCGTCAGAGAATCGTGTAGATCTCCTTTTCCTGACCCTTAAACATGATTAAAGATAGGAACAACATAAAAGAGCATACACGCATCATGCGATTTATGATCATAGGCACGCTCAATGCCCTGATCATCGCGGGAGTAGTGGCCGTTATGAATGAGTTATTGCATTGCAACTATGTGATATCCAACATTGTGGCTTATACACTGGCACAGATCCATAACTTCCTGTGGTGCAGGTACTGGATATTTATCTCTCCCGACCGCAAAACCACATTCGGGCAGCAAGCTTTGCTTTTTTTGCGTCGCTTTCGGCATGGCCTATGGGGCACAGCTACTTTTTGTTGTACTGTTGGTGGAGAAAGCAGGGATGCACGCATATTGGGCGCAGTTCCTGGGCCTGTTTGTGTACGGAGGGGTCAATTTCATTATAAACCGGAAAGTGACGTTCAGATAATTTACGGTTGGACAAAAGCCAACGGTCGACAAAGGGTACCAACGGTCAACAAAGCTAATTACATTTACGATTGAACGTACACAAAGGATATTTTCATACATATCAATAAGGAAATCTTATATACAAACCTACGATGTGTCCGGAGGATGGACACAGGAATCATACGATGTAATTTCAATCGTAAACCGTAAATAGTCCAATCGTAAATCCCCTGTGTGCTAATCCAGAAAACGCTTGGTAATACCTCCATATTCCTCTATCCGCCGGTCCCGCAGGAAAGGCCACCAGCGTCTCACATTTTCCGAACGTTCCAGGTCTATCTCTACCACCAGATTCTCCGGACTTTCATTACCCGCCTGAGCCAGAAATTCCCCCTGCGGACCCACTACAAAGCTATTGCCCCAGAACTGTATACCATGGGTCTGTCCGGATGGGTCAGCCTCATGACCTACACGGTTCACAGCTACCACCGGAAGGCCATTGGCTACCGCGTGTCCGCGCTGAGAGATGATCCAGGCATTCAATTGCCTCTCTTTCTTCTCCTGCGTATCGCTGCTTTCCCATCCGATAGCCGTCGGGTAGATCAGGATCTCCGCTCCCTTCAACGCCATCACGCGCGCGGCCTCCGGATACCACTGATCCCAACAGATAAGCACTCCCAGCTTACCCAGAGAGGTCTGCACTGGCTCAAATCCGATATCACCGGGTGTGAAATAGAATTTCTCGTAATAGGCCGGATCGTCCGGAATATGCATCTTCCGATACTTCCCGGCTATACTTCCATCTGTATCAAACACCACTGCTGTATTGTGATACAGACCCGGAGCACGCTTTTCAAAAAGCGAAGTCACCAGCACGATACCATGCGAAGCCGCTATTTCCGAATAGAATCCGGTAGATGGGCCCGGAATAGGCTCTGCCAGATCAAACAGTTGCGTATCTTCTGTCTGACAAAAATAGAGCGAATTGTGCAACTCCTGCAATACAACCAACTGTGCCCCCCGGACTGCACACGCTTCTATATTTGCCGCCAGACGGGCCAGATTGGTTTTCAGATCGGATGTATTGGACTGCTGCACCAGTCCTGTCTTTATCTTTTTCATATTGGACAAAATTTATTTTTTATAGGAAGAGTTTGTTTAAATTCTGCTCGTTCCTTTATTTTGATCTGTTTCCGCTTCGCCGAGCATGGATTCATTCTGCGTTTCTTTTTCTGAAGAGACAAATAGATCTACAATATTCGGAGGTAGATGGAGAACATAGGAATTGTGTCTCCCTATTCGCTTCTGAAAAAAGAAAATACAGACGGACCAACTATCCGAACAGTCAGAATTTAAACAGCCTCTGAAACGATACAGGATCTGATATTTTTCCGTATTCCTCCGGAGAAAGATCATCTCCGCTTCACTCCCTGTTATCTGATGTATGGATCTTCAGATCCGGGCAACGCAGGGATCACTCCCCGGGGATACTGCATCGTGATACAATGCAGTGAGCCATGCTGACGGATCAGCGGGCAACTATCTATACCTATGATCTCGCGGTCGGGAAATGCCTCCTGCAACACTGCTTCTGCCTTCCGGTCGTTATGGGGTTGTCTGTACGTCGGATAAAGCACCGCCCCGTTGAGGATCAGGAAATTGGCATATGTAGCCGGCAGTCGCTCACCCTCTTCCCGGATAGCATCTGCCATAGGAAGTGCCAGCAACCGGTAAGGCTTCCCTTCCAGCGTACGGAACTCCCGCAACTGTTTTTCCATCCGGACCAGCGATTCGTAATGCTCATCTTCCGGATCGGTACATTGCACATACGCGATGGTATCCGGTGAGCAGAAACGAGCCAGTGTATCGATATGACTATCGGTGTCGTCTCCGGCCAGGTAGCCATGATCGAGCCACAGAACCCGTTGCAGATGAAACACCGAACGCAGATAAGTCTCTATCTCCGCCTGGTTCATCTCTCCGTTGCGATTGGCAGACAACAGACATTCCGAAGTCGTCAGCAAAGTACCCAGGCCGTCACTCTCTACAGAGCCACCCTCCAGCACAAACCCCAGGCGATTGACATACCTGCCCTGCAACTGTCCGGCTTCAAACGCGCGGCGGGTGATGCGGTTGTCCCGGTCGGAAGCAAACTTCAGCCCCCAGCCATTGAACGTAAAATCGAGCAACGAAGGTCCGTCGGTATCCATCAGCGTCATAGCACCGTGATCGCGTGCCCAAGTGTCGTTCGTATCACACCGGAAAAAAGTCACATTTTCCATACGCACCACCGGAGCGATCCGGGCAGCCACCCGTTCGGGCTCCGGAGTCACGATCAGCAACTGTTCCCTGCATGCGATCTGCCGGGCAATCGCTGTGAAACAGACCTCTACCTCTTCCAGCATATCCCTCCAATCGGTAGCGGGATGGGGCCAGGTGAGCTGCACCCCGCTTTGCGGATACCACTCTGCCGGAAGAAAAGGAGCACGCACTTCCTCCTGCTGGTGCAACACCTGTCCGAAGTGCAGTTGAAGTTCCTTCTCAGCGCCCCCTGTTTGGGGCAAACCTACTATTATTCCCATTAGTTAACTCCCTCTTTGGGTTTACGATCGAAAAAAGGATTCTTGGAAGAGGCACTCACCGGAATGGCCAATACCATCTTACAGTCTTCCAGCCAGTTGAGCCGCTGGGCCGCCAGTCCGGCAGAGAACATGATCCGGGTATCTACCCGCAGATCCGCGGCCGTGGCACAGGCCGATCCTACGGCAATCCCTACGTCCATACTATTCAGCGCGCAAGGCACCCCCTCCGGACGGGAAGCACAGGTCGGAAATCCGCAATGTCCGCAATTGAGCCCCTGAGCCTGCTCATGGGTTCCCACAAGCACCACACATTCTGCCTGGAGGATGTTATCGGCATCGCGCAGAAAAAATTTCAGTCCATGCTCCTCCACCATATCCACCAGGGTCTGGGACAACAGACGCAGTTGCTCTTCTCCCGCCACCAGGCCTATCTCGATCAGGTCTACCCCTTTGCCCTTGGGAGCCGTGCGGGCAGCCGTCATCATCTGGCGGGCCACATTCAGTACGTGCTCGTGACGGCTGTCTCTTTCATTTATGATCATATCAGTCTGTTTAATTAGTTATGCAAATATAAGAAACTTTCCTCACAGCCATGACTGTTTGTTTTACCAATATTCAGATATATCTACGGTTTCTCCAAACTTCCTTAAAACACCGAACTAAGCAAGGCTACCGATTGTCAAGGAGATAAACTTATAAAAGAGAAAATTATGAACAGAGAAAAACAAATGGTAAAAGATCTCGAAAACAAGCAGGCGCAGGCGCGTGAACAGTATGCCAAAAACAAAGCTCTTCTGGAAGAAGATAAGGTGAAAGAAAAAAGCAGCAGCTTCGATTTTACGCATAAAAAGAATAAGACCCATGAGAGTAAGGAAGAGAGGTAATAATTCCTTCCTTTAGCTGAACCCCAACTATTTAGTATCTCATTACACCTGCAACCCTCTTATCTGAAAACAGAGATACTGTGTATTATCTGTAAAGATACGGAGTTGTATGTATGGACACCCGGGTGTCCAATGGGTGGAGACCCGGATGTCCACCCCCTGGAGACCCGGGTCTCCACCAATAAAGCGCAGTACCCTTATTCATCCGGTACCGGATCTTTCCAGGGAGAAATCCGAAGTGATACCCGCAGCACTCCGTACCGCTATAGTTCAAGTATATACAATAGTTCTTAACATATTCTCTGTCAAGCCCGGCCGGTTTCTGTCTTTATCTGTTACAGATCACATAGATAGTTAATAGTTATAGGTACAACCTGACTATTTCAGGTTCCCTACCGACAGGCCGTTTTTATTTTTTATATTTCTCCCTCTCGTTTGCTTGATCCGATTTTTCAGAACAGTAGCACCCATACCAGGATTCACGGACAATCAAACCGATTACCTCTTCCGGATCCGACCCAACAGGCGAAACAATCTATGTTGGACATTTCATCGCGATACAAAATATAGGATCCACAGCGTCAAGACACACGGCGCGCGTTTCCGCAGTACAGGTTCCACACAGGATCATTCGAGGTCTGAAAAAGTGAAAGGTGATCTCTCACTCTTCCGGATAGATAATTCTGAATAAAAATCTGAAGCGGTTGCCCCGTTCAATTTCAATATTCTAAAATCCTTTGTATATTTACACGGAATTAATCATTGACAAATGCTACTTATAGACAATGCCAGTATCTCCTTTGGAGAACACTTCCTCTTTTCCCGCTTTTCCATGCACCTGCGCAAAGGACAGATCGCCTGTATAGCCGGAGAATCGGGTTGCGGCAAAACCTCTCTGCTGAAAGCCATTCTCGGATTCCTTCCTCTGGCCGGAGGTACGATCACGGTCGGTGGCATCGTCTCGGAAAAGCACACTATAGATGCCATACGTCAACGCATTGCCTGGATCCCTCAGGAACTGGCGCTTCCTTCGGAATGGGTGAAGGAGATGGTACGATTGCCCTTCCAGCTGAAGCACAACAGGCAGGTGGCTTTCTCCGAACAGGAACTATTCGGCTGTTTTTCAGAGTTGGGTATCGAACAGGAACTCTACCACAAACAGGTAGCGGAGATCTCCGGCGGACAGCGGCAGCGCATCATGATCGCCGTGTCTGCTTTGCTGGGCAAACCGCTGATCATTATAGACGAACCTACATCGGCCCTCGACGCGGACTCTGCCGACAAAGTACTGGGTTTTTTCCGCAAACGGGCAGGACAGGGGCTGGCCGTACTGGCTGTATCGCACGACAAGCAATTTGCCAGCGGATGCGACCAGCACATATTCCTCTGACATCCCTATCTAAAGAATAAAAAGCAATGGGAACCATAGATATTTCATATACCAGTCTGCTGATCGGGTTGCTGCTCCTCTGCATTCCGGTTTTCTATTTGTGGAAGTTCCGGACGGGCATGGTACGCGCCACACTGATAGGTACGGCCCGGATGATCGTGCAACTGTTCCTGATCGGTATGTATCTGAAATACCTGTTTCTCTGGAACAGTCCGTGGATCAATTTCCTGTGGGTGGTGATCATGATCTTTGTAGCTTCGCAAACCGCCCTGAGCCGTACACACCTCAAACGAAACATTCTACTGATCCCTGTATCCGTTGGGTTCCTGGTGAGTGTTACCCTGGTGGGGCTTTACTTCCTGGGGGTAGTACTGCAACTGGACAATGTGTTCCACGCGCCGTATTTTATACCCATTTTCGGTATCCTGATGGGAAACATGCTTTCGAGCAATGTGATCGCCTTGAATACCTATTACAGCGGATTGCAGCGCGAACAGCAACTGTACTACTACCTGCTGGGCAATGGGGCCACCCAGGCCGAAGCACAAGCCCCTTTCATCCGGGAAGCCCTCATCAAATCGTTCAGTCCGCTCATCGCCAATATCTCCGTCATGGGATTGGTGGCCCTGCCGGGTACCATGATCGGGCAGATCCTGGGAGGGAGCAGCCCCAACGTCGCCATCAAATACCAGATGATGATCATGGTAATCACCTTCACCGCTTCCATGCTCTCTCTGATGATAACCATTTCCCTGGCTTCCCGCCGCTCTTTCGACAGCTATGGACGCCTGTTGCATATATTTAAAGAGAAAAAACAATGAGAAAACTTCAACTCTTTTCTATCCTGCTTTTCTGTCTCACCTCTTATATACCTGTTTACGGACAGAACGAAACGGCAGCACTTACTTTTGAAGAAGTGATCGCGATTTGCGAAACAGAGGCCCGCCAGCGGGTAGAGGAATTCATTCAGGAGAAGATCCGGTTTCACCGCTGGGATCCGGAATACGATGCCCTGAAGATCGAATTCACCTCAGATACCTTATTTATAGAGAGCGTAGAAATTTGTCTCTCAGAAAAGGGTAGAGACAACATGATGGAAATGAAGTTTACAGCAGCATACAAGGAAGAAAAATACGATCAGTTGCTCAATAAGTACTACCGCATCGTCAGGGATCGGCTCACTCCGGAACACCAGCAACTCTTCCTCAACGCGCAGCGCACCTGGCTCAGGTACAGAGACAGTGAAGAAGAGATCAACAAACAGTTTATTACCAGCGGCGCGTATACGGGAGGAGGGACCATGTGGCCATTGGTCTCCGCACTGCACGGCGTGCAGATGATCAAACAGCGGGTTGTCTATTTCTACGAACTACTCGATTGCATCTGACGGAAACATACATCGAACAGCTACTCTGTGAAGTGGGAGAGATGACATTTCCGGGATTCTTCGTCACGGCAGAAGTGCTCTCCTGCACGGCGGATCTCCCTGCGGGCCACCGGGAATTTCTCCGCGAAAAACACCAGGCCATCACAGAAAAAGGAATAAGCGGACGGATCTTTTCTTTCTGTGAAAGCGGTTGGCACATCCGGTTCACTTTTTTCCCCACAGACCGGGTTGTAGAAGAAAGGTATGCCTGGAAAAACCGAGTCGTCCGGAGAAGATGATCCTACACGTGTCCGGATACTGTCCGGACCTTACAGGATAGTACCTAAAAAATATTACTCCATCAATTTATTCAACTTTTCAGCTATTTTATCTGTGTCGGGTAAGAGTTCTTTATAGGAGTCCGGTAGATGAGTAGTCAAACTATACGTAGCAATTCCTATGGGCTGATGAGAGTCTTTAAGAGCATATTCTACAATGGTTCTTTTCTTTGTTTTACAGATAATTATCCCAATGCTGGGATTCTCATGAGGTAATTTTACCTTATCATTGAGGATATTCAGATAAAACTCCATTTTTCCTTTATACTCAGGTAAGAATTTTCCTATTTTAAGTTCAACAGCTACTAAAGATTGAAGTTTCCGATGAAATAAAAGCAAATCTATAAAGTACTCTTCTCCCTCGATCTCCATACGATGCTGATTCCCGATAAATGTAAAATCAGTACCAAACTCAATGAGTAAAGAGCGTACATTGTTCATGAGCGCACGTTCCAATTCGGCTTCCGAATGTTCATCATCTAACTCTAAAAAATCAAAACTATACTCATCTTTCACAGCTAATACAGCCAGATTTTTTATTGTATCCGGTAGTGTCTTCTCAAAGTTGTGCTGGCCCAAAAGATACTTTTCAAATGACTTTAATTCTATTTTATGTGTCAACACATCTTTGGTCCATCCATACTTTTTTGTTGATAAAATATAAAATTGTCGTTCCTGCCTGTCTTTACATTTAGTCATAATTACTAAATGTTTACTCCAACTGATTTCTCCAACTAATGGTTGGAGAATTGTATTTCCTTGATATTCTGAATAAAACTGAGCCATAGCCCATAAATTAGACGTTCCAAACCCTCTGATTCCGGGAAACTCCTTTTTCAAATCTATAGAGAGTATTTCTACAACAGACTTGCCCCACCCCAATTCACTTTGCTTCTTTGTAATCTGCTCTCCAATGTACCAATAAAGCTGTATCATCTCTTTATTTACAGCTTTCATTGCTTCATATTGGGCAGAACGAATTCGTTCTTTAATCCCAAATAAAAAATAATTATATTCGCTTAACTGGATAGTAGCCATTACATTTTTATTTAGTTGTTCAAAGATAAGTTTTTAATACTAATTCCCAGCATCACTCTTTCCTCTCAATAGAAAAATCAGATGAATCCTGATTTGCCTTTCTCGGTATATTAGCCTATTTTTGTAGGTAAGGAATTGGTAACATATGAAAGGCAGCTTTACCTCATCTATCGTTTTGCCTACTCATCGTATCTGTTGCTGATCCTTATTATTTGAATAAACCGGTTCGTTGTCCGTAGGGACAATGAGTCAAACTCCTGTCTTAAAGAGTCTGCGGACTGTTTAAGAATAAGAGTATATACGAACAGAAAGGGATTTTGGCAACTTATTTTGCAGCTTTACCTCAATGATCCGGCAAAATATTTCGTCAGAATACTGCATCATTTTTCTGAAACACAGGAAGGGTGGTGTAGCTATGTGATTGTATAAACAGATAGAAGCTACATATGGTATATGCGACGCAGAATCTTATGTAGGCTGACCGTTGTTTAGATAGATCCCCTTTCTATATGAGATAGAAACAATTATCTAAATAACAAAGAAATATGGTGTCCGTTTATATCTTGACGTTTAAAGAAACAAATGAGAAGCATTACTTTACAAGTCTTGTAGCCTTGTTTTATGCTTTTGATTATGAAGTATTAAAAATAAAATATGTCAGTCTTGGCAAACATAGTTTTAAAAAAGGACCTTTCGAAAATAAACGTCTCAGAATCGAAAAAATCCACGCACTTAGTAAAGTTGATATAGATAAGAGAAAGGAAAAAGATCATTGAATATAGGATTTTCTTAAATAATGGAGAAAATAGACTTATTTTCTCCATTATTGCTTGTTTTTTATAAATTTCTCCTTATCTTTGTGGCGAGGTAAAGCTGCATTTAAATATGTTGCTTAACAAAATCCGTCAGGTAAGTTCTATCATTATGGAAACATTCCCTGTTGGATACTACTCCTACAAAAGTGAGATCAAATTTTTTATTTATTACTTTCCACTTTTGTAGCACAAAGAGGTGAAAGATTCTTCTTGTGTCTCCTATTAACAAACGGACTAATGGGATATATAAGAAATATTTCTCCTTTAAAAGAACATCGTCAGGCGATAAGAGAGAGTTAGTAAATGAAATTATCAACCTTTAATCTGGAGAAAAAATGAAATAAACTTTCTATCTTTGCATAGTATAGTCAAGCGAGACAAAAAAGAATACATACTATATATGCGATACATTTTACGATTCACCTAGGAAATTCGGCAAAAATTACCATGGAATCTGAAAAGTAAAATGAGAGCAGCGTCTATGTCTAAAATTTAGCATAGGCGTCTCTCATAATTCAGATTCCGGGTTTGCCGAAACCTCCTAGATGATTATGTAGAGACAGCCTATGCTTTTTTAGGCATTTTTTATCCGATCCTATTAATATGGAAGTCAGCAGAAAACACATAAAAAAACCTTATGATAGAAGATGAAGACCCCTATACGCCGCTCTTTATTCAAATAATCAGGCTATGGCAAGTAAGAGTCATCCTCTATACAGTGGTATTCCTGGTAGTAGCTGTTTTTCTCTACTATCAGTTGTTTCTTGATCCTTTAGAGACCATCAGCAGATTAGGGGTACCGGAGAATAGTTTTATGTGGACGACTTTCAGAGAGGGCGTAGCCGTCGGATACCTATGCAGCTACCTGCCACTGGTAGTCTTCTACTTCCTGGAGTTCGCATGTTACGAAGTATATACCGTAGACATATACTATGAAATGGAAAGCATACAGGCAAGCCGCAGGATCCGCCGGGGCATACTCCTTGCAGCCGTGATCATCACTTGCTCTATACCTATTGTCATACTAAGCAAACCCCTACCAGTGTAGTTGTAGTGTGAGCGGTGCAACTAAGCACCCACAGAAGAGCGCACATGGAAAAAGAAGTGTGCGCTCTTCATTAGACTCTAAGAAAAAGGGGGATCAGTCTTTCAAACAAATCTCTGATCTGAGAGAAGTTGTACCTATCCATTTCAAACATGGAAACAACATAACCACAATAACTATATAAAGGATGTAGAAGCAGGGAGCGCACATAGAAAATGTATCTCGCGCGCTCCCTATTCAACCATAAAAGAACGTGTTCTCCCGGACAAGAATCTCAGGTTGGTATCACCGCTACCGATGATACCCGGAACTTTACCACCAGATCAACACATAAAAATCAGCATGGCTTATGAAACCACATTGGATTGATTTCCCGAAGATTGTCTCTTTTTTTTCGGGATTGGAGAAAAAGAAAACAAACGTCCATTCCCGTGGAAGCACATCCACACATTGCGCCTGTTACTACACCCGAAGGCATAATAAACCTATGTTGCAATATGGTAAGGAAGAAAGAGCTGTATCTACGTGTCCAGGCACAACGTTTACATCCCGTCAGCATCCGGTATATAGTAGAGCCGGGAGAGCCTGACGGATATAAGGGATTGCGCATAGAAACCCGGGAATATACCCTGTGGTGTCAGTTATGTACCACCGAGGAGAATCCGGAAAAAGAACCGCAATCTCCCTACTGCCGGACGGTAATCATGTATTTCTATGGCAGCGACAAAGTAAAGGCTTTCCTAAAGACACTAAAGAATAAGCGGCGCTTCCGGTGTATCTGGGAACACCGCTGGCTGGATCTGGAGGAAAAGCACGTGAAGATCATTCTGAAAATCTCCAAAAGAGCCAGAATTCCTCACTGCATGATCTTTGATATATGGAATACATAAACCATAAGACAAGGCAGAGGAGATAAAATCTGAGAATGCTAGCCCTCTATCTACAGTCCATATTTGCGTCTCCATACCTATATTCTCCTGTATGCCCCTGCGTTTTTTCTGTATTTCCGGGCAAAAGGGTCGTATCACAAAAAACAGATTTGACACAACCCGAGTATATCCGATTTTATATACCTTTGCAAAGATACCCCAAAATAACCCATCATGGAATATACCTTACGTCTGTGGCAACCGGAAGATGCTGTTTCTCTGGCGCGATACATCAACAACATACATATCTGGAACCAGGTGCGCGATGCCCTGCCACATCCTTATACGGAAGCAGATGCCCGTTCGTACATCGCTATGGCGCAGGAAGAGGCTGCTAAAGGTGCACCTGTGAACTTTGCTGTTGTCATCGACGGCAAAGCCGTGGGCGGCGTAGGCTTTATACCCGGACAGGATGTAGAACGTATCTCCGCGGAGATCGGCTATTGGCTGGGGGAACCCTTCTGGGGAAAAGGCATCATGACAGATGTGGTGCGTAGAGCCTCTTTACAGGCTTTTCAGACTCTGACTGTCACCCGCTTGCATGCGGGAGTTTTCGGGAAAAATCCGGCCTCCATGCGGGTACTCGAAAAAGCGGGATATGTGAAAGAGGGGATAGCCCGCAAAGCAGTGATCAAAAACGGAGAGATCATGGATTTCCATCTGTATGCGTTACTTAAAGAAGATATAGTATGAAGATCAGTCACATAGCTATCTGGACTACTGATCTGGAAACACTCAGAAAGTTCTATATAACCTACTTTGAAGGCCGCAGCGGAAAGAAGTACACCAATCCCCGTAAAGGATTTGAGTCGTACTTTATCTACTTCGGAGAAGAAAAAAACGCCTCTCTGGAAATCATGCAAAGAGCAGACATCACCCGGATACATGTTCCCGAAGAATACATGGGCATCACTCACATCGCATTCTCCACAGGCAGTAAAGAGAAAGTGAACCTACTGACGGAACAATTACGAAAAGATGGTTTTCGCATTGTCGGAGAACCCCGCACCACGGGAGACGGATATTACGAAAGTGTAGTGCTCGATCCCGATGGGAACCGGGTGGAGATTACCGATTAGATCCGGTCAGACATTGTTCTTCGTCCGCTGCACGAAGTATATTCCGTGATCGGTATACTTACCACCCAGGCATACAGACACAAAGAAAATCATTTCCGGAACAATTGATATGATCTATAGGATTTGTCTTTGATGTACAAAGATAAAGGTCAGTTTACCTCTTCCCACCACCTCACTGTCACCCATGTACTATCGTTCAAATCTACTTTTTGTCCGACCACGGGAGTCAGCAGATCCACCCCGGCTATCTTAGCGGCATCCGTCACCCGGATCAGCGGTTCATCCCAGGCGTGTTTGCTCAGCGCGAAGCGGGAATGATGCACAGTCAGCAGCCGCTCGCTTTGCAGATCCTGCGCGGCGCGTATCACCTCTTCAGGCATCATGTGAATGTGTTTCCAGTCCGCGTCGTACTGCCCGTTCTCCAGGATGGCCAGGTCAATGGGGCCAAATTGCTTTCCTATTTCCTGATAATGCTCTCCGTATCCGCTGTCACCACCCAGATAGAGCTTCTTCTCCGGGGTCTGTATCAGAAAAGAGGCCCACAGCGTCTGGTTCGGAAAGAATCCGCGGCCGGAAAAATGTCGCGCGGGCAGACAATGCACCAGGAATGAATCATCCAACCGAACATTCTCGTTCCAATCCATCTCCACGATCTGCTCCGGAGCAAATTTCCAACGTTCCAGATGCGCTCCCACACCTAATCCGCAAATAACCTTTCCGGTACGCTGCCGGAGTGCTTTGAGTGTAGGATAGTCCAGGTGGTCCCAATGGTCATGCGACACAAATACATAATCCGGGTCCGGAACATCCATAGCCTGGTACAGATTCATCCCCTTAAAAGAGCGGTTGTAGAAGGGGAGAGGCGACCCCGCGTCACTGAATACCGGATCTACCAGAATACGCCTGCCACCGGTTTGTATGTAATAGGAAGAGTGTCCGAACCATACTACCACCTCTTCCTGAGGATCCAGAGCATGCAGATCGGTCTTCTCATGAGGAAGTACATCCCGCGGCCGCAACCGATCTTTCTTAGTAAAAAGAAAACTCACCATAGCACTCACCACTCCCTTATCGGAAGTAATCTGAGGAGTCTCCTGCAAGTTACGGAAACTTCCCTCACGATAATTCGGAGAGTTTACGATACGCTCTTTCCGCGCTCCCTGAGGCCGACGTCCGAACGCCGGAGTATTCACAAAGCCTACAACTACCAGAAAAAGAACAAATATGACAGAAAAGATATCAATCACAGGTCGCCTGATTTTTAATTGAATGGATTTCATGTGAGCGGATTTTTCAAAATTAAAAACTACTGTTCTCTATCATACACGGATGAGAAGGGATTTTATTTTAAAAAACGCTCTTTGTTTCCTCTTTTTTATCGAGTCTCTTTAATAAAACAGCCATTTTCTTACAAAAATAAGGAGAAGACAGAAGAGAAGTATATCGTTTCTGAGGAACTGGACAAAAACCGGAATGAACACGGCAGATATACCTTTTATAAACCAACGTTTTGTTTCATTCATTGGCCCGACTGTCGTATCTTTGTATCAACAATATACCTGATATGAAATTTTTCGAATCACTGACATCCGCCAGAACAGTACTTTGGGGCGCTCTGATCCTGAGTGCTATTATTACATATCCCAATATAGGTAGTTTCGTATGGACACTTTGTGTTCCTGAGCACAGCCTGCACAAAAGTTCCATGGAGCTGAATGCTCCCTCCATCATCTATTTCATCTATCGCTATCTCTTTTTTGTGGCACTCACCTGGATCCTGTTGCGACAAAACATCCGACAGGCGGAAACCAAACTAAAAACCAAGTTTGGAAAGTCGTTCCTCGTGACGGCTGTCGCGTATACCTTATACGTATTGATAGGACTGTCTGTAGAATACAGGGTCAGGTTAGACTGTTTCACACAAATGCTGATCCTGCAATTCCTGATCGCCTGGCTGATGCCGGTACTCATCGGGCACACCTACTATCTGACAGTGGCCCAGCGGGAAGCGGAAAAAGAGATGGAGAAACTGCGCTCGGAAAACCTGCAAAGCAGGGTAGAGGCATTGAGTAATCAGATCAATCCGCACTTTTTTTCAATTCACTGAATGGGCTCACCGCGTTGGTAGCGGCGAAACGTAACGAAGAGACGGTGGAATACGTGGCCAAGCTATCCGGCATATTCCGCTACATCCTGCAAAGCGAGAAAAAAGGATTGGTGCAACTGCAAGAAGAACTCACCTTTCTGAATGCTTACCGCTACCTGCTGGAGATACGCTACAGCGGCAAGATCTCTTTCCTGATCACGGTGAAAGACGCGGAACTCACCTGGCAGCTACCTGTTCTGTCCTTGTTGCCACTGGTAGAGAATGTGGTGAAACACAACATCATAGACAGTGAACACAAAATGACTGTATATCTGTCGGTACTTGATAGCGGAGATCTGTCCGTGACCAATCCGGTATACCGCAAGTACCATGTAGAAGGCTCCAACGGTATCGGGCTGTCCAACCTCTCGGCACGCTATAAACTGCTGATGGGAACGGACATAGAGGTACGTGAAGATGAGTCTTACTTTACAGTGATCCTTCCTTTAAAAAAAGCAGACAATGAAAGTACTGATCGTTGAAGACGAAACCATTGCCTATGAGTACCTGACGGAGCTTATCGGCAGGGTAGACCCTGAGATTGAAATCGTTGCCGTAACGGAAAGTATATCCCAGACCACCAAATGGCTGAATACACACCCGGCACCCGACCTGATCTTTATGGATATTCATTTGTCGGACGGGTCCGCTTTTTCCATCTTCGACCTGATCACCGTGGAGACTCCTGTTATATTTACCACCGCGTACGACGAATACGCCATCAACGCGTTTAAAGTAAACAGCATAGATTACCTGCTGAAACCCGTAGAGGAGGGAGATCTGCGAAAGGCAATCGGAAAATTCCGCAGACTCACCTCCCCGGAACGCGTCCGCTACTTAGAGCAACAGGCACAGACAAACTACAGCGGAAATTACTTCCGGAAATTATTGGTAGCCCATCGCGACAACCTGGTTCCTGTAGATGTGGAACAGATTGTCTACTTCTACACTTCCGACCATCAGACATCCATCTGTCTGACCGATGGCCGTCAGTTTACCTACAACAAAACACTCGACTCCATCATCCAGAACCTCGATCCGGCCATGTTCTTCCGGGCAAATAAGCAATTTATCGTCTCCAAAGAGCATGTGACCCATATCACCATCTGGTTCGACAGGAGATTACTCATTACCCTCCGTACAGATACTCCCGAACGTATTTATGTCAGCAAAAACAGGTCGACAGAATTTAAAGAATGGATGATGGGAGGGAACCCTATTAAAATATAAAAAACAACTGCCCGTCGTATCATTTTTTTTCGTATCTTTGTCGTCAAGTTTTCTGACTGGAAATGAAAATTAAGGAAATTGTAAGCGCCCTTGAACGGTTCGCGCCTCTGCCTTTGCAAGACGGATTCGACAATGCCGGAATGCAGATCGGACTGACAGATGCGGAAACAACAGGGGCTTTGTTGTGTCTTGACGTCACGGAAGCCGTCATAGATGAAGCCATTGCATGGGGGTACAATCTGATCGTGTCTCACCATCCGCTAATATTCAAAGGATATACATCCATCACCGGAAAAGACTACGTAGAGCGTTGCATCCTCAAAGCCATACGCAACGGCATCGCTATCTATTCGGCACATACCAATGTAGACAATGTATCAGGTGGGGTCAATTTCAGAATAGCTGAAAAGATCGGCCTGGAACACGCGCGCATCCTGGCACCCAAAGAGAACAGCCTGCTCAAGTTGGTGACTTTTGTTCCGTATACCCACGCGGAGCCTGTAAAAAAGGCTCTGTTCCAGGCGGGATGCGGGCACATCGGGAAGTACGACTGTTGCAGTTTTCAGACAGAAGGAGAGGGCAGTTTCCGGGCAGGAGAAGGTAGTAAACCGTTCGTAGGAGAAATCAGTCAGCTACATAAGGAACCGGAGGTGCGGCTGGAAACCATACTACCGTCCTATCTGAAAAACAGTGTTTTACAGGCACTCCAGGCTTCGCATCCGTACGAGGAACCTGCGTTCGATCTGTATCCGGTGGTCAACAGCTGGCCACAAGCCGGATCGGGTGTGATAGGGGAGTTGCAGGCTCCGGAAACAGAGTTGGAATTCCTTAAACGAATCAAAAAAACGTTTGAAGCCGGATGTGTCAGACATACACGCCTGACAGGCAGGCTGATACGGAAAGTGGCTCTGTGCGGTGGCTCTGGCTCGTTCCTGATCCCGCAGGCTATACGCCAGGGAGCGGATGTGTTTATCACCGGTGAGATCAAATATCATGATTTCTTCGGACACGATACAGACATTCTGCTGGCGGAGATCGGACACTATGAGAGTGAACAATATACCAGAGAAATCTTTTATGAACTTATACAGGGACTGTTCCCGAATGTTGAAGTTCAATTTACCAAAGTAAATACAAATCCAATAAAATATTTATAAATCAAATGGCGAAAGAAACAAAAACCGACCCTAAAGAGTTGACAGTGGAACAAAAATTAAAGGCATTGTTCCAGTTGCAAACTATGTTGTCCGAAATCGATAAGATCAAAACACTCAGAGGCGAACTGCCGCTGGAAGTACAGGATCTGGAAGATGAGATCGCCGGGCTGAGTACTCGTATTGAAAAGATCAAGTCCGAAGTAGATGAACTGAAAGCTGCTATCGCCGGAAAGAAGGTAGAGATCGAAGTCGCGAAATCAACTGTAGACAAATATAAATCGCAACAAGACAATGTACGTAACAACCGCGAATATGACTTTCTGACCAAAGAGATCGAGTTCCAGAACTTAGAGATCGAATTGTGCGAGAAACGGATCCGGGAGTTTACCAGCGAAGAAAAAATAAAATCCGAAGAAGCCTCCCATAGCATCGTCGCGCTGGAAGAACGTCAGAAAGACCTGGATCTGAAAAAGAGCGAACTCAACGAGATCGTGTCGGAGACCAAACAGGAAGAAGAAAAACTGCGCGATAAGGCCAAAGAACTGGAAACAAAGATCGAGCCCCGTTTGCTGCAATCTTTCAAACGTATCCGGAAAAACTCACGCAACGGTCTGGGACTTGTATATGTACAACGGGATGCCTGTGGCGGATGCTTCAACAAGATCCCGCCACAGAGACAACTCAACATCCGTTCGCGTAAGAAAATTATCGTTTGCGAATATTGCGGACGCATCATGATCGACCCGGAACTGGCTGGTATACAAACAGAAGTGAAGGTCGAGGAAAAGAAATCCAGAAGATAAAAGATATTCTTTCCAAAGATAAATAGTATAAGAAGAAGGTGTCCCATTTGGGCAGCTTTCTTTAAGTCGTAACAGACTGTATATCAGTAGCAAATTTTGAGGACATTAACTAAACCCACTATAAAAGGGTACATGAATATAGTTAATATTCAATTAATTGTTGCCACAAAGATATACAGTCTGTTTGATATATAAAAGCCTTATAATGAAGATTATTTGGTACGTTGACTGTATATAGGGATTTCCGGTAAAGGTTAGCGATAATATTTTTTATAGGCTTCCTGTGAACTTCAACTCTGCCGTCATCCAGTACGATTAATCCGCATAAACTATTGGAACATTTTGATTTTTATGTAGATAAAGGGATGAAAAAATTTAGTTTCAGTCCTATTGTTCAGTCGGGAAAGGCAGCGAATGATACTTATCATGGGGACATCGACGGGTTAGTCCAGACCCATATAAAACTGATTGAAAAAATGAATATTAGTAATGGCTCCTGTGAGGATGTGAAAGATTATGTCTCTGAAATGAATTCAACTAATTTAATAAGTAATCTGACTTCATTCACTGTACACAATCTGTGTACTCTTTCTCCTTGTGGTGCCGGAAAAACCATGCTTGGATTTGATATAGATGGTTCTGTGTATTCCTGCGATTATTTTACAGGAGAGCCGGATTTTAAGATCGGGAATATTTTTGAAATGGAACGTGTAAAGGATACTATTAATAAAGGCATATTTACCCAGGGATTATTAAACAGAGATGTAAATAGCATTCAAGAGTGTTCGGTATGTCAATGAAAGAATAGTTGTACTTATCATTGTGCATCTGATTCTTATTTTAATAATCATACTCTTTATCACCCTCACAGTATGTGTGCCTATGTAAAAAAGTTTATTCCTGAAATAATTGATTTGCTTTACAGAAAACAGATAGATCTTACAAATATTGTTCCCTGTTAGCAGCAGCGTTGTATCTTTGTTTTTCATATATTATTTATTTGACCATTTGCATTATTTGAATTATATGAAAGTTTTAATAGGTACTGTATTATTATGGTGTAGTTTATTTATGCAGGCACAGCATATAACAGGCTTTATTACAGACAAAACTAATAATCCGGTTGAGTTAGCAGTTGTTGTAGCCCAGACAATCGATTCCGTATATATAAATGCTGCTTATACTGACTCTTTAGGGGTTTTTACCATAAAAACTGACATCTCATTTTTTCTGTTGACTGTACAACATTTAATGTATGAAACTTATCAGGGCATGTATGACTCTCCGCATGTAGGAAATATACAGATAGAGGATAAAGACCTTGTCCTTTCGGAAGTGTTTGTTAAGGGGGAACGTCCTCTTGTAAGGGTTGTGGATGGGAAAATGACTTATCACATGCCACAGTTGTTAAAAGATAAAATGGCTGTTAGTGCTTACGATGCTATCCTGGAATTACCTGGAATTCAACAAAGGAGCGGGAAGATAGAACTTGCCGGTGCAAATAGTGTTACGGTGGTTATTAATGGCAGGGTAACCAGTATGGGTGAAAGCCAGTTGGAGAATTTACTGAAAAATATGCCTAAAGAACGTATCGAAGTTGCAGAGATCATGTACAGTGCGCCCCCTCAATACCATGTGCGTGGAGCGATTGTTAACCTGGTGCTTAAGAGTGGGGATTCGGAGAGTCCTACATTACAGGGGCAAATTAATTCCCTCTACGACCAGGGACATTACGCAAACTATCAGCAGGGGGCTACATTTATATACAATACACCTACTACTTCTACGGACTTTATGTATTCGTTTGGTTACTACCGGGAACGAACAGGACAGGATATCTTTTCACACCACAGGTATAACGGCCAGGTATATAAGATAGAGCAATATGACAGAGGGCACACCAGAAAACCAGTCCATACCCTACGGATAGGAAATGATTGGTTCCTGAATGCTGATAATAAGCTTAGTTTTGCTTATACCTCTGAGATTGAACAATGGACACATCCTTTTACTTCTTCTTTTGGAATCTATTCAGATTCAGAGAACAGGAAAAGGTCTGACAAACCTATACAAATGCATAACCTGTCACTTAATTACACTTCCGGATTTGGATTTAGTACTGGTGTTGACTTTACTTCTTATATAAATCATACGACACAGTATTATGAAGAAAAGAAAAAGGAACAGGAAGATGCTTTTAATGCGGTTTCCCAACAAGATATACAACGGTTTTCATTCTATGCAGACCAAAGTCATGATTTAGGTAAAGAATGGACATTTAATTATGGTACGAAGTTTAGTTATGCTTCTGATAAAAGTTCTCAGGTTTATCATTCTTTAGGACAGCAGGATTGGTCAGGTGCTAACAGTAACAGCCAATTGAATGAGTATGTATATGATTTGTATGCAGGTTTTTCTAAAAGCTTCTCAGAAAAGCTTTCTGTAAGTGCATCTTTAACGGGTGAGTATTATAAGCATAAAGCAAACGATTACTGGAGCATATTTCCCGCTATGGAGATCACTTATACAACCCAGCCCAGCCATATTTTTCAATTGTCTGTTTCTTCCGATAAGGCTTATCCGAGTTATTGGGAAATGCAGAATGCTGTTTCTTATTTAAGCGGATACACGGAAATACAGGGTAATCCGGATTTAAGACCGTCGAAAATTTATACAGGCCAATTGAATTATATACTTAAGAGTAAATATATTTTTACGTTGTATATGAATTATATAGATAATAATTTTAGCCAGCTTCCTTATCAGGCTTCTGACAGGCTGGTTCTTATATACAAAACACTAAATTTTGATTATTCAAGTAAGTTAGGGCTTAATGTGATTATTCCTTTTAAAGCGGGGACGATCCTTGATTCCAGATTGACTTTGAATGGGTATTATGATAAAACGAAAAGTGATTATTATCACGACATAAGTTTTGACAAAGATAATTTTGCTTTTTATGGAGATTTAGTTAACACAGTTCGTATTTCATCAAAACCGAATATAAAAGCTGAGTTGTCTGGATCGTACATTACCCGCAATATTCAGGGACCGATGACTATTAATAGTATGTATAATATAAGTGCAGGGGTTAAATGGACTTTCGCCAATGAGAATGCAGAGTTGTCATTAAAAGCTAATGACATGTTTAATTCCTGGTATCCTAAAGACCTGGACCTGCAATATAAGACACAGGATTTAAAAATGCGTATGGTTCCGGATTCAAGAAGGATAGCAGTTTCTTTCATATATAAATTTGGTAATTTTAACGCCAAACAGCATAAGAAGGTCGACAGTTCACGGTTTGGTAAGTAAAGACCTTGTTTTACAAACTCAAGATTACATTTATTAGTCACTTTATAATTTCCCCAGTTATATGTTATAGCTGGGGAAATATGTCGCCCATACCATACAGAAAGATACAAAATGTTTTCACCTCTGCAACATCCTGACCCACTTGACCCCTACAAAACACCATCTTTTTCCAAGCAGCAAAACAAATTGTTATTTTTAATATATATACACTTCTACATGCTTTTATTTTAATCCTCCAACCTTTTTTGAAGGAATAACTCAACCAGAACGATTAGCATAATTACAATTTAATACAATATCAACACTTTTTAAAGAAAATAATCACTTACTGATATTAAAACTATCCATTATATTCATACACAACCCATTTTTGTATCATTTTTCCATTTTAAAATTTGCATATTCAAATAGTATTCCAGGAAAAAATCACTATAATCGGGATAAAAAAGAAGTTTGATCACCTTATAAGCCACTTTTCAGAGAGAAATAAAATTATCTGGTAGGCAAAAAGAATTATCTGGTAAGGAAACCAAATTATCTAAGGAGGAAACCAAATTATCTGAAGGGGAAACAGGAGGTTAGATACGGGGAAACAAGGTGTTAGACTACTGGAAAAATTCATTTCTCGTTGCCCAACGGCTACTGTCTCAGTGTCCGGTAATGAGTTTTACGTAGCAAAAAGAGGTTTTAGCGGCTACAAAACAGAATAAATATACAACAACAAGTAACCTGAAAAACAAATATCTTTATATTTATTCATTTACCTATTATAAATACATCGATAAAAAAGATACAAAAGAAATTTTTTCCGCGCAAAAACATCTTTTTTACTCTAAAAAACCCCTCAAAACAAACAGAAAGTCAAAATCCATACTCCCTGTGTAGAGATATATTTGTGTCTCCCTGAGTCAGGCAACACACAAAACCCAAACTTATCATACGCGCGTATTCAATGTAGTCCCGTTCACACAAATGGTTGCTTTGATGTGATCATTCACCTGTAGAGACACACGGCGTGCGTCTCCGCCATATCGGTGGATAGGATCAGAGTAAAGCATACTCCGGAACATCAGGCAAGAAATAATAGCCCTGGTTATCGTAGTCCATCCGGCAACAATAATGTTGCAATCCATTCGAAACCACCAGATACTCCACACGCAACACAGAATTGTACCTGCATATCTGATCGAAGACCGCCTGCGTGATCTCTATGTGAGGCGCTTTGTATTCTACGATCATCCTGGCAGAAAGATCCCGGTTGTACAGTACCGTATCGCATCGCTTGCGGGTACCGTTCAGATGAAGCAGGATCTCATTTCCCATCAGTGAAGCCGGATATCCCTTGTGATCTATCAGAAAATGCACAAAATGCTGTCGTACCCATTCCTCAGGGGTCAACGCTACATATCTGCGACGGATCCGGTCGAAAATAATATTTTTTCCATCGCGCTGGCTAATTTTCAGCTCGCAAACAGGCAGGTTTAACGATAACATTTCGTATTTTTGTGAGTTAAATAATTCTTCCTTCAAAAGGGAGTACAAATTTAACGAAATCGTATGAAAACAAAGCAAGAAATCGTAGCAAACTGGCTACCCCGATACACCAAGCGGAAACTGGAAGACTTTGGTGACTATATCCTTCTGACCAACTTCAACAAATACGTAGAGATCTTTGCCGAAAAATTCAATGTCCCTATTCTGGGATTGGATGCGAATATGTCCTCTGCCAGCGCGGAAGGAATGACTATCATCAATTTCGGAATGGGAAGTCCTAACGCGGCTATCATTATGGATCTGCTGGGAGCCATCAAACCCAAAGCCTGTCTGTTCCTGGGCAAGTGCGGTGGTATCAACAAGAAAAATAAGATCGGTGATCTGATCCTTCCCATTGCCGCTATCCGCGGAGAAGGAACCTCCAACGATTATTTCCCTGCCGAAGTTCCTTCGCTTCCTGCGTTTATGCTGCAACGTGCGGTATCTTCCTCGATCCGTGACATTGGCCTCGACTACTGGACCGGAACCGTATATACCACCAACCGCCGTATCTGGGAGCACGACGATGAGTTCAAAGATTACCTCCGCAAAACCCGGGCTATGGCAGTAGATATGGAAACAGCTACGCTGTTCAGCGTCGGGTTTGCCAACCGCATCCCTACAGGGGCTTTGTTGCTTGTTTCTGACCAACCCATGATACCGGAAGGAGTGAAAACAGATAAGAGCGACTCTATAGTTACCCAGAATTACGTGACCGAACATGTGGAAATAGGGATTGCTTCGCTGCGCATGATCATTGAAGAGAAAAAAACCGTAAAACACCTGAAATTTAACTGGTAGCATACCGGTATATCTATGGCAAAACAGGAAATTACCTGTGAGGAGATACTGCGGCAACTGAAGGCCGGGACTTACCATCCTATCTACTATCTGATGGGAGAAGAGCCCTACTATATCGACCTGATCGCCGACTACATCGCAGAACATATACTGACAGATATAGAGAAAGAATTCAATCTAACTGTGGTATATGGAGCAGATGTGGATGTAGCCACTGTGATCAACGCGGCCCGCCGATACCCGATGATGTCCGAAAAACAAGTAGTTATTGTAAAAGAAGCACAAGCCATACGGAACATCGAAGAGCTGTGCTACTATCTGCAAAAGCCTCTTCTCTCTACACTGCTGGTGGTCTGCCACAAACACGGTGTATTGGACCGACGTAAAAAGCTGGCTGCCGAAGTAGCCAAAGCAGGTATATTGTTTGAATCCAAAAAGATCAAAGAAGCGCAGCTGCCGGCTTTTATCACTTCTTATATGAAATCCAAAGGAGTAGATATGGACCCTAAAGCCACAGCCATGATGGCCGATTTCGTGGGAACCGATCTGCACCGGCTGACAGGGGAACTGGAAAAGCTGATCATCACACTGCCCGCAGGACAGCAACGTGTCACACCTGAACAGATCGAAAAGAATATAGGTATCAGCAAAGACTATAACAATTTCGAACTGCGCGGCGCGTTGGTGGAAAGAGACATAGCAAAAGCAAATAAGATAATAAAATATTTTGAGGAGAATCCGAAAACCAATCCCATACAGATGACGCTTTCGCTGCTCTTCAATTTCTTTTCGAATCTGATGCTTGCCTATTATGCTCCTCAGAAAAACGAGCAGGGAATAGCCGCGATGTTAGGATTGCGAACTCCGTGGCAAGCCCGGGAATACCTCACAGCCATGGGAAAATACAATGGAGTAAAGACCATGCAGATCATCGGAGAAATACGATATGCCGATGCGAAATCCAAAGGAGTTCAGAACGCGTCCATGAGCGACGGAGATATTTTACGGGAATTGGTGTTTAAAATTCTTCATTAAAAAACACCCGATACGATACCCGGGAAACAGGTCTTTTTCAAGATCTGTTTTTTTATTTCCCTGGCCGGACAAGGCTGCTTACATAAAAGAAAAAAACCTTTCTTTCACAGACCTGGGAATCGCTTGTATTTATCTGAAATATTTACATAAACAGAAAGGTGACTCCACCTGAACATTCCCTTTTCTCAGCGACAACTTTTTCCTGAAAAAAACGCTGTTCAACTTTTCCGGAATGCGTGCTGCTCCAAACATCTGTTTCGTTCTATGATCCGAAAAATGTATACATTAGAAAAATTGTCCATAAGAAAATCATTTTCCGGAAAAACACAGTTTTACACCTTCCGTTCCACCATCATAAAAACCGGGTAACAATGATAAATCTAACATTTTGATAGTTGGCCCCGGACCAGGGTAAAAAAGAAATAAGGAGAGAAAATAAAGTGATGATTTTCCAGAATAAGGAAATGAAAAGCACTCAATAAACGTAATAATTTACTGATTGATAAGATTTTATCATTAAATTAAGGCCTTTAGAATCGATTATTTTCTTTTTTTTCGGAGTTTTGTACGCAAAAATCGCAGAAAAATAGCAGTAGAAAGCCCATCTACACACAACTTTTCCCTTACTTGAATGAAAGTGAACGAAAACAATGCTGTGACACAGCCCATGAATAAATAGAAGTTGTTGCATACATAACTGTTATTTTTTACTTCCGTGAATAAGTAGATTGGTTCACAACTATACATTCCGACAAATCACATTACACTCATATAAAATGAAAACCTATATACGTTTGTAAAGAGAAGATCTGACTCATTACAGCCAGAGACTATCTTTGTAAACTCACGGCTTCGGGAATAGAAATAGGAATTCTTTAAAAGTTTAAAAACCAAAAAAATAATCAATATTAAATCTATTTTTGATTTAGATAATAGGTAATGCAATGAGCCACATTTGTAATATAAGTAGCTTTTACAGAATCATAAATATACAATCAATTAAATACCAGCTAAATATAACAAATATTTAAATAATTAATTAAATTAAAAACAGGTCCTGAATTAAATTTTATTTACTATTTATTTAGAGTGGTAAAAAAGTTATCTTTTTGTGATATTATTCCTATTATATTTGTATATTTGCTCTTGTAAAAACAGGGTATTACACTTGTATTAATCTTTGATTAGTCATAACATTTGTAAAATCACATATCTATGGGACAAAATACAGAGCAATTGGAGCAGATAAAAGAACGCATTGAGAGGATCAGGAAAAGAGAGAACCTGAGTTATGGTGCTTTTGCGGAAAGTATAGGGATACAACAATCTACCTTGTCTCATATCCTGAATGGACGCAACAAGCCCAGTCTGGATGTAGTTATGAAGGTACACCAGAGTTATAGTCACATTCATCTGGAATGGCTGCTTTATGGAAAAGGGCCTATGACAGATGAAACCGCGACACCAGGATATGCTACGGAAATGTTGCCTTCTTTGTTTGACGAGAATGCGATAAATCCGGCACAAACTCCGGAAGTTCCGGAATATCGCAGGGAAATCGGCTTAAAACAGCCTCAATCAGAGTCTAAAGAGATTGTCAGACAGGAGATTAGATACATAGAAAAGCCTTCACGGAAAATAACTGAAATAAGAATTTTCTTTGATGATAATACATATGAAACCTTCAAACCTGAAAATTGAGGGCGTCTCTTCGGGCGGGAAGCGATCGCCCTTTCCGGACTATCACTTATTCACGTAAAAAGTTTGAAAACGGTTAGATCCTAAAAATGTAAAATCTATTTTCAGACCGCCGCTCATACTCTATTCTTTATACATACATGGCTGCGGTCTATGCTAAAGAAGAAGCGGTGGGAAAAGCGATCCGAAAAAGCAAGGTACGTAGAGGGGAACTTTTCATATAGCTATTTTCCGGAAAGAATGACTGAGACATCCTGCAAGACTTCCATATCCGCTCTGGGAAGGTGTTTACATCACTGGGATAATAAAGTAGCTGAAACACAAAGAAAATAGCCTTAAATCCGCTTCATTGGGCAAGTATCCCGCGAAGAAACAGGCAAAGCATAATAATATATGTGTTATCTTTGCAAAGATTATGAACTTACTCTCATCTCATACATGAAAAAATTTATTTTAGATCTGACGGTAACAGAGAATCTGAAGATAAACGAACAGTATGTATTACTGAAACTTACTTCCTCTCAGACGTTGCCGGACATGCAGCCCGGACAATTCGCGGAAATCCGGGTAGACGGCTCGCCCACCACTTTTCTGAGGCGGCCTATCTCCATCAATTACGTAGATAAAACGCGCAATGAAGTATGGTTCCTGATCCGGCTCGCAGGGGACGGAACACGCAAACTGGCTGCTGTTTGTCCCAACGAAATGCTGAATGTAATATTGCCTCTGGGCAATAGCTTCAGTATGCCCCGGCAATCGTCGGAAAAGGTACTTCTGATCGGAGGAGGTGTAGGGATAGCCCCTATGGTGTTTCTGGGCAAGGAATTACAGGAAAAAGGGTTCACGCCTGCCTTTCTGTTAGGTGCCCGTTCGCAACGTGATCTTCTCCAGAGAGAACTCTGTGAAACGCTGGGAGAAGTGTATACCACGACAGAAGACGCCAGTCACGGAGAAAAAGGATATGTAGTGCACCATTCCCTGCTCCATACAACACGCTTCGATCGTATATACACTTGTGGACCTAAACCCATGATGGTAGCAGTGGCGGCCTATGCCAAAAGTAAAAATATACCTTGCGAAGTATCGCTGGAAAATAAAATGGCATGTGGTATTGGTGCCTGTCTGTGCTGTGTGGAAAACACCACAGAAGGACACGTGTGTATATGTAAAGAGGGTCCGGTTTTTAATATAAACAACTTATTATGGCAGATTTAAATGTAAATATCGGTGAATTGCACTTGAAAAATCCTGTGATGACCGCCTCCGGTACTTTCGGATATGGTGAAGAATATGCCGATTTCATCGATATTTCGCGAATAGGCGGTATACTTGTAAAAGGGACTACCCTTCACAACCGTGAAGGAAATCCGTATCCGCGCATGGCAGAAACTCCCTCAGGTATGCTGAACGCGGTTGGCCTGCAAAATAAGGGTGTAAAGTACTTCACAGATCACATTTATCCCCGTATCAAAGAGGTAAACACCCATATGATTGTGAATGTCTCGGGATCTACCGTTGAAGATTATGTGGAAACCGCGGCGGCCATCAATGAACTTGTAAATATTCCTGCTATAGAATTAAACATATCCTGCCCCAATGTAAAGTGTGGAGGAATGGCATTCGGGGTCACTGCCAAAGGAGCGGCAGAAGTAGTGAAAGCGGTGCGTTCTGCTTACAAAAAGACACTTATCGTGAAACTCTCTCCGAACGTGACCGACATCACTGAAATAGCACTTGCGGCCGAAGAAAGCGGCGCGGATAGTGTGTCATTAATCAATACAATCTTAGGGATGGCCATAGATGCCGAGAAACGTCGGCCGCTGCTCTCTACGGTGACCGGTGGTCTTTCGGGCCCGGCAGTGAAACCGGTGGCTTTGCGTATGGTATGGCAGGTAGCCCGGAAGGTAAAAATTCCTGTCATAGGATTGGGGGGTATCCGGAACTGGCAGGATGCTGTGGAATTTATGCTGACCGGTGCGTCTGCCATACAGATAGGTACGGCAAACTTCATTGATCCGACTGTTGCCATCCAGACAATAGAGGGTATAAATAATTACTTAGACCGACACGGATTTAAATCTGTACGGGAAATTATCGGTGCTCTTGAGGTAGGTTGATTAACTTACAATAACCCTTCGCATAGGATCCTGATGAAAAGTGTCAGAAATCCACAGAAAAAGAAAGAGCCTCCTTTTGAGTGAAGGAGGCTTTTTTATAGGGTCTGCCTAATCTTGTCCGGAAAAGAAGGCGCAGAAAAAAAGTCTGGGATAACCTTACAGGGGAAATGCAGTGAAGGAAAGTCTATGGAATAAAAATACCGGACATTACTCTTCCAGCAGATCGGGCCTTAGTCTGTGGGTCCTTTCCAGAGATTGCTGAAGTTCCCATTCTTTAATTTTCGCTTCGTGTCCCGATAAGAGAATATCAGGCACTGTCCACCCTTTATACGTTGCCGGACGGGTATATACAGGAGCGGCCAATAGGTTGTCCTGAAAAGAATCGGAAAGTGCGGACTGTTCATCTGAAATGACTCCGGGAATGATACGTACAATGGCATCCGCGATAACCGCGGCGGCCAGTTCTCCTCCGGTGAGTACATAATCGCCAATGCTGATCTCTTTGGTAATCAGATGTTCCCGGATACGATAATCGATTCCTTTAAAGTGACCGCACAGTAAGATCAGATTGCCCGACAGAGAAAGCGAATTGGCCATTTTCTGATTGAATGGCTCCCCGTCAGGAGTGGTGAAAATGACTTCATCGTACTCCCGTTCCGCTTTCAGCTGACTGATACAGCGGTCTATAGGTTCTATTTTCATGACCATACCGGCAAACCCGCCAAAGGGATAATCATCTACCCGCCGGTATTTATCTTCTGTATAATCGCGTAAATTGTGAATATGTATTTCCGCCAGTCCTTTGTTCTGAGCTCTTTTCATGATAGAACAGTTGAAAAACCCTTCGATCATTTCAGGCAATACCGTTATTATATCAATGCGCATAGTACGTTTAATTTATAGAATATAGGATGCGCCTTAGCATAGCCGAAGTAAACTTCGCTCTGCGTCCGGCTTTCACTATATTTTCAGAATATAGGATGTGCCTTAGCATAGCTGAAGTAAACTTCGCTCTGCGTCCGGCTTTCACTATATTTTCGGCAAAAGTACGAATATTCAAAGAGAAACTGTTATTTTTGCCTGAAACAATCCAATATCTATGACTGCGAAAGAAAGAATAGAAGCGTTGCGGGAAGAATTGCATCGCCACAATTATAATTATTATGTATTGAGCCAACCGACTGTTTCCGATAAGGAGTTTGACGATAAAATGAGGGAGCTACAGGATCTGGAAGAGGAGCATCCGGAATGTTACGATGAAAACTCTCCCTCGGTACGGGTAGGCAGTGACATCAGTAAGAATTTTATCCAGGTAGCACACAAATATCCGATGTTGTCTCTGGCCAATACGTATTCCGAAGAAGAGATCGCGGATTTTTATGAACGGGTACGTAAAACCCTGAACGAAGAATTTGAAGTCTGTTGCGAACTCAAATACGATGGTACGTCCATCTCCCTGACGTATGAGAAGGGAATACTGGTACGTGCCGTTACCCGGGGCGACGGAGAGAAAGGCGATGATGTGACCGCGAATGTCAAGACCATACGTTCCATCCCTTTGAAGCTACATGGAAAAGGATATCCGGACGCTTTTGAAATAAGAGGTGAGATCCTGATGCCCTGGCTGGTATTTGAAGAGCTGAACCGGGAAAAAGAAACGCGCGAAGAACCGCTGTTTGCCAACCCCCGCAACGCGGCATCCGGTACGTTGAAACTCCAGAATTCGGCCCTTGTCGCTTCCCGGAAGCTGGATGCCTATCTGTATTATCTGTTGGGAGAAAAATTGCCCTGCGACGGTCATTATGAAAATCTGCAGGAAGCTGCCCGATGGGGATTCAAAATATCTCCCTACCTGAAAAAATGCGGCTCGATAGAAGAAGTATTCGAGTACATTCATTATTGGGATACGGAACGGAAAAACCTGCCTGTAGCCACCGATGGGATTGTGATCAAGGTAAACAGCCTCCGTCAGCAGCGCAACCTGGGTTTTACTGCCAAATCGCCACGCTGGGCGATCGCCTATAAGTTCCAGGCGGAAAAGGCGTGTACCCGTTTGAATGAAGTGACCTACCAGGTAGGCCGTACGGGCGCGGTAACTCCTGTGGCTAATCTGGAACCTGTATTGCTGGCAGGAACGGTGGTGAAACGTGCTTCTCTGCACAACGCGGATATTATCGAAGGACTGGATCTGCATATCGGAGACATGGTTTATGTGGAAAAAGGAGGAGAGATCATTCCGAAGATCACCGGTGTAGATACGCACGCAAGGAGCATGCTCGTCGGCGAAAAAGTACGATTTATCGAACGTTGTCCGGAGTGTAAAGCCCGCCTGGTCCGTATCGAAGGAGAAGCCGCGCACTATTGTCCCAATGAAGCCCATTGTCCTCCGCAGATCAAAGGAAAGATCGAGCATTTCATCAGCCGCCGCGCGATGAACATAGAGGGGCTGGGGCCGGAAACAGTGGATATGTTCTACAAACTGGGATTGGTATGTAACAGTGCTGACCTCTACAGGCTAACCGCGGATGACATCCGCGGACTGGAACGTATGGGAGACAAATCAGCGGAAAACATCATTCAGGGAGTAGAGAAGAGCAGGGACGTTCCTTTCGAACGGGTCATATTCGCCCTGGGGATCCGATTTGTCGGAGAAACGGTAGCCAAAAAATTAGCCCGGGCTTTCTCTACGATAGATGAACTGATGGGAGCCGATCTGGAAACATTGAAAAATGTCGATGAAATCGGCGAAAAAATAGCGGAAAGCATTCTGAGATTCTTCTCCCGGGAAAATAATCGCGCGATGGTAGATCGACTTCGCGAAGCAGGGATACAACTGCAACGGAGTGAAAAAGACACAGAGCAATATACCCATAAACTGGCCGGACAATCCATTGTGATCAGTGGGGTATTTAATCTGCATTCCAGAGATGAATATAAGGAGATGATCGAAAAGAACGGAGGAAAGAACGTAGGGGGTATCTCTTCAAAAACCAGCTTCATCCTGGCAGGGGAGAACATGGGCCCTTCAAAACTGGAAAAAGCTCAGAAACTGGGCATCCGGACGCTTAGTGAAGAAGAGTTTTTGCAGTTATTGGAATAAATTTCAGCAGATCAACCTACTAACTCATTCTTTACCGGCCATGAGAAGTATATATTGCGGAAATATATCCATTTGTCGGCCTATCTCCCTTTTTTGCATACCTTGATGCCATAAAAATAGAAAATATTCGTACTTTTGCGGTTGAATAGCCAATAGAGATTATCAAAATTACTCATGATACAAACCAGATTGAAAGGAATGGGAGTAGCGCTGATTACTCCTTTCAAAGAAGACGATAGTATCGACTACGACGCGCTGATGCGGATGGTAGACTATCTTCTTCAAAACAACGCGGATTTCTTATGTGTGCTGGGGACCACCGCGGAAACACCGACGCTGACGGAAGAAGAAAAGACAACCATCAAAGAGAGGGTCGTAAGGAGGGTAAAAGGAAAAGTGCCTATCCTGTTGGGAGTAGGGGGTAACAATACCCGCGCTATTGTAGAACAATTGAAAAATGACGATTTTACAGGAGTAGATGCCATCCTGTCGGTGGTACCCTATTATAATAAACCTTCTCAGGAAGGAATTTATCAGCACTATAAAGCGATTGCTCAGTCAACTCATCTTCCCATCGTTCTGTATAATGTACCCGGACGTACCGGAGTGAACATGACTGCCGAAACTACGCTTCGTATCGCGCGTCATTTCAAGAATGTGATCGCCATCAAAGAGGCTTCGGGCAATATCACACAAATGGATGATATTATCAAGAACAAACCTGCCAACTTTGAAGTGATTTCAGGTGATGATGGGATTACTTTCCCATTGATCACCCTGGGAGCAGTAGGGGTAATTTCTGTTATTGGCAACGCTTTTCCCCGGGAATTCAGTCGCATGACACGCCTTGCGCTACAAGGTGATTATGCCAACGCGCTGAAAATACACCATCGCTTTACAGAACTGTTTAATCTCCTTTTCGTAGATGGAAACCCCGCCGGTGTGAAATCTATGCTCAACGCGATGGGGATGATCGAAAATAAACTCCGTTTACCCCTGGTTCCAACCCGTATCACTACCTTTGAAGCCATCCGGAAAGTGCTGAATGAATTGAACATCAAATGCTGATATAGTTATTAAAAAAGAATTTAAAAAGAAGGTACATCGAAACAGGTACCTTCTTTTTTTGTTTCTACCGTTTTCAATGGTATAGGGCGGAACGATGCCAAAGCCAATCATCTGAAAAGACTGGGACACCCTAAAGAGGTTGCCACGCTGGTAGCCTTCCTGTTAAGTGAGCAATGTAGTTATATATTTTATAACGACAGACAATTGCCTGGTGTGTATATGTTCTTTTAGAAAAGTGAATATCCGGAAAGGCACCAAACGAAAAACCTTCGCGGAAACTCCGCAAAGGTTTAACGTGATCGCGACAGGATTCAAACCTGTAACCGGCTGATCCGTAGTCAGCTACTCTATTCAGTTGAGCTACGCGACCCTTATTTCAACAAAATAATAAAAAAAGTGACCGCGACAGGATTCAAACCTGTAACCGGCTGATCCGTAGTCAGCTACTCTATTCAGTTGAGCTACGCGGCCATTTGTTTAACGGGTGCAAAGATATGTACTTTTTCGGAATTAGCAAGCGGTCGGGGCACTTTTTGTACAAATTTTATTCAATGAAACGGTAATTAAATAGCCGCCATCCCAGAGTCAATCCCACATTCCATTCCTTTTTAGGTGAACTATAATGATTTAGATAAGCCGCCAGAGATCCGAAGGGCAATTGACATACCAACGAGATCTCTCCTATGTATTCCAACCTGGAAAAGGCTTTTCCATAATAGGGTTTGTTGATCGAGTTGCGCTCTATCGGGAAAATAGGCATGAAACCATATATCTCGGCACGGGCATGAAAAATACTATTCAGGTGATAGATGGGACGTAATCCGGCCGCGACAAACTGGTTGGCCCGAAAAGCCTCATTATAGGTCATCATACTGTGAGGAGTAGGAGTAAACTCCCCGGCCTGTAATAAAGTCGCTGTATAGTTCTCTGAAAAATTCCGGGAAGAATAGAGTGCCTGTATATAGGTACCCAGCGTAAATTTAGGCATCGTCTTATAATATTTCTCCTTCAGATACGAAAGTTGCAACCAGGATTGTGTAGCTTTATCTACTGTTTCCGTTTCATCCTCTTCATTGATCTTCCCGGGACGGAAGGCTTCATCTCCTAAAAATATCTGCGCGGTAAGAGCTTCCCTATACCCTTGAGTTGCATACTGACGAGCGTTCAGTGTACTACCAAAAAAATTGATAGAGCCTCCAAGTATCTTATAAGTACTTTTATCGTATTTGTCGTTGTCAAAGTCTATCACATTACTTTGAAAGTAACGGTCGTCAAAATGAGCGATCCCTATCCCAAATTCTGCCCGCTTGCTCGACATAAACGGAAAAGCCACATTCGCCTTGATAAAACGCTCGTTTTTCTTGTTGAATGCGGGAGTATCCCGACTGGAAAAGATCTTATCTTTTTTAAAGTAATCAAATGTACTGATAGAGGCAATGAAGCGATAAGACATAGGCAGATTGGTCGGAAAGTCTACTTTCGCCATCAGCTGAGCGTTGTTGTAGATCTCACCAAATTGTCCGTCCAGCGTAAATTCTTTGGAATAGTAATTCAGATCCTGATAACTGACCCCAAAATAGATCTGATTGGAACTGGTAGTAGAGAGGTTTCCTCCTACACGGATAAAGACATTACTTTCTAACCTGACATTCAGATGCAGATCGGACATCTCTTCCTGTTCATTGTATACGGCATGAGGTACGATCTCGGAAATGATGTTATCGGATAACAGGCGGAAATAGGCCTGTTTCACCTCTTCATAAGTAAATATGTCCTCATCAGAAGCATGGAACTCCTTTTTAATGTAGGTCTGTTGTTGCGGATTAGCGCCGGTTATATAGATATTCTTGAAAAGTAATTCCGGACTCTGACTTCTGTACTCCAATCTGCGCAAACTGACTTCTCCGGGATCGACCCGTCGTGACACACGGCTTTTGATAGAATCCATCATTGCTACGGTATGGTCGTATCCGATTCTTTCCAGCTCTTCCAGACGGTCAAAGTCCAGCAAGTTCACATCTTCGTAACGGAAATTCAAAACCAATCCCAACGAATCAGGAATGGTATAATCTGTTTTCTGCATCACCATATTTTTGATCTGGCTCATCAGATTGTCTTCTGTGGGCTGGGTCGGATTCATAGCCACTACACTACCGATCATCACATCCGGATCGAAATCCTTCTTCATGACATCTGTAGGGAAATTATTATATATCCCACCGTCATACGCCAGAAGGCCATCAATCTCAATAGGTTTGAAGACGAAAGGAAAAGTCATCGATGCCCGTACGGCATCTCCGAGATCACCACTTCCCAGGACAATCTGTTGTTTGTTGTACACATCGGAAGCCACACAACGGAAAGGGACAAAAAGTTTGTCAAAATTTCCCCCGCAAGCAGCCGTGGCACTACCATAGAGTTCCAGAAATACGACATTCATCTGAATGGGATTGACTACACTCGAAGGCAGCAGCGAAGGTTTTATGTGCAGAGAATCTTTCAAAGAGAGACGTATATTCAGGAATTCAGGAGTAGGAAGATTCTTTTTGAAATAATACATGTATTTCTCTTCTACCTCTCCCGAATACCACCGTCTGAACTCTTCGGAGCCGATCAGTTCTTCCATATCGTCCGGAGAATATCCCATCGCATACAGCGAGCCGATAATAGCTCCCATGGAAGTCCCTGTGACATAATCAATAGGGATCCCGTTTTCCTCCAACGCGCGGATCACTCCGATATGTGTCATTCCTTTGGCTCCGCCACCACTCAAGACAAGACCTACCCTTTGACCAAACATGGTAAGAGCAAAACCAAAACAAAAGATGAGGAGTAGAAGTCGCTTCATCATACAGGCGCAGGTAATAATAGTCTCTTGTATTCTATTTTACTTTTCAAAGGTAGAAAAAAATCACATGTAAATCCTTATCCTGCGTAAATATTTCATTTCTCTATATTTCCTTTGAGCCCTCCAACGAAACAGCCATCGATCTCTGAAAAAAAGAAAGCATCGTTCCGCCAGCCAGACCGATGCTTTCTATCACTTTTGTATAAAGAATCTGAGGATCAGATCAGTTCAATACTTCTTTTCACAAAATTAGTAAGGGCTTCTCCTTTTAACATATTATTTTGTAAAAGAGCCAGATCGATCAGTTGCTTTACCACTTTATGATCCCTGGCATACGCTGCGTAGACTCCTTTTTTCTTGTCCTGCAAGTCATTATAGCTGTTATCCAGATCGTTCAACGCGTCTTTTTCCGCTGTAGTGATCTCCTCTTCCTTCTTTCCCTCTTGATCTTTTCTGAGTTCTTCGCGACGCGCAGATATTTCCTCCATCTCCTTGCGGATCGGTTCAAGGGTCTTTTCACACGCAGACTCCTCATCCGAAAGTACTTTTTTGATCAGCGCATGATCGGAATTAAGGACCAGATTGTACATATCCGGCATTTCACCGTAAAAACTCATTCCGGCCTGTATAGTTGCCATTTCTTTCATACGACGCATATACTCACTTTGTGTGATCAGGATAGGTGCGTTCTGTTCTCCCAAGGGTTGAGCAGTCACATGAAAATCAACCTTTTCCAGCTGAGGCAACTGGCTTTTAAATGTTTCGGAAAGCGCTTCTTGCTTGTCTGCCGGCAAAGCTTCTCCTTTCTTGTCTTCTTTTACGATCAGATTGTCAACGACATCACTGTCTACCCGGGTAAAACGGGATTTCTCAAACTTCTGCTCCAGCATACTTACCAGCGCGACATCCAATTGCCCGTCCATCAGCAAAACATTATATCCTCTGTTTACAGCCGCCTCGATGTAACTGTATTGCTCATCCCGGTTACTGGCATACAGATAGATCAGGTTGCCATCCTTATCGGTCTGGTTGTCTTTGATCAATGTTTTATATTCCTCAAACGTATAATGTTTACCATCGGTATCGGTGAGCAGAGCAAACTTCTGCGCTTTTTCGTAGAAATCTTCCTGCGTAAGCATACCGTAGTTGATAAAGATCTTCAGATCGTTCCATTTTTCCTCAAACTGCTTGCGATCGTTCTTAAAGATAGACTGCAAACGATCGGAGACTTTTTTAGTAATATAGGTAGAGATCTTCTTCACATTCGAATCACTCTGCAGATAAGAACGGGACACGTTCAATGGTATATCCGGAGAATCTATCACTCCGTGCAGCAGGGTAAGGAAATCAGGCACAATACCCTCCACGGAATCAGTCACATATACCTGATTGGAATAGAGCTGAATCTTGTTTTTATTCAGGTCCAGATTGCTCTTTATTTTCGGGAAATAAAGAATACCGGTCAGATGGAAAGGATAGTCTACATTCAGATGGATCCAGAAAAGCGGTTCATCCGACATCGGATACAACTCCCTGTAAAAATTCTTATAATCTTCATCGGTCAGTTCGCTGGGCTTCTTCGTCCAGATAGGAGTCGTATTGTTGATGATGTTATCTTCGTCTGTATCTACCTGTTTGCCGTCTTTCCATTCTTTCTTTTTACCAAAAGCAATAGGCACAGGTAAAAAACTGCAATATTTTTTCAGCAAAGTACTCACACGAGACTCTTCTAAGAATTCTTTACTTTCCTCATCTATATACAGGATAATGTCCGTACCACGGTCTTCCTTTTCAATATCTTCCAATGTAAATTCCGGACTGCCATCGCAACTCCATTTTACAGCCTGCGCGCCTTCCTGATAAGATTTAGTTACGATCTCCACTTTACTGGCCACCATAAAAGCGGAGTAAAAGCCCAATCCGAAATGCCCGATAATAGCATTCGCGTCATTCTTATACTTTTCAAGGAAATCGTTGGCACCGGAGAACGCGATCTGATTGATGTATTTATCAATCTCTTCCGCTGTAAGCCCTACACCATGATCCGAAATAGTTAACGTGCCTTTCTCCTTATCTACGGAAACATGAATCGTGAGATCGCCCAATTCTCCTTTGAACTCTCCCAAGGAAGCAAGGGTCTTTAGCTTCTGAGTAGCATCTACCGCATTAGACACCAATTCCCGCAGGAATATTTCATGATCACTGTAGAGAAACTTTTTAATAATAGGAAAAATGTTCTCTGTGGTTACTCCAATATTACCTTTTTGCATAACTCTGATCTATTTAAATTTTATTTCTGAATAAAACGAATGTCTCTTCCCACAAAAACAAAAAAAATGCCAGACTGTTTCAGTCTGACATTTTGACGTAATTTATATCAATCATTTTTTTACGCCAGAGAAGGAGAGGCGTTCTTTATCTCCAGTTCCTCTTTCTCCGGATTCACAGATACCTGTATGGAATCTCCTTCCCGGAGAGAAGAGCCTACAATCAGTTCAGACAATCCGTCCTCCACATACGTTTGTATCGCTCTCTTCAACGGACGCGCGCCATATTGCACATCGTATCCTTTCTTAGCCAGGAACTCCTTAGCCTGCTCATCCAGAATCAATTTATATCCAAGTGCTTCTACACGTTCGTAAAGTCCCTGCAACTCTATATCAATGATTCGGGTAATGGCTTCCAGAGAAAGCTGATCGAATGTAATGATCTCATCTACACGATTCAGGAACTCAGGCGCGAAGGATTTGTTCAGCGCTTTCTGGATCACACTCCTCGAAAACTCTTTATCATCTACCCGGCTCTGGGTAGCAAACCCCACACCACGTCCGAAGTCTTTCAGCTGACGTGTTCCGATGTTGGAAGTCATGATGATCACTGTATTCTTAAAGTCAACCACTCTTCCGTAACTATCGGTCAGTCGTCCTTCATCCATCACCTGCAACAGCAGATTGAATACATCCGGATGCGCTTTCTCGATCTCATCCAGCAAAACGATCGAATAAGGTTTGCGGCGTACCTTCTCGGTCAACTGTCCGCCTTCTTCATATCCGACATATCCCGGAGGCGCGCCAACCAGACGGGATACAGTGAATTTTTCCATAAATTCACTCATATCGATCCGGATCAGAGCATCTGTAGAGCCAAACATGTATTTAGCCAATTCTTTAGCCAGGTGAGTTTTTCCAACCCCTGTGGGCCCCAGGAACATAAATGTACCAATGGGCCGGTTCGGATCTTTAAGCCCCACACGACTTCTTAAAATGGCTTTAACCAGCTTTTCAATAGCCGGGTCCTGAGCAATGACTTTGGCCTGGAGTTTATTCTTCATTGCCGCCAGCTTAAGCCCTTCCGCTTCGGCCATACGCTGTACCGGAACTCCGGACATCATAGATACCACATTGGCTATTTCTTCCTCATCTACGGTCTGACGGTTTTCCTTCAGATGAGCTTCCCACTCTGTCTTCATCAGTTCCAGCTGAGAGGCCAGTTCTTTCTCTTTATCACGGAAGCTGGCGGCCAGTTCGAAATTCTGAAGCTTAACAGCCTCATTCTTCCTGGCACGCGCCTCTTCGATCAGGGTCTCCTGTTCCTCAATTTCCTTAGGTACGGTTACATTTGTCAGATGCACGCGTGAACCCGCTTCATCCAACGTGTCAATCGCTTTATCCGGGAAATTACGGTCTGTGATGTAACGATCTGTCAACTTGACACATGCAACTAACGCCGCGTCCGTATAATTCACATTGTGATGATCTTCGTATTTCTCTTTGATGTTACGCAGGATCTGTAACGTCTCTTCCGGAGTAGTAGGCTCTACCATCACCTTCTGAAAACGACGTTCCAACGCACCGTCTTTCTCTATATTCTTCCGGTATTCATCCAGCGTGGTAGCACCTATACATTGGATCTCACCACGTGCCAGAGCCGGTTTCAGCATATTCGCCGCGTCCATTGATCCGGCCGCTGAACCCGCGCCCACGATCGTGTGGATCTCATCGATGAACAGAATGACATTCGGATTTTTCTGTAACTCATTGAGAATGGAACGGATACGTTCTTCAAACTGTCCACGGTATTTGGTACCTGCCACTACAGAAGTCATATCCAGAGCCACGACCCGTTTGTCGAACAGAATCCGGGACACCTTCTTCTGAACGATGCGCAGTGCAAGCCCCTCTACAATGGCGGACTTTCCAACTCCCGGTTCACCGATCAGGATAGGATTGTTCTTCTTTCTGCGACTCAGGATCTGGGCCAGACGCTCAATCTCCTTTTCACGTCCTACCACCGGGTCCAGACGTCCCTCTTCCGCCGCTTTGGTCATATCCGTACCAAAATTATCCAGAACAGGGGTGTCATTTGCCGTTTTACGTGAAGTAGTCTGCGCCTGATAACGATCATCGGCATGCATACCTCCGGAACCTCCCATCTCTTCCTCCTCTTCATCGTCATCCTCTGTAAATCCGGGACCCGAGCTGATATCCGGCTTTAAAGAGAGTTGTTCCAACACCTCTCTGTAGTTTACATTATTTTCTTCCAGTACTTCTGCCGCCAGGTTACTTTTGTCCTTCAGAATAGCCAAAAGCACATGTTCTGTGTCAGCCACGCTATTCTGCAACAAACGAGCTTCCAAAATACACATTTTCAATATTTTAGATGCTTTTTTCGAAAGTGGTATATCGGCATTGGGAAGCAACATATCATCCTGATACTTCTTCATTGTAGCTTCAATCTGCTTTTTTATTTCAGTCAGGTCTATGTCCAGCTTCTCTAAAATCTCTATCGCTTTTCCTTCACCATCGCGAATCAATCCCAACAACAAGTGTTCTGGGCCAATAAAGCTATTGTTCAGTCGGTTTGCTTCTTCTTTGCTATATACGATAACATCGGATACTCTTCTTGAGAACTGATTGTTCATACTTCTTTATACTCCTTTTCTAATTAAGGTTATTTGATAACACAAATATAACTAATAATTCAGTTTGTGCCCTTACAAATTAATTCTATTTATTATTTCTATATAATCATTCTACAAATGCTATGCCACATTTCACCATACATTATAATAATATCTTAAATAAATATAGAAAAAGATTATTGAAAATCAGTTTCTTTTCATTAAAAAATAACCGGATTCTATCCCTCTGAAGGCATTGCCGGCAGGTAGTACCGAAAGGATTTTTCATCTTACGGATTTCGTGAAAAAACACCTTTTTCTACGATGAAAAAGCAAAAAAGTTTATGCCTGAAAACTTTTGTATTTCATAGAAATGTAGTAATTTAGCGTGGTTTTTGTTGAACCATAAATGTATAATTAATATTCTTATTAAATGCTTGAACAAGACAGAATTATAAAAATCAACATCGAGGAGGAGATGAAATCATCTTATATCGACTATTCCATGTCGGTGATCGTTTCACGTGCTCTTCCTGATGTTAGAGATGGTTTCAAGCCTGTTCACCGTAGAATCTTGTACGGAATGATGGAACTGGGCAATACTTCCGACAAACCTTATAAGAAATCTGCCAGAATCGTAGGAGAGGTTCTGGGTAAATATCATCCCCACGGAGACTCTTCCGTATATTTTGCTATGGTGCGTATGGCGCAGGAATGGGCCATGCGCTATCCTCTGGTCGACGGCCAGGGGAATTTCGGATCGGTTGACGGTGACAGTCCGGCTGCCATGCGTTATACCGAAGCCCGTCTGAACAGACTGGGAGAAGAAATGATGCAGGATCTGTATAAAGAAACGGTCGATTTCACTCCTAACTTTGACAATACGCTGACAGAGCCCAAAGTAATGCCTACACGCATTCCGAACCTGCTGGTGAACGGAGCATCCGGTATTGCCGTGGGTATGGCAACCAATATGCCTCCTCATAATCTGACAGAAGTGATCGACGCCTGCGAAGCCTATCTGAACAATCCGGAGATCACAGTAGAGGAACTGATGGAGTATGTAAAAGCTCCTGACTTTCCGACCGGAGGATATATTTACGGAATGAGCGGTGTGCGCGAATCTTACCTCACCGGACGCGGACGGGTGATCATGCGTGCGAAGGCTGAAATTGAAACAGGTCAGCACCACGATAAGATCGTTGTTACGGAGATCCCATACAATGTCAATAAAACGGAACTGATCAAATCGATCGCGGATCTGGTCAACGAAAAAAGACTGGAAGGTATCTCTAATGCCAACGATGAATCGGACCGTGAAGGAATGCGTATCGTCATTGATATCAAAAGAGACGCGAACGCCAGTGTGGTTCTGAACAAGTTGTATAAAATGACAGCTTTGCAGACCTCTTTCGGCGTAAATAATGTGGCACTGATCAACGGACGTCCTAAAATCCTGAATCTGCGTGATCTGATCTCCTATTTTATACAGCACCGTCACGATGTAGTGATCCGCAGAACTCAGTACGACCTGCGTAAAGCTAAAGAACGGGCACATATCCTGGAAGGTCTGATCATAGCTTCAGATAATATTGATGAGGTAATACGCATCATCCGCGCGGCCAAAACACCTAATGAAGCTATTACAAACCTGATAGAACAGTTCGAACTGACAGAAATACAGGCAAGAGCTATTGTAGAAATGCGTCTCCGCCAGCTTACCGGTCTGATGCAGGACCAGTTGCATGCGGAATATGACGACATCATGAAACAGATTGCCGGATATGAAGAGATCCTGACTAATGAAGATACCTGTCGGCAGGTTATCCGGGATGAATTGCTGGAAGTAAAGGCGAAATACGGCGACGAACGTCGCTCGGAAATCGTCTATTCATCGGAAGAATTCAATCCGGAAGATTTCTACGCGGATGATGAAATGATCATCACCATCTCTCACATGGGATATATCAAACGTACCCCATTGGCTGAATTTAAGTCCCAGAACAGAGGTGGAGTAGGATCGAAAGGTACCGATACAAGAGACGAAGATTTCATAGAGCATATCTATCCGGCTACGATGCACAACACCATGCTGTTCTTCACACAGAAGGGAAGATGTTATTGGCTGAAGGTGTATCAGATCCCGGAAGGAAGTAAGAACTCCAAAGGCAGAGCTATTCAGAATATGCTGAATATCGAACCGGACGATGCGGTAAACGCGTATCTGCGCGTAAAAAATCTTTCGGACAAGCAATTTATCAATAGCCATTATGTGCTTTTCTGTACCAAAAGAGGAATCATCAAGAAAACCCTTCTGGAACAGTATTCCCGCCCGCGTCAGAACGGAGTAAACGCCATTACGATCCGGGAAGACGATCGGGTAATTGAAGTCCGGATGACGAATGGTAACAACGATATCATCATTGCCAACCGCAACGGACGCGCGATCCGCTTCCATGAAAACGCGGTGCGTGTCATGGGCCGTACGGCAACCGGAGTCCGGGGGATGACATTAGATGATGACGGCCAGGACGAAGTAGTAGGAATGATCTGTATAAAAGATCCTCAGACTGAATCGATTATGGTGGTTTCAGAACAAGGTTACGGAAAACGTTCGGATATAGAAGATTACCGCAAAACCAATCGGGGAGGAAAAGGAGTAAAAACTTTGAATATTACAGAAAAAACAGGTAAATTAGTCGCCATTAAATCTGTAACAGATGATAACGACCTGATGATCATTAATAAATCCGGAATTACCATCCGGTTGAAAATGTCTGAAGTACGTATCATGGGCCGTGCTACGCAAGGAGTCCGGTTGATCAATCTGGAAAAAAGAAACGATCAGATCGGTTCTGTATGTAAAGTAACCTCTGAAACGGACGAAGAGATCCGGGAAGAAGAGGAGAATGTACCGGAAATTCCTGATACGGAGAACGCGGAAGCAAATGAAAACAATGAATAGACAATAGTTAATTATTAATCAACAACAATCATGAAGAGAGTATTATTTTTTATGGTTCTATTGATGGTAACAGGCCTCTCTTTCGCTCAGGTGAAAAATGTGAAAGATGCTAAACGTATAGCCAACGAAGTGAACCCGGATTTTTCCAAAGCGGAAGATCTGATCAATGCAGCCCTGGAAAACCCGGAGACTAAAAATGATCCGGCAACATGGGATGTAGCAGGATTTGTCCAGAAGAGGATAAATGAAAAAGAAATGGAGAAAGCTTACCTGCAACAGCCTTATGACACTGTTAAAGCCTATAATAGTGTACTGAATATGTTTACGTATTATTTCAAAGCCGATGAACTGGCTGAAATACCTGATGAAAAGGGTAAGATCAGAAATAAATACCGTAAACCGAATTCCGCATTGTTACTGGCAGAACGTGCCAACCTGATCAATGGTGGTATTCAGTACTTTAATGAAGACAATAGCCAGAAAGCACTGGATTTCTTTGCTGCTTACATCGATGCGGCCGCGCACCCTATGTTTGAAAAAGAAAATCTCGTACGAACTGACTCTCTGCTTCCTCAGGTGGCTTATTACGCATCATTAGCTGCTGCGAAAACGGATAACTATCCGGCCATTGAGAAATACGCGCCTTATGCAGTAAATGATCCTGAGGTAGGACAGTATGCCATGGAATTCCTTGCGACCGCATACAAAGAACAGGGAAATACAGATAAATTTATCGAAACGTTGCAAGAAGGGGTACAGAAATATCCGGAACATGCTTATTTCTTTGGAAATCTGATCGATTACTATAGTAATGAAAATAAGTATGATGAAGCCATGGCATTTGCGGACGACATGCTGGCTAAAGATCCCCAAAATACATTTTACTTATATGTAAAAGGATACCTCTATCATAATTTGAAGGATTATGACAATGCCCTTACGTATTATAAAAAAACCATCGAGGTAGATCCGACTTACGCGGAAGCCTATTCAAATATCGGACTTATCTACTGTCTGAAAGCTCAGGAGTATGCAGATCAGGCAACTGCTGATATGAATGATGAAAAATATAACGATGAACAAGCTGAGATCCGCAAACTCTATCAAGAGGCTCGTCTATATTATGAGAAGGCAAGAGAACTGAAGCCCGATCAACAGGATCTGTGGGTACAAGGTTTGTACCGGGTATATTATAACCTGCGTATGGGTCCGGAATTTGACGAAATAGAAAAACTGATGGACATCTAAAAAAGAGATTCTTATGCAATAAAAAAGAGTGGTCAGTTATTGATCACTCTTTTTTATATTCCGAATTTTCTATTGTGTAACCGAACCGAAATAGAAAAAATAGGAGATCCTCTATATTATCATTTCAAATCAAATCAAAATAGAGCAACCGCTATTAAACATAATGCTGATTATAAATTAAAAATATATCGCTTTAATACATAAAGTAAAACTTCTCTTCTTATTTTATAACTAATATAGGTGTATTGGAGTGGAAAAGCATTTTTCGGGCAAATCCCGGATTAAATAAACGTGCGAATATATTTTTTCTATATGCAGTCATTACTATGATGTCTATCTGATGTGAACGTATGTATGCTTCCAGATTGTTCAGCAAATTATCATCCCTGACAATATCATATTTCATATTCAGCTCGGGATATTGCTTATGGAAATATTCTTTAATACCCCCCAGTTTGATTTCATCCCATGTATCTATTGTATCTGATAAATGTAAAAGAGAGACAGTCAATCCAAACGTTTTCAGCGAATGGAACATACTTTCAAACGCTACTAAATCACGCTGGTCAAAATTGGTAAGGAAAGCCAGATTTTTTGCGTCTGCCAGATCTTCAAAACACGCCTGGTCCGGAATGGCGAAAACCGTAACGCGACTTCGTTCCACAACCTCCGCGGTAACACTTCCTATAAGATCCATATCTTTCTGACTCTTACCACGGGTACCCATAATGATCATAATCGGATGTTCTTCTTTTCCATAACGTATGATCTCTTCCTCCGGAATACCTTCTCTTAAGAGACATTCAAACTTAATATCCGGAAGCTTTCCGTCAGAGATTTGCTGCTGTATGCGGGAAGACAGTCTGTTCATATCTTCATTTACCTTCTGGATCATCGTTTTAGCATTTTCTTCATCTGCCATAATTTGATAGTTAAATATATCTCCATAAGGTAAAGAAGAAGCATAGATCGGTGTATAATATACATGCATCAGCGCGATTTCGGCACCATAGGTCTTGGCAAAATTAAAGCCAAATTCACACGCTTTCACCGAACTTTCCGAGAAATCTACCGGAATAAGTATGTGAGGTATTTTCTGCTCGGATTCAGAGGTCTTCTCTCCCACTACATCTTCGGACAGCCAGGCAGAACTTTCTGTTATTTTCAAAGCTTGCGGAAGATCACTCTCTTTGATACGTACCCGCACGCCGGAAGATATAACCGGCTGAATCAGATTGACATTGTGAATGTATGTTTCAATACCTTCACTCTCCAACACATTTTTAAGAATCTGAGCCTTAGAATAGATCAGAATGGCTAAGGTTACTAATTTATCTTCCATAACAGGAATTATTTGGAGGGTTAACAAAAAAGAAATCCCAATTGTTTCTCGGGCAATTGGGATTCATACTTATCTCTGTTTCTCAGACTTGCGTAGCTTCGGTAACTTCCTGCTGCATAGTTGCGTTTTCTTCATCCAAGATCTTTAGAGCCCTGTCAAGCACCGTCGTATCATCTAACATGACCAATCCCCCATCCGGTCCGGGTTCAAGGTGTATACCTACGCTTTTTCCTTCTCTAAAATGACGTCCTCCGAAAAAGTTACGTACTGTATCCACATTGAGACCGAGCTCATCCGCAATTCTATGCATGCTACCGTTGGGCAATGAATCTTTGATTTTACGAAGTTCATTGAATGTTATTGTTCTCATGGCTCATTAAATTTTATAGTTAATATTACGTGATTTTGATCTATCACGCTATAAACATAAGAAAAAAAAGATAAAACAAATTATTTATCATTCTTTTTTAAATAAATAAAGTAAATTACCTTTTGGTGCTCTTATATGCGGATAATGTGAAAAAATCACTTTGTCTTTAAAAATCTCATGGTATTTTTTAAAGACAAAGTGATTATATATTCCTGTGTATCCCTGCGTATCAGATCACCTCAATATCGGAAATCGCTATCCAGCCGACCTTTCCGTCTTCCAATACGATTTCTTTCCATGCGCGCATACTGTTGTCCTTGATCTGTACTTTATGTCCTTCATGTAAAATAAAAAGACTGGTTCCCGTTTCACTGGGGGTACTACGGACCGTGACACTGGGACTCATTACAATAGCATGTATGCGATCTGTCAATACTTTATGTTGCTGATTAGCAAATAGATTACATACAACCACTAATACGATACATACCATGGCAGCAGTAAACCCGCCCTTCTTGATCCCTGTCTTTTTTGAAAAGAAAAAGAGATAGAGTGAACCAATCAGAAGGAAAAAGAAAAAAACGCCCCATTTGGCCCACGCATCCATACTCATACTATTCACCAGATCATTTTTCCAGGCAACAATAAATAACTTAGGGATAGCATCTACTTTATCTACTGTTTTATGCCGCGCGATCTCCAGGTTTGCCCGGATATCTTCATTTCCCGGTTTCAGCAAAAGAGCCCTCTCATAATTTAAGATAGCCTTAGCGATATGATCTGCTTTGTAATAACTGTTGCCCAGATTGTAATAGATCTCCGCAGCCTCTCCCTGAGTAAGTATCTCTTCATACAGCCGAATGGCTTCCGCGAAATTTCCCTGCTGATAAGCACTATCTGCCACAGCTTTGAATGGTAACAAAGAGGTTATCTTTTCCTCATCCGCACTTTCCGTATACACGGTATCTGATAGTTCCGGAAGTGAAAAAACTTCCTGTTGTGCCCAGGCACATATATAGAAAAGAGAGAAAGATAAGACAATATATACTTTTTTCATATCTACCGACAGATTAATGTTTAATTGAATTTTCCATTTTACTGATCACTTCCAGAGAAGTATGATATACATGATCCATCGCCTGACTCTCATCACCTGGCGCAAAACGTGCAAACTCACATTCGTGAAGCGCATTGAGGAATTCACGTATCAACGTATCTTCTACTCCATATGCACTGAGTTTCTCTTCTATGTTGTCTTTGGAAAGCTGAGATACCGGAATATTCAGTTTATCACTGATATATCCCCACAGCGCTTTAAGTACTTCATCATAGAAAGCATCTTTCTTATTTTCATTCAATAACTTACCTGCCAGTTTCAGGCGTTTTACTGCCATTTTATTTGCTCTTTTGGTACGTATCTTCGATACATTCGCATTTTCCATGGCCTGTTTACGGTAAACCACAAAAAACAGAATAAATCCGATACCAGGGATAATATATAATAACCAATAGCCCGTAGAGCCAAAAAAGAATTGTCCTTTCTGATGTAATTTTACATCATTCAGTTTAATATATCTGATATCTTCGCCCAATACCTTCAGATCTTCCTTGTTGGTGAAATTGGCAATTACCTGTTCTGCATTTCCTTCTCCTTTTTCCACCCTGATCTGATATTCTTCCGTAGTGAGTGTTTTGTAGGTTCTAGAGTTCAGATCAAAGTAACTGAATTCCAAAGCAGGTATTTTATACGTACCGGCATGACGAGGTATGGCCAGATACTCGATCACCTTATTTCCTGTCTGTCCATCTCGCGTAATACGGAAGTTATTCTCTACTTTCGGATCATAGACCTCAAAATCCTCAGGGAATTTTACATCCGGGTTTCTGACGAGCCGTAGATTGCCTGTACCGGAAATGACTAATTTCACCGTCAGCGCATCATTTGTCTTCAACTCTGTGGTATTGACCGAAGAGCTGATCGTGAAATCCCCCACTCCACCTGAAAATCCCACTGGCTTACCAGAGGGCAAAGGAGCTACATCCATCGTTATACGAGGGGTCTGAAGGGTTTTTCTTACCTGTGCCACATTCTGGCGTCCGTTGAAAAAAGCATCAAAAGGATCGACATGCTGTATAACCTGTTCTACAACCACGTCGAAACGTGCCGGCTCTATAACAAGCTGTCCGGATTGCTGGGGAAATAATACGAACTGCCGATAAACAGTAGTACGATAATTTCTTCCTTTGTAATGCTCCAACTCCCACCGGTTATTAATCTGTTCGATCTCCTGGGAATGAAAACCGGTAAAATCCGGCAATTTCACATCGTCAAACCCACGCAGGTTCACCGCAGTATAAATCTTGTAGGTCAATAAAAAGGCTTCCTGCTCGTAGAGTTTGGTTTTACTGGCATTTACTGTAATAAACAGATCATCGTTGGCAATGGAATTGTTGTTTGAAGTAGTCCCTGTGGAAGTCCCTTGCTGACCACCTGAATTTCCACCGGAACGTCCTGCTTGCTGCCCTTCAGGTAGAACTCTTATCTTCAAGGAATTAGACAACACCTCGTTTCCGTTGGCCTGGACACTTGCTACAGGGATAGTAAATTCTCCTTCAGTTGTAGCCAGCAATGTATAAGTAAATTTAATGGTCTGGCTGGTAGTCACATTCCCGTTCACCACATACGTATTCGATCCTCTTGCCTGCATAGGTCCCATTAACACCTCAAAATGGTTTATGGAAGGAGCTCTGAAGTCTCTTACGTTATGTGTATTGATTACAAATTCGAGTTTAAATTTATCACCGACCACTACCGCGTCAGGAGCTGATGCAGTGAAGGTAATCTTTTCATCCGCAAAAAGCCGGGTCATTCCCGTCCAAAGTATAATCAGGAAAAATAGTCTTTTCATCTTCTCCGGATATTTTTTATAGCTGTTATATTCCTTATTCTATCCATTACCAGTCTTTCTCCAGACGGCCTCCCTGGATCACCTGTTGTTTTTTCACCTTATCCTGTACATCTCTTTCATCCTGCAGCACAGCATTGAGCAACTGCTCCGCATTTTCCTTAGACATTTCGTTCTCTTTCTGTTCAGGTTCGGGTGGCTGTTGATCCTGATTCTGCTGATCCTGGTTATTATTCTCATTTTCATTGTTCTGCTCCTGGTCTTGTTGCTGTTCCTGATCCTGTTGGTCATTTTGCTGATTCTGATCTTGCTGATCCTGTTGGTCCTGCAGCATTTTTTGTGCCAGAGCCAGGTTAAAACGCGTCTCATCATCCTTCGGATTATTCCGAAGTGACTGTTTATAAAGTTCTATCGCTTTTTCATACTCCTGAGCCGCGTGTAATAAAACACCGGCATTGTGATAAATAGCAGCCAGTTTATCTTTATCTTTCTCGATCTTAGCGGCATTCATATATTGCTCCATCGCCTCCTGGAAATTATCCTGGTAGGCCAGCGCACTTCCCAGATTGGTATAAGCCTGTGTAGATGCCGGATTGATCTCTAAGGCTTTCCGGTAATTGATCTCCGCATCTACAAACAAACTATCCTTATACTGACGATTACCTTTCCGGATATAATCTCTCTCTTGCTTCTGTGCCGAGATCTGGCCACAGATCAGTAGAAAAAGTCCGAATATGATATATTTATTTCTCCACATAAGCATTTACTTGTTTGAAAACAGCCGAATGTTCCTGAATAACGGATTCCTGCGTTCCAATATCAATAACTCAATGAATAACAGCAAAAGTACCATCCAGGCTATTACCTGGAATTGCTCGTTATATTCTGTATACACCTGCGTTTCTATATCTGCTTTTGCCAGTTTATTGATCTCTTGTGTGATGGCACGCTGAGCCGCATTACTGTTATCTACCCGTACATAGATCCCATTCCCACTCTGAGCGATCTCTTTACACATCGTTTCATCCAAACGCGTAACTACCACATTCCCATCACGGTCACGACGAAAATCATGGGTACCTTCAATCGGAATAGGAGCACCATCGGGTGAGCCGATCCCCATCACATTGATCTGAATCCCTTTACTTACAGCCTCTTTAGCGGCTTTCATCGCATCTCCTTTGTGATCCTCTCCATCTGTAATGATGATGATCGTGCGCCCGACATCTTCCTGAGGAGTAAAACTCCGCACCCCCAGATTAATAGCCGCAGCAATTGCCGTACCCTGTTTGGTGATCAGAGAAGGGTCTATAGACTCCAGGAACATCTTAGCTGAAATATAATCACTTGTAATGGGAAGCTGTATAAAAGCATCTCCCGCGAAAACGATCATCCCCACTTTATCATTTTCCAGTTCGTCTACCAGACGGGAAATGATACGTTTGGCACGCTCCAGACGGTTAGGTTGTATATCCTGTGCCAACATAGAGTTGGATATATCCAACGCGATGATCACTTCTGCTCCACTCCTTCGTATGGTCTCCATCTTCGATCCGAACTGCGGACGGGCCAGTAAGACCACCGCAAGCCCGATGGCAATCCATACCAGCCAGAATTTTACGTCCGGACGATATTTAGATACATCCGGCATCAATTGAGCCATCAGTTCCGGATCGCCAAATTTCCTGATCGCTTTCCTTCTCAGGTAATTGGAATAGTAATAAAATGCCGCTGTTAAAGGCAGCAACAACAGCAAATATAAATAGGTAGGTTCTTCAAATCTGAACATCTTTTTCCTGTTACAAAAGTTAGCTGTAAAGTTACATTTATGGAATCTTCTTCAACAATGAATGGCGAAGCAGAACCTCCAATAATAAACATGCCAGAGCAATCCAGGCAAAGATACGATACTCTTCCTGACGTTTACTAAATTCCTTGACACTTAATTTGGTCCTCTCCAGTTGATCTATCTTTTCATATACTTCCTTCAGAGCGGAGTTACTGGTTGCCCGGTAATACTGGCCATTGGCAGTATGGGCAATCTCGGTCAGAGACTTTTCATCCAGCTCAACGGGCTGATTTACATACTTGATCGTATTCCCCACCGGATAGGGATGAGGAGCCACTCCGTTTGTTCCTACTCCGATGGTATAGATGCGGATACCAAACGTACGAGCGATCTCTGCCGCTGTCAGAGGAGAAATATCTCCCCGGTTGTTGATACCATCTGTCAGTAGTATAATCACTTTGGATTTTGCTTTACTGTCTTTCAGACGGGAAACCGCGTTGGCAATCCCCATTCCGATAGCCGTTCCGTCTTCTATCACTCCGCAACGTATCCCTTCAAAAAGATTAAGCAGAACCGTGTGATCTACCGTCAACGGACACTGTGTAAAACTCTCCCCCGCGAACAAAGTAATACCAATATTATCATTGGGCCGCCCATTGATAAACTGGGCAGCCACCTCTTTAGTCGCTTCCAGGCGATTGGGCTTCAGATCTTCCGCCAGCATACTGGTAGAGACATCTATTACAAGCATAATATCAATACCTTCTATCTCGCTGTTTTGCCAGCTGTTTGTAGTCTGAGGTCGTGCCAATATCAGAATTACCATAACCAAAGCAGCTATACGCAATACAAAAGGCAGATGAAGCAAATATATTCTGTAACTTTTAGGAGTATGGGCATACACCCGCGCGTCAGATATCTGCAAAGTAGCTTCTTTCTTTTTACGCTTCCATATATACCATGCGATATATGGAATAAGTAAAAAAAGTAAGAGTAAATATTCTATATTAGCAAAAAACATGTCCGTCAAATTTTAGTGTTCATTATTCACACATCTATCAAGTCAGCAGTTCATAGATCTGTGCCACCAGATAGATCACTGTACCTATACAAGCCATAGATAACACCACAATACCTGTTATCAGTAAAATCCTGGCACGCAACGACCGTTTTTCCACAATAGTAATCTCTGTCGGCTGAGGTTTCTGTCCCTCCTCTTCCGGTATCTTAGTCTCATGGATGAAATCAACCGCGTTGATGAGGTTCATGTCATTCTCTGTCATATCCGGAATATGCTTGGCAAACTTGACAAGATCTGCTGTATGGAACAGACTATTCAGTTCTTCAATCTCCTGTTTACTACCGACTTCCGTCAGACGCTCAATGATTTCCACGGAAGTCATTTCTAACGCGTTGAATCCGAATCTATCCCGGATATACGTACGAAGGATCTCGGTCAGTTCCGTATAATAATCCTTCGGCCGTCCTTTCTGCCATACCTTCTCACTCTTCACCCTCTCTATTTCCTGCATAGCTAATTGGTGAGGCGGTATTTTAGGCTCTACTTTAATTCTACGGATAATGGGTTTGTTATCTCTCAGACGAAGGATCAGATAAAACAAGAGCAACAGCAAGGGGATAGCCAGGAAAGACGCGGTCATCAGACCGTACCAGTCTTTCCATACAAAATCAGGTTTCATAGGATCTTTCAATCCGAAAGCCGGTCCCGGAATAATGGTATCTAATGGAAAGGAGTAGACCTTCAAAGCAAGAGGACGGGATCTGTACTCCTGATCGTCCACATGTACTACCATAGGTGGCAGGTAATAGAGCGCGGAGTCAAAAGAAGTTATGGTATACTCCTGTTTAATCAGCAGACGTTCTCTGTTGTTCAGGAACTGAGTATCAGGTTCCGACACTTCCAGCACCTCCACACCCCGCACCAGCGTATCCGGATAGAAAGGGAATACGACCCGTTGATTGGCATCGACGGAAACCTCCAGTTCGATATGAGCCTGCTCTCCGATCAGTATTTGCAAAGAATCTATCCGCGCGTCTACGGTCACAGATTGCGCGACTGCCCTGCATGAAAATCCAAGAATAAATAAAACCAGGTATATAACTCTGTTCATGTTATCAATTACGTTTAGCAAACAGATTCAACAAAGCCTTCACATAATCCTGATCCGTGCGTACGGATACAGCATCCACATGGCTTTTATTGAATGTTTCATTCAAACCGATCTGTTTATTTCTCCACCATTCCTGATGTGTACGACGTACAGCCGCGGAAGAGGTATCAATCCATTGTTCGTGTCCGGTCTCCGCATCTTTTATTTTCATCAATCCGATTGCCGGCAATTCCGCCACTCTCTTATCATACACCTGTATGGCTACCACATCGTGTTTACGGTTCGCAATGGTAAGCGCATTTTTAAAACTGGACTGATCGATAAAGTCGGAGATCATAAAAGCCGTACACCGTCTTTTCATCACATTGGTCAGATAACGTACAGCCTGCCCGATATCTGTCCGCCGACTCTTCGGATGAAAGTCCAGAAGTTCACGGATGATATACAAAATGTGTTTCCGTCCTTTCTTAGGAGGAATAAATTTCTCGATCCGGTCCGAAAAGAAGATCACACCGATCTTATCGTTGTTCTGGATAGCCGAAAACGCCAGCGTAGCAGCGATTTCCGTAACCATATCCTTTTTCAATTGTTTCACCGTTCCGAATTCAAGACTACCGGAAACATCGATCAGCAGCATCACTGTCAGTTCCCGTTCTTCTTCGAAGACTTTCACATACGGTTTATTGAAACGGGCAGTTACATTCCAGTCAATATCACGAATATCGTCTCCGTATTGATATTCACGAACCTCCGAAAAAGCCATCCCTCTTCCCTTAAAGGCAGAATGATACTGTCCGGCAAATATATTGCTGGACAATCCACGCGTTTTAATCTCTATCCGGCGGACCTTTTTTAATAGTTCTGCTGTTTCCATTCGCAGGTAAATAGTTCATAAAGAAAGAAGTTACCACACACCTTATCTCATACAGGGTCCCTTTTCTGACATTCCTGTAAGAAGTGATACCCATTAAGGTACCTCAACCTTATTCAATATTTTACTTACAATCTCATCAGAAGTGGTATTACTGGCTTCTGCTTCATACGTCAGTCCGATGCGATGACGCAATACATCGTGTGCTATGGCACGTACATCTTCCGGTATCACATACCCACGACGTTTGATAAATGCGTATGTACGCGCGGCAAGTGCCAGATTGATGGACGCACGCGGAGATCCTCCGAACCCGATCAGGTCTTTCAGTTCTTTCAGGTCGTACTTTTCCGGATAACGCGTAGCAAATACAATATCTACAATATAGCGCTCTATTTTTTCATCCAGATAGACCTGGCGCACCACTTTACGCGCTTCAATGATCTCATCGGCTTTCAGAATAGGTTTCAGGGTTGCTCTCTCACCGCCGATATTCTGGCGAATGATCAGTTTTTCCTCTTCCAGTTTCGGATAATCAATGAGTACCTTCAACATAAAACGGTCTACCTGTGCTTCTGGGAGCGGATAAGTTCCTTCCTGCTCAATCGGGTTCTGTGTAGCCATCACCAGAAAAGGATCGGGCAGTTTGAATGTTTCTTTACCGATGGTAACCTGTCGCTCCTGCATGGCTTCCAGCAGCGCACTCTGTACCTTAGCCGGAGCACGGTTGATCTCATCAGCCAGCACAAAATTCGCAAATACCGGACCTTTTTTCACCTGAAAAGTCTCATCTTTCTGACTGTATACCATCGTACCGATCACGTCGGCAGGTAAAAGGTCCGGAGTAAACTGCACCCGACTGTAGTCCGCGTTAATGAGAGAAGCAAGCGTCTTGATCGCAAGTGTTTTTGCCAATCCGGGTACCCCTTCCAGCAAAATATGTCCGTCAGAAAGAAGACCGATCAGAAGAGACTCCACCAGATGTTTTTGTCCTACAATCGTCTGATCCATACCGGTAGTCAGGTTGGTAACGAAAGCACTCTGTCTTTCGATCCGTTCGTTGAGTTCACGGATATCAATTGCTTCAGCCATAAGTAGTATTTATTTATTTGTTTTGAATTATGTTTTTGTTTGTTTTCACCGAAAATATAAAGTTGTTTTTCTTTAATCAGCCCAAAAGTACGGACTATAATTAACCATTGCAACTAATTTTTATTAAAAAAGTATGCTAAACCTTTAGGAAATGGAAGGTTAGCCGGAGCTGAACGACCAGAGGTGTTTGAACTATGATAAGGAAAAAAGTCGGGTAGAACCCGGCTTCTCTCTATGATTACCTCTTATAACTAACATCTTATTTTCCTGTTTCTGTTCGTTTCCGAAAACACCACCTCTTCCCCTGTGGTTGCAGATAGTTGTTTAAACATCTGTTACAACTATTTCTTTTCCAATTCCGGAATCCGGATAGTAGTACCAAAAGGTACATGGTTCGGATTACGGATTACTGTCTGATTGTGCATTACAATATAAGGCCACAGATCTTTGGTGCCATAGAACCGATAAGCCACCTTTGTGAGCGTCTCTCCTTCTTCGATCTTATGAGTCGTTTTCGTTCCTACGATCACGTAATTTACAGAATCCGGACGCACAGGTATAGAGGCGATATTCTCCGGAACACGATGTTCCTTATCTGAGGCCGGTAAAATAGCAGTAGTCTGTTCAGAGACCGCAGGCTGCTCTGGCCGCACAGGAGTCTCACGAACCGGAGTATCCGCTATTCTCTCATTTACAATAGGGACTTCTTCTAAAGGTTCCCCATCAGAAATCTCTCCTTCTGTCAGTTCCTGTGGATTTTCTTCCACAGCATCCTCCTGCCAGCCGGTCGTTGCCGGATCTTCAACCGTCTTTTCCAATGCCAGACGATCCGCCATGTTCCGTTCCAGCCAGTCCGGCATGTAATTATACAGCAGTAAACCGCCACATCCCAATAGTACTAAGAAAACCACAGCAATCAGACAGCGTTGCAACCTGCGGTTCGTCTCCTTCTTCTGCGCAGGCGATTTACCTTCTTCTTTCTGTATTTCTTTCTTCTCCGACCGCGGCAAAAAAGGTATTTTCACAGACCTCCGGTACTCTTCATCGGCCTTCTGTATCTCCAGAGCAATGATCTCTTCGGCAGTAAGACGTTTACGCGATGGTGAGGCAAATGACTGAGTAACCGGCGGGATAGCAGTGTCAGGCTCCCCGGTTGCAAGATCCGGAGTTACAGCTAATTCCTGATCCTGTAGTAGCCTCTCTTTCTCCGGAGATATTTCATTCTGCTCTTCGTCTTTTACTGTTATTTCTGTTTCCTCTTCCGCAGCAGGGCCCTCTTCTTCCGGCCACACCCTGTCTTGAGATACTTCCCTGATAGAATCTCCTACCGGAACTTCCACAGAGACAGCGTCAATAGCTATCTCTGGCAAACGCTCTTCTTCTATCAATGAACTTGTCAGCTCCTGAGATGGAAGACCTTCTACAGGTCCGCTCACATCTGCCTGTGCAGAGGATATTTCCAATTCAGCCACTACTACTGTTTCTCCGGCAGCATCCGGCGACAGTTCCTCTGAAGAGGATAAAGAGACTTCAGCTTCCGGACCTTCATCCATAAAAACAGGGTGATCTACAGAAACAGGAACCTCTTGTTCACCCGCTTCTTCTTTCAAAGATTCTATGGGTGTATCCGGCAAAACCGTATTTTCGTGCAGAACAACTGTTTCAAAATGAGAAAACGGTCTGTTTATCACCTCCCGCAAACCATTGTCCGGAGTAAAGGATACCTTCGTATGCCCTTCTATCAGGAAACGTTCACCGGTATTGACATTGATACTTTCCCGGCTTTCTATCCCGATCAGCTTAAATGTACCTAACCCTTTGATCTTTACACTACGATCCTTATCCAATCCCTGTTCGATCAGTAAAAAGAATTCCTTGATAAAGGCTTCTGCCTCCTTTTTTGAAACAGAATGCCGGACTGCCAACAAATCAACTAAGTCCTGCGTGTTTATTCTTTCATTCATAAAAGACAAGGTTTATTTATACTTTTCTTTAAGCAGTGTACTGGGTTTATAAGCAAGCACCAATTTAGGAGGTACCAGCATACGTTGCTTCGTTGTCGGATTTACAGAAATACGCTCGGCCTTTTTCTTCACCTCCAGGGTTCCGAAGCCCTGGACAGCTATCATATTCCCTTCCTGCCACTGTTCCGTCATCTCTTTCAACAAAGAGCTGACCATTTCCGTAGTCTCTTTAGAGGATTTTC